>QGNH01001140.1_pt1 | contig 20141 bp, 26 predicted proteins | sample 1735481 | NCBI WGS metagenome assembly QGNH01 (sample SAMN09239004, study PRJNA386568) | Viral metagenome, whole genome shotgun sequencing project.
GAACTAAAGGAAATCGTTCTGAGGTGATATGAACTACCGAGAAGAAGTTATGCGCAACTGCCCGAACTTCAACGTCGACTCGCTCCGGGAGAAACTGGGGCTGGCAGGCCTCGGAGTATCAGGCGAGGCCGGTGAAGTGGCCGACATCATAAAGAAGGTGCTGTACCACGACGTGCCGATATCTAGCGTGCGTGAAAAGCTGGTCAAGGAGATGGGCGACGTGTACTGGTATCTCGAATATCTGTGCGCGGTTCTCGGAGAGACGCGTGAGCGTGTCATGGAGATCAACGTGGAAAAACTACGGGCGAGGCACCCGAACGGGTGGACGCCTCAATCACAGCAGGCCAAGGTGGATGAACTATGATAACGGTATTTTGCGGACCTATCGGTTCTGGTAAAGATTATCGCGCGAATAAACTCAAGGATGAAGGTCACGTCAGAATTGATTTTAAGGATGATCTTATTGATCTTTGCTCGGACATCGTGGGCTTTGACATCCGGCCTGAGTACGGATTCTTCAAAGACATGATCGTGGGGTGGCGCAAGCCGAGCAATCCCCTGGTCGAGGCGTTCATGCGTGGCGAGGTGGCCGAAATCCTGAGGAAACATCCCGAGACGATCACCGGCCGCAAGATGCTCCAGCGCGTTGGAACCGAGGCGATGCGCAAGCGTGACCCGAACTACTGGGTCCATCAGTTCTCCTTGCAGGCATCTGCTACGCTGGCCAAAGGCGTTCCAGGCGTCGTGGTGGCTGATTGCCGCTTTGCCAACGAGGTCCATGCTATCAAGGAGTTCGGTCAGTCTCGATTCGTGTTCTGCGATTACCGCTCCGAGAGATACGACCCGTCCACTGATCATGAATCCGAGCGCCTGGCCCAAGCGCTCCTGCGCATGGACTTGAAGGATGGCCAGGAAATAACCCCGCATCATTTCGAGTGCGCATTCGGCATGCTCGCTTAGCATGAACGCCTTCGACACGCTGCGATCAATAATAGGAGACGACCTCGCGATGTCGGTCATGAAGATAATGGGCGGTCGGGTCGTCCGCATACGCAAGAGCCGCGAGTCGATCCAGGACGCGTATCTGCGTGACCAAGAATGGTACGACGCATGCACGCTGTCTGAAGGCGCCAAGAAATTGGGGTGCCACAAGCGGACGCTCAGGAACATGAGGCAAAGGCTCCCAAAGCGGAATACTCCGTAACGAGAATTCCATTGTGCTTCGTGCGTGGGTATACCATACTGGTAGTGTGAAGCGAGAGCCCTCGGCCAAGCCCACGATTCCAATGCCGCGTAAAGTCAACAAGCGGCGTGCGCTCACACCCCAATCCCGCAAGCTCCTCGAAGTCCTCGCCGACAACCCAGATCTCACTCTGCAGCAAGCCGGTGAACTAGCAGGTTACCCTGCTAAGTGCGCTAAGGTCGCCGCCCACAAGGCCCTCAAGTCCAAATCTGTCAATACGATTTGGCGAGAGATGATGGAGCGCGATCCCAAGCTAAACACGAAGGCGCTGCAGAAGCGACTGGCCGAAGGGCTCGACGCAAAGAAGATTCAGTACTTCGCAGACAAGGGCGTCGTCACGGACGAACGAGAGACTATCGACTACGGAACCCGGGCCACGTATCTCGGACTGGCCGTCAAGGTCGCAGGCGCCGAGGCCCCGCTCAAGCAAGAGCTGTCCGGCCCGGAAGGCGAGCCGGTCGAGTTCGAAGGCACGCCGATCACCCAAGTGCCGCTCGAGACGCTGCTCGCCCTCATCAATAGGCTCACGGCCGAGGAGAAGCCAGCTTGACCACAGCAATGGCTGAGCGACCGCCGGTCAGCCAAGAGGCCCGTGAAAAGCTTTTGTTTGCCGCCCGAGTTCAAGTGGCCCGCCTCGCAATTGCCAATGGAGATATTCTGTTGTGGGGAAAGGCGTGCTTCCCTGAGAAGTTCCAACTCCCGTTCTGCAAGGAACTCCACGAGTACATGGCATCCATCCGCGGCGACCAGCAGACGTCCACAGAGGCTCCCCGCAACCACGCCAAGACGACTATTTCATGTTTTCTCATTCCCATATACCAGGCGCTCAACGAGCCCAAGTCGTTCCGCTATTACCTGAACATCCAGGGCACCGACACCAAGGCGCTGGCCGTAAATACCAGCATCAAGCTGGAGATCGAGGAGAACAAGGTGCTCCGCGAATTGTACGGAAACCAGGTCGGCGTCAAGTGGACCGATGCCCAGTTCGAGCTAGTCAATGGCGTGGTGTTCACGTCGCGCTCTGCAGGCCAGTCGTTGCGCGGCATCATGTACCGCTCCCGCAGGCCGGACTATCTCATCATCGACGACCTCTATGACGAAGAGGACTTGAACAACCCCGATTCGACCGTCAAGAAAAACTCCTGGTTTTGGTCTACCCTCTATCCGTGCCGCGCCAAGTCCCGCCGATGGGCAATCCATGTGCAGGGCACGGCGATCAACAACGAGGACATCCTGCAGGAATTGAAGAAAAAGAAAGGATGGACGTGCCGCTCGTTCTCGGCGTGCGCAGACCTCGTTACCGGCCCAGTGCTGTGGCCAGAACTCAACACGCTTGAGTCCCTCAACAAGGACTTGGAGAACATGGGCTCGGTGATTTTCTACCGGGAGATGATGAACCAGCGCATGGACGAGACAACGTCCATCGTCAAACGCTCGTGGCTATACCCGTCCGATGGTCGGCAGTCATGGGAGTTCGACCCGGCCACTTTGAAGTTCGACGAGCACAAGGTGTACCAAGGCGCATGGCTCGGATTTGACCCGAGCATCGGAAGTAAGTCAGAGAACGATTTCTGCGGCATCGCGTTGGTGTGGAAGCAAGGATGGGACGACGGCAAGGGCTCGAGGTTCTATATCATGGGCCTGTGGCAGGAGCATTGGTCGCAGGACGAGCGCGTCATGTTCACGCAAAGGCTGTGGGACGACCAGCCCAACGAGCGCAAGTTCACCGCCCGCATCGAGGCCATCGCAGGCTTCAAGGATTTTTGTGCCGAGGTCCAAAGGCGCACCACCGTGCCGGTCGAGGAAGTTGACATGGTCAAGGACAAGATCACGACGCTCGTCAACAAGAGCCATTTCTTCGAGAACCGCCGGGTGTTCATCAACAAGAACATCGAGCCAAAGCTCAAGGACGCATTGGTGCATCAACTGACCGTGAATCATCCCAAGCACGACGATCTCAGGGATGGGCTCCAGCTCGTGCTGGATGACGGCGTGCAGAACTGGGGCTCGTTTGTCTAAGGAAGACCAGGTGGCCGACATCATGAAGCAGATCGTGGTGAAGCTGAGGCCGGTCGTGGAGCAGATCGTGACGTCGGGATCATCGGGCAGTCTCGAGCACCATTTCGCTGGCGGGCAGTACCGAAGCACTCGCATCAAAGAACTGACACTCTAGTCGTCGCAGGGCCAGCAACCCGTAAAGGGCCTGGAGCATGGCAATCCGCAAGCCAAGCTTCGGGCCCTATTTTTTTGCCTCAAGGAGAACTCGAATGAAGAAAGCACTACTGGCCCTGGCCCTCCTGGCCTTGGTCCCCCTGGCGGCGCAGTCGCAGACGCTCCAGTCCCCGTCCCAGCCGTTCGATCCGGGCCCCGCGAACAACTCGGTTGGCCCCGTGGCGTACAACGGAAACCTGAACTTCTACGGCGCGACCCCGTACTACGTCGAGGTGTCAACCCTCGCCGACGCTCCGGTCCAGCTATTCCTGGGATCGGGATACCTGTATGGCGTCGAGTGCTCCTCCGGAATCGCCGGAGACTATCTCATCGCCTTTGACACGGCACCCGGCACGGGCGGCATCATCCAGCTCAATGTGACGCTGCTCGGCCACGCCCTGTCGCCCAACGTGTACTCGAGCGTCCTTGGCTCGACGTCCGCGGCGTCATTCGACTGCCAGACTGGCGGAGCATGCAGCCCATGGGCCCCGAAGCACGGCGCGACCAGGATCACCAACGGCCTCGCTGCGGTCAAGCACAATTCACTGCTCGCGCCTGGCAAGTCGAACTGCCTGGTCTACGCGCTGACGGACGCCGCGATAAAGAGCGGCCAACACTAAGCACATGGCCGACAGACAGGGTTGGGGCCCGAGGCGGTTGAGCGACAAGCTGACGCTTATCGCCTTGGGCCTCACCCTGCCCCTTACCTGGTGGGCGCTGTACCAGTTCGGAGCCGCACAGGCCCAGCGCAACCGGGAGTCGAAGGTCCGGGAGATCGTGATGGAAGAGATGGTCCAGATGAAGCCAGTGGTCGACAGCCAGAAGGCGGTATCGTGGCATCCGTGAACAGGATCGCCAAGCTCCTAGCCCTGGCCGCCCCGGACTCCGGGGCCACGCCCGCGGAGAGGGCCAACGCCCGCGGTCGGGCAGAGGCTTTGATGGCGGCCATGCCCCAAGACGGCATGGACGGCGGGTTTTGGTATTCGTTCGAGGGGGTGGCATAAATGCACCCGTCATTTGAGGACGAGTTGGGCGTGAACGCTCCTTTCCCGCTCAACCTGCTCGCGTTCCTCCTGCTCATGGCGGCGTGCGGTCTGGCGTTCGTGTTCGTCGAGATTCCCCGCAGGGCATGGTGGCGGATATGCAAGTAACCGAGCGGCCGTCTCGGCTCCAAGTCATAATCATCGCAGGCTCCATGGCGATATGCGTGGCGATATGCGTGGCCGTGCTCATGACGTCGTGCATCGCGCCCAGGGTCGAGAAGCATCCCGGGTGCGGAACATGGCGGGCTCTTGATGACCGTGGATACGCGTGCCGGGAATGCCAGGGGTGGGAAGAATGCCTGAGGCCGTCTCGATGAAGGCAACGCTGATGGGCCTGTCGCTGTGCATGGTCGCATTCGCACTCGCAGGCATGGCCGCGTGCGCACTCGCTTTGGTACCGCTGCACCGCCAGGTTCGGGCCGAGAAGGCGAAGTGGGATGCTCTGGCCGAGGACGTGTCGATAGCGGAGACGATGGCGGCGTACGACCAGAAGGACGGCGCGTTCCTCGACATCGTGCCGAGCCACAGGCTGTGGGCGCTGAGGGCGGTGGCACAGTGAACTATCCCATGTGGTCGGACGCAACGACGGCCACGATACTCGGGTCGACGCTTTTCGCGTACATCGTCGGGAGCTTCCGCGGCAACGTGGTCGGCAGGCGCACGAAGCAGGCAGAGATGGAGGCGAGGCAGAGATGATCAGGGAGGCGGCAAAGATTCTGTGCGGCACGTCGTCGTTCCTGTGCTTCCTCGTTGCGGCATGCTGCCTCGTCGATCAGCCATCGCAGGCCGGACAGGCAATGCCGGTTGACGCCCTTGCCTCGGTGTTCTTTGCCGGAGGCGGAGTGTTCTTCGCCATCATGTGGTTCGGGACGGAGTACCTGTGAGCACGGAAGCCTGGATGCTCACGTGTGCCGGGGTGCTCATACTGGTGCTGGGTGTAAAGCTTTTCTGGGAGCACGCGTACAATTCGGGATGGCGGCATTGCTACGAGCAGTTCTTTACGTCGGGGGACTTCGAGGTCCGGTCACTGACGGGCCGCGGGGTCGAGCACTGGTGAACGCGGCGACGATTTTAGAAGACATGCAAAAGAAACTGCCCATCGAAGATAAAATGAGCCACCCGGCGGCGTGCTGCGTGGCGCTCAATCATCTTGAGGCTTTGGGCGGCGTCATATGGGCCAAGTCTCAGTGCTGGCTGTTCAACTTCGATTGCGATTACGTTGGGCAGGCGATCAAGCCTCTTAAATGGTGCCCCTACTGTGGGTGGGAATGGAGAACGCAGGGGACGGTTGAATGAAGCCCTGGGGATACGTGTACGAGACGGTGAACCTGGTGAACGGCAGGATGTATGTCGGCAAGCGGCGTTGCAAGCAGGGCGGATTGTGGCATCCGTCGTACTTGGGGAGCGGGACGATTTTGAAGCGTGCAGTCAAAAAGCACGGGCGAGGATCGTTCATCGTAAGCGTGATCGACTGGGCTTTTTCGGAAGAAGAGTTAAACCAACGTGAAATACAGAACATCGCAGACTATCGCGCCGAGTATGGCGCAGATCGCATGTACAACATTTCCAGCGGCGGTGATAGCAGTTTTTCCGGAGTCGAAAGAACTCCTGAGCACAATGCAAAAATAGGAAAAGCTCAAAAGAATAGGAGAATGTCGCAATCTCAAAAAGATCATCTTCGTGAAATCAATACAGGGAAAAAGGCTTCTCCAAAAGCGAGGGCGAATATGAGCGCTTCCCGTCTTGGGAAGCCGCACGTATCGCCTGAAGGCAAGGAACGCTGCAGGCAAGCGAATCTTGGCAAGGTGCTTTCACCTGAAACGCGCGCCAAGATAAGCGCAGCCAGGAAGGGATTCGTGCTATCGCCAGAGCACAAGGCGAAACTGCTGGCGGCCAATCTTGGACGCAAGCACACTGAAGATCATATCGCTAAGCGGGTTGCAAAAACAAAGGGTCGCAAAAATACGCCAGAGACGATAGCCAAGATGAAGCTGGCAGGGCACAAAAGGGCAATGGCGTGGGTAGACAGGATGGCAAATGGTGAATAAAAGGCCAACCGCCTCGGCCAACCGCCGATTGTCTGCTCAGAATGCCAAGCTTAGGTCAAAGATAGAGATGACTGGGAAGACGCTCGAGAATTCGATGGGAAGCCTTGCTTCGGCACTTGGCGCCAATGGCGGATTTGGCGGTGGGATGGGACAGTCTCCAATTACTTCGTTCAATCCAACTTTTCAAAATTCACAGTTCGCGCCGTTAACATTGCTTTGGACCGATCTGATGTACCTTTACACCACGCATGGCCTTCTTCAGACAGCGATCGACATGCCGGTGCTTGACGCACTGCGTGGCGGGATCGACATCAGCTCCGAGGGAGAGCTTGACCAAGACGATGTCGACGAACTGCAGGAGTGGCTTGAGGATGGCGACGTCCTCGCTCGCATCGGGGACGCGTTTATCTGGGCCCGGCTGTTCGGCGGCGGAGCATTGGTCATCAACACAGAGTCAGATACCGAGTCCCCTCTTGGCGACGAGATCAAGGACGGCAAGATCGATCTGTACGACGCGTGCCGGTGGGAGCTTACGTGCGACCGCCGGATACCGTCGTCCGGTCACTACGGGTATTACGGAAAGACACTAGACGCCTCCCGGGTAATCACGATCCTGGGCAAGCGCGCCCCGTGGACCCGCAGGGCGCAGCTGTCAGACTGGGGGATGTCGGAGCTTGAGCGGGCCATCGAGGATTTCAACATGTTCCTCAGGACTCGCAATGTCATCTACGCGATCCTCGAAGAGGCCAAGGTGGACGTGTTCGCGCTCAAGGGTTTCAACGGCCAGCTAGCATCGTCCACCGGCACGGCGATCACGTCCAAGCGCATCGCCTTAATGAACCAGATCAAGAACTTCCAGAACGCGTTGATCATGGACAGCGAGGACAAGTACGAGACGAAGCAGCTCACGTTCTCCGGCCTCGCCGAGATCATGAAGGAAAACCGCATGGGCCTGGCCTCCGCGTTCCGCATGCCGATGTCCAAGCTGTTTGGCATACCCGCCGCTGGACTCACGTCCGGCGAGGACGACTTCGAGAACTACAACGGCCTCGTCGAGTCCGAAGTTCGAGAGCCAATGAAGCACGTGATCAAGAAGGTCCTCAAGCTCGGCGTGCGCCACCTTTGGGGAGAGGACTTCAAGGTGGACTTCAAGTTCCGACCGCTCCGCACCATGAGCGCGCTGGACGAGGAGCAGGTCAAGTCATCCAAGGCAAACCGCTACAACGCCCTGTACAGCCTGAGCCTGATGACCAGCGAGGAGTTGGGGAAGGCGTACAAGACCGAAGAGCTATCCGCCGTGCCGCTCAAGGCCGAGAAGGGCCTGCTCGATGACTTCCCGGCCACGCAAGAACAGGAGACCGGTGACACCGACAAGACGCCTCCGCAAGGAACAGGCGAGAGCAAGACAGAGGCCCAGCCCGCGGGAGCCAAGCTCGCCGAGCCGTCTAAGAAGACTGCCCACATGCAACCCAAGAAGAACCAAAGGATGGTGCCCCTGGTATGAACATAAAGGAATACTGTCAAGATCGCAGCGAGTCGCGCCACGCCTTGCATAACGTGGCCGTGGCCCAGCGCATGACGAGGCAGTGCCAGGCCGAGCCAGTGAGGCGCACCGGCCCCGACGAGTCGGTGGGCATCGGCTGGCGCAGGGGCGGCTTGGCCCGCATAGTGGCGGCTGACCGATGAAGACCATGAGGGCTAGATCGCACGGGTACAAGGGCGCCAAGAAGGCCAAGCGCCCCATGCCGATGGTCAAGCGCATGGCGCTCACCCGGGACGAGGCATGGGTCCGGGCGAGGGCCACGCTGGGCGAGCACTTCGAGGATTTTCTCATCGTGGCCCGTGTGAGGAACCCCGACGAGGTCTGGCACGCCACTTCCGACAAGTGCTGGGCCACTGGGGCGATCTCAGAAGTAATGGACCGGTTCAACTCATGACCTGGAAATTCTGGGACAAGGCGGCGGAAGGGATCGAGCGGGGCAGGAAGGCGCTGGGAGAGATGGAGAACGCAGACGTCGAAGGCGGCGGTGGATCACTCGATACCTGTGACAAGTGCAATAAGCGAGTTGGATCAGACATGCTCCAGACGGTAAAGGCCGATGATGGCATCCATACAAAAGAGTTGTGCATCAAATGCGCGGGAATGAAGAACGTCACCGACAAGTGCCCGAGCTGTGGATCACACGTTACGGCAGGCGCTGATGGGCAAAGATTGTGCGACGAATGTTTTTGGCATGCTCCGAAGGAGAACGCCAAGTTCGACAAGACAGGGAAAGAGATCAGGCCATTCGGTTATGAACTCGACGAGGATTATAAGCCAGTTGAAAAGAGGGTGGACCTAAAAAAGAAAGGCGATCATGGAGCAGACCCTCTCGGCGACGGCAAGTTCCGCATGGTGCCTAGCGGCGATATCGTAGACCTTGCAGAGCGTAATCGCCGTCTACAGAACTCCGACAATTCCTCCCCCCGCATCGGCCGCGACAACGCATTCGGCACTGCCGGCGATGACGCCAAGGCCAAAAAGGCGGCAGAGATAGAGAAGCAGAGAAAAGAGAGGCATGCCGAAACGATTACCAGGCTGCGCCAGAAGGTGAAGGAAGACCCCAATGGTATATGGGCAGAACTTCTTAAGGAAGCCGAGGCTAGAGAGAACGCTATCGAGACGAACATTGCCTGCTTAGAGTGCGGCCATAAAGCCGGTCTCGACCTTACGGCTAAGCCAGGCGATGAGTGCCCAATGTGTCCAGGGAAATACGCTGCACAAAACTCCTCCCCCCGCATCGGCCGCGACAACTCCGGGCTGGAGCGAGGCATGTCGCTCCGCCCCAACGCCGAGCCGCCCTCCGAAGACATCGAGCCTATGCAGGACGAGGTGCCGCTTGAGAACGCCCGCAGCCCCCGCTACCGCGTCACCTATGACGGCCCGTATCTGAAGGGCCTGCAGGTCGATCTCATCATGGGCGAGATGTCCGACTCCCAGATCGAGGCGTACTTCCAACAGCATTACGTACAGCCGACGGTGATCCACAAGATTGAGAAGGTGGTGGAGAACTCGACGAGAGAGAACGCCTGGAAGTGCCTCGAATGCGGCCGCAAGTTCAAGGACGCCGCTGCGGCCGAGAAAGCGTCGTTCTCAGACCGCGGTTGCCCGGGATGCGGAGGGTCGGATATTGACGACGTGGTGGAGAACGCGAACCGCTGGGAGCCAACAGAATTCAAGGAAGGCGACACCGTTGCCGCCGGATGGTATCCGAAGCTGGGACAGTCTGTTGATACACGAGATTGGTTCGCTTCTAGATCAGAGTGCCAGGCAGAGTGCGACAGAATGAATAGAAGCAACGCATCACACAACGCCGGCGACCCCACCCACATCTCCGGCACGGCCAGAGGCTCGGCCAAGTACGGGTCGCCCAGGCAGAACGAGGGCAAGACGCCCGACGACTGGTCGTACAAGACCGACGCGGAGAACGCGGAGCACGCGTGGATTCAGGCAACGTACGAAGAAAGGGAGAGCTGGCTCAAGACATCCGGGAGCCATCCAGACGACATCGCCAAGTACAGCGTGACGTCGTGGACCCGCCTCCCCGAGCAGGCGAAGCAGAGGCTGATCAAGTCATGAGCATCTCCACAGGCCAGCGCAAGTACGGCACGATCAAGAACGACACGGTCACGTGCCCTAAGTGCGGCGGCAGCAACACCCGGTACTTGCGCGAGGTCGGAAACGTGCTCAGGTACTTCTGCGACGACTGCAACGAAGGATTTGATGTGAGGAACAAATGACCCTGGGGAGGGAGACACACATGGAGAAAGATCAGCAACTGATAGCCGGAGAGGTCCACATCCTGGTCGATCAAACGACTGGGGCGATATCGGTGAATGCGCCCGCCAACATGGTGGTCGCGCTTGGCCTCATCGAGATGGCCAAGATCATCTTGGCAGACAACCATAAGGCCAACTTGGCCGCAGCACCGAGGGACCCGCAGATTATCAAGGCGGGGATGGAAGCGCTGGACAAGCTGAAGGCGAGCGTAAGGCACTAGGAGAACATCGACATGGCCAAACTGAGCATCGACGACGTCGTGAGGGGCATCAAGGCGGGTGCCATGAAGTTCGGCACCTCCGTCGCCGCCAGGATGGCCGCGCGCCTGCATGGCATCGCGCCGGATGAGCCGGAGCCTTACGGCCCGGATGGGGCGGTGGGGAGCCCGGGGCTGGCCAACAAGTGCAAGGCCTGCGGCCACGAGGACGCCGAGAAGTGGAACGGTCGGTGCAACGGGTGCGGTGTTCGCAATGAGAGCCCAGTGGGATACCAGCAGGACCAGCAGAGCACGACGGCCAAGCGTGAGGATGAGACGGAGAACGCCTCCCCCGACGAGTGCCCGCGCTGCGACGGCACCGGGCAGTCGGCAGACGGTGGCGAGTGCGAGCGATGCACGGGATCAGGCACGCTCGAGAACAAGGACTACGACTTCGAGGACAAGACCGGCGAGCGCATGAACGTCCGGGCCAACTCGGTGGCCGAGGCGTGGGGAGTGCTGGCCAATACCTTGGGCGTGACGGTGGAGGAGGCGAAGGGGGCGGCGACGTTGAAGAACGCGTACGCCGAGTACAAGACTCCCGGCCTCGCCGAGCACAAGGGGCCGTGGAAGTGCGACGAGTGCGGTGCGAAGCTGGCGACAGACGGAGACGTTAGGAGCCATAAGTTAGACACCGGGCACTCGTCGTACAAGAGCGCTCTGAAGAACGCCTCCGGCATCGGCTGGAACGTCATCCTCCACGGCAAGGTCATCGACACCGTGTTCTACGACGATGGCATGGACGCCGACACGGTAAAACGATCGCTGATCAGCCACGATGGATACGACTCGGCCATCGAGGTCAAGAAGTCCGGTCATAAGAACGATGGCGAGCACCCCTCCGAGCCAACCAAGGGACCGTACCCCGACGCCCACAAGATTTGGGCGAGCAAGAACGCCAGGGGGGCATGTGACGCATGTGGGAAAGAAGGAGAATTACGCACTCTCCCAATGCGGGGAAGCGGCACGGCAGCTGATTCATGGCACGGTGGAAGCGGAAACCCAGACCTGTGTCGCAAGTGTTTTGATCAGAAAAAAGGTCCTGGAGAGTCGTGGGGTGATATTAACAACTCCAGCCCTCACTACGACAACGGTTGGACATGCCCGGAGTGCGGCGCTAAGGGATCATGTGATTTTGGTGGAGGTATGAGGGAATGCAATTCTTGCAAGGCCACATGGAAGTCCACAGAGCACAAGAACGCCGACGTCCAAGCCCGCGGCGGCGAGGAGGCCGGGGCCAAGGGAGGGACGGTAACAAAGATAAACGCCGAGGACGTGCCCTGTGCCACATGCGGCCAGCCTTCCGGATTGGGCTACAAGCCGAGCGGTGGGGCAAAGGCGCTTTGCGAGAAGTGCTGGGACAAGGAATCCGCCGCGATGACTGAGAAGTCGAGAAAGAACTCCGACGAGTCCTGCGAGATTTGCGGCAAGACTGGAGCCGCCGCGAAGAAGGCGATGGGCAACGCCGGCCAGAACCCCCCCTGCCCCAAGTGCAAGGGCAGGAGTGCCTGGCAGGGCAGCGACGCCACGGGCACGCAGTATGCCTGCCTGACCGACTCGTGCGCCCACGTTTTCACCAAGGGCCTGTCCAACTCCGGCCACCTCGGCCCCGACTCCTGGGACGTGGCAGACCAGCAGGAGCGCGCAGACTGGCTGGAGGGCGCCGGTCAGGACATCGAGCTGTCCAGGTTCCCGTGGACGGAGCTGAGCCAGGACGTGCATGATGCGCTGCAGATCGAGAAGGACGAGCCGAAGTCGGTGAACAATGCCCAAGGCGAGTGCCAGTGCGGCCACTCACAGGCCAACCACCAGGACAACGGGCAGGGTAATGATACATCGTGCCTCCAGTGCTTCGACGTGAAGAAGTGCGGGGCGTACAGCGAGAGGAAGAACGGCTTCACTAAGCGCGCTTGGGTCCGCGACGATGTTAGGGATGGATCATGGAGCGAGGACAAAGCCGGGAAGCCCGGAGTCGGCCGCATCAACTGCCCGTGCGGCAACGCCCCGGCATCGGTCCTCGGCGACGGCAAGGACGTTCACTGCCCATGCGGCAGGACATACGACAGCAGGGGATACATTCTGAAGGGGCCGGAGCTCGAGAACGCCGAGGGCGACCCCCGCTGCGAGGGCTGCGGCAAGCAGATGCACGGCGCAGAACTCGACGAGTGCATCCGCGCCGGGTCTACAGAGTGCGCGCACTGCCGGGGCTTCGACATGACAGCCCACAAGTTAATCAAGGGCTTCGAGCACCACAACTCCCGCCAAGCCGGAGTCACCCGCGGTGCGTTCCGGTACTCGATGGAGAATGGTCCCCGCGAAGACAAGCAGCTCCGCAAGGATATCGAGCAGGAATACTACAAGCAAGGCAATGGTGTCGAGATCAACATCATGTCCATCGGCAAGATTTACGCCGACGTGACCGCGGCCGTCAACGGCGGCAAGTCTCTCCAGGACGCCATGGCCGAGGCCATCGCGAAGTACAGGCTGAACTAGCAAGTGAATGATCAAGCTCCTACTGGCGTTGGCGATGGCATGGGCGGCACCCTTGGGTGCCACCACGTTCTCGCTGACCGTCTCCACGCAGGGGCCGCTCAGCCTGTCCTCGGTCACGGCCACGGTCGCCGGGATGTCCAACCCCGCCCAGCAGTACCTGGTGTGCGGCAGCACCTGCACGGCGATCTACTACTCGACGTACACGGTGACGCTGACCGCCGTGCCGGGATCGACGAACGCGTTCGCGGGGTGGGGCGGAGCGGACGGGTGCCCGACCAACTCGCTGACGTGCTCGGTGCCGATGTCCGCGGCCAGGGTCATGACGGCGCAGTTCCTGCCGCTGCTGTCTCTCCAGCTATACGGCAACGGGACCGGGACGGTCACAGACTCGTCGGGAGTGTTCCACCAGACCACGGCGTCACAGGCACCCTGGCTGTACCCGTTCTACCCGGGCTCGCATCTCAAGCTCGCCGCAACTCCGCTGGACAGCACGTCGACATTCACGGGATGGACCGGCGTGGGCGGGTGCTCGACGTCAAGCACATGCGCCTTTACACTAAACGGGTACACCGTGCTGGTCGCAACATTCAGCTCGGCTGGGCCGTTCCTGCTCACCACCGTCGTCAATGGTCCGGGCACGGTGACGAGCTCTCCGGCAGGCATCAAGTGCCCGGGCACGTGCTCGGCGTGGTTCTCGGCCAACACCAGCGTCAGCCTGGCCACCGCTGCATCGTCAGGGCACACGTTCACCGGGTGGGCAAACGGGTTCTGCTCGGGCTCGACCACGGCATGCGTGATGCTCAGCACGTCGTCGCAGCAGGAATACGGAGGGGCCCAGTCGCCGTGGGCCACGTTCCAGTGATATACCGGATACCAGCAGACAGGGCGGCCAAGTGGAACTACCGCCCTGGCAAGCGAGCAACGTCATGGCATGGCGTACCGGTCAAGGTTGAGATCGAGGCGGGAGACACGAAGTCGGGGTACGACGAAGATGGAAATTATTGGGAGCACAAGTACGAATTCCCGTACGGAGAATTCCCCGGCACCAGATCGCCCCACGACGGCGATGGCGTGGATTTGTACTTGGGTCCAGCGACAGGGGCGTCTCTCGTGTACGTGGTCCACCAACTTACTAAGACCGGCGAACTGGATGAGGACAAGGTGATGCTGGACTTCGCAAGCCATGGAGACGCCGTGCTGGCATACCGCCGTCACGGACCGCCATGGGGCATCGGCGGGGTTTCAACCATGACGGTTGACCAGTTCATTAACGGATATCTTCATGGAGCGAGGAAACTGTGAAGCGCAAGCAAGTCAAGCCCATCGACCCCGAGCAAGTCACGCTCTGGTCCGGCCCGTCGGCCAACAAGCTGATGTCGGAGTTCTTCAAGGCACGTGCCCGCAAGCGCGCGGCCAGGCGGGCACGCAAGTGAAGATCATGAAAGGCATAGGCATCAAGGAGCAGGACTACTCGGCCATCGAGGCCGAAATCAAGGCGCTCATGCGGCGCCTCGTGTTCGACCCGATCGTGGCGCTTCTTGCGCCTCGCAATGCCCAGGTGCGGGCGGCCAAGGCAGAACTCAGGAACGCCAAGTCCGATCCACTCACCGCCGCCCTCCGCTCGGGCCGCGTGCAGTACGACATGAAAGACACGTTTTCGGGGGAGTTCAGCGCGGCCATATCCAAGGTCTTGCGCGGCTACGGAGCCAAGTTCAATAAACGGACAGGGACGTTCGCGGCCCTCCCCCAAACTTTGCCGACCGAAGTGCTCGAGGCGGCCCAGGCGTACGGCCGCGAGGCGGTCGAGCTGCACGTCAAGCTGATGGCCAGGCTCGACGAGATGGAGAAGGGCCTGATGGTTGGAAAGGTCAGGGACGACGCCGGTTTGCAGAAGGCGGCTCGGGCCATGGTGTCTCGCACCGGCAAGGATTTCCACGAGGAGTACGGCGACGCCCTCGGGATCAGCACTACGTCGCAAGGCGCGCAGGACCACCTCGCCAAGATGTACGTCGACTCGATCACGCCGCCGATCAAGGATTTCAGCATCAAGATGGTGCAGGAGCTTCGCGGGATCGTGGCGCAAAATGCGACGGAGGGTTACAGATTCAGCTCGTTGATCGACAGGATAGAAGACAGGTACAAGGTGACGCCAGGGAAAGCGGCCTTCCTCGCACGACAAGAAACGAGTTTATTCGTATCTAAGGCTCGGGCAGAACGCTTCGTCGACGCGGGGGTCCGCGAGTATATCTGGGACACCGCGGGAGACGTCGACGTGCGCAAGGGCCACAAGGAGTTGGACGGAAAGACTTTCAATTTCAGGACCAAGGCCCAGGCCCACTACATGAGCTGTGGGGAGCCATGCAACCCTGGTGAGGATTTTAATTGTTTACCAGGAAATTCACCAATCAATTTCGCTTACGGAATACGAAAAGGTCTCGGGCGTTGGTACACAGGTGATTTGACCGAGTTTGTCACGGCCTCTGGTAAAACGATTCGATGTACACCGAACCACCAAGTGCTTACGTCCTTGGGGTGGAAGGACGCTGGCCTGCTCTGCAATGGCGACCATGTCATCAATTTGAGCAAGGAGTTGGCTCATCCTCTTGAACACAATGATCACGAGCCGATACCCACGATTGGAGAGATAGTGCATTCTATCAATCATATGGTGAGCGACGGCAAAGTTCCTGGAGTACTGGCCGCGGTTGATTTCAACACCGATCTTCCCGATCGTTATGTCCATGTTGTACGGCCCGCACGGCGTTTGATGGTCATGCTCTATTCCGCGTGTCGTGAGGGCGTCAAGAAATTCTTGCTCGCCCATACCAATGCGGCGGCCTCTGCCGTCGGCCATTGCTATCGCGTTTTGCTTTCGCTTTTCCTTACTGAATCTGCGACATGCGGCGTGGGCGTTGGATGCCAGAGCAAGTCGTTCTTCGGGAGTGGTTTGGCTCATCCTGAGATACATGCCTTCGCTGCGACCGCGAATATGGATACCTGCCTCCCTGAAAAGTCTGTACAGAACGATTCGACCGACGCCGGTTCTACTCGCAATGGCTTTCATACTTTCTCCGGCCTCATACGCCTTTATCAGTGGCTTTACGTCAATTTCAATTCTATTCCATGGCCTCACGCTGGCAATGCCTCTAGCTTCAAGTTCTTTACGAAGCTCATTTCTGGAACAGCCGAGTCTTTTGGAAATGATGTGTCTGGGCACTTTAGCCCTGATCATTTTGATCGCATCGTCCACGTTGGCAAGTCCTTTTTTAGCGGGCATGTGTATAACCTCGAAACAAGAAATCATTGGTATTGCTCCAATGACATTATACTACATAACTGTAGATGTGTGGCGAGGCCAATAGTCCCTGCCCCTTTCAACCAGGAGAACAAGTATGCCCAGACCGCATAGCGGCGAAAGCAAGTCAGACTACGTCGCCAGGTTCATGTCCTCGAGCGAGGCCCAGTCCGATTTCCCGGACGAGAAGCAGCGCCTGGCCGTGGCGTACAGCATGTACGGCGAGCGAGGCAACGGCTTCCAGAAGCAAGGCAATGATCCCGCATGGCCCAAGCTGTTCGAGTGCTCATATATTGAACCGGGCGTGGTCGCGTACGGCGATCTTGGTCCATGCAAAGTATGCGGCGACGCGTTCTCATGCGGCAATGCCGGTGACGCCTGCCAACCAGAGGGCGCGACGATCCTCGTGGAGCAGGACGCCCTGGAGCGCATGCAGAACAGCTTCGTCGGCAAGCCCGTGACGATCGACCACCAGGAAGTGGACCCCAGCACAGTGTCCGATGGCGAGGCCGAAGGCGTCGTGACCCGCGTGTGGCGCGACGCCGCCACCGGCTGGTTCAAGTGCGAGTTTCTTGTATGGACTCCGGAAGCCCAGGAGCACGCGGCCGACACCAAGTGGTCAGTGTCCTGCGCCTACGACCCTTTGAAGACCGACGACACTGGAGGCGAATGGCACAGCGTACATTTCGCATCGCGGATGTTGGAGGGGCAGTACACTCACCTGGCTCTCGTGGAGAACCCCAGGTACGAGAAAGCGAGGATCAACCCGGTCTTGCTCAACAGCAAGGTCCTCGCGAACCGCAGGAACAGGAAAGGAGGCAGCATGCTTGAAGGAATCGTAAAGTGGTGGAAGAAGGGGGGTTCGCGGACCAATGCTTTGACCGCAAATCCCGACGAGAAGGTGGACCTGGGCAACGGCAAGGAGGCATCGTTCAAGGAATTGATGTCGGCGCTTGACGAGCCCAAGCCGAAGTTCAATGACGACGACGCGTTCGAGACTCCGCACGGCGACAAGTCGTTTAAGGAGCTGAAGGAAAACTGGCTCAAGAAGAACGACGCGGGCGGCATCCCCGACCCGAAGCCGGGTGAGGCGCTCAATCCGGACAAGGGCGCAGCCAAGGCCGAACCGGGACACGTCCAGGGCGAGGCGAAGAACGCCGAGCCGGACAAGTGCAAGGAGTGCGGCGCGCTGAAGAACGCTCCCGAGAAGGACGGCAAGGGCGAAGAGAAGCCGCTCCCCGACCTCAAGGACCCGAAGGCCAACGACTCCGACGCCAGGAGCGAGGGCGACCCCGAAGCCGAGGCCAAGAAGCTGGAGGCGGCCAAGGACAAGGAAGAGAAGGAAGCATTCGAGAACGCCAAGAAGGCCGCGGGCCGCAAGTCCTTCGAGGAACTCCGCAACGCGCGCCTCGAAGTCTCGCCGGAAGGCGGCCGCGCTCACCCGGTCGACATGGGAGAGCGGCTGCAGAAGGGGCTTGCGAAGTACGGCAAGTCCTAACAGAACGGATCAAAGGAGATAAACGCAAATGACAATCAATATCAACCAATTCAGCCAGACCGCCCTTCGCGGTCAGCTGGATCAGCAAATCTCGGCAACCGGAGTGATCCAGGGCTTCGTGGCGGCGGCCAACACCACCACTGCCCTTACCCCTGGAGACGCGGTGGACCTGGACAGCACGCAGACCGTCGTCGGCTTCCCGAACTTCACCAAGGCACTGTACTCGGACAGCTCGTTCGGGTACATGGCGTTCGACGTGAAGTCCTCGAGCGTCCTCACCCCCGGAGCCATCCAGGTGGCGACCGGCTTCCGCGGCCCGGTCATGTGGCTCGTGGGCGGCGGCACCATCAACCCCGGCCAGGCAGTCGAGCAGGCCAACAGCGCCACGCTCGACGTGGTCGTGTACGGAACGGCGTCCAGCAAGCTCAGGGGCATCGCCCTCGACCCCTTCACTTCCGGGGTCCTCGGACGCGTGATCCTGGTGCAGGGCAGCGTGTCGTTGCTGTAGACCAGGAACAAGGAGAGATATAAGAACATGGCAAACCAACAGAAGATCGTGTGGCGCCCGGGGATGAAAATCCTCAACGCCAATGGCGACATCGCCACCAACACCCTGGGCTACCAGTACGCAACCCAGACCACCACGTACATCCGCGAGCGGGTCGTCGAGCAGAAGTTCTACACCGTCCCGATCGCAGACTTCGTCCCCGTCGACGTCGGCACCGGCGCGTGGATGGAAGACATCAAGACGAACCTGACGTACGACGTCGCGGGAGACTTCGCGAGCGGCCTCATCAGCATCGCATCCGCCCCGTCGGCGCTCAGCACGGTCGACGTTGCGACCGCGCCCGTCAACGCCAAGGTCTACACCTGGGCGAAGGGATACCAGTACAGCGTCCCCGAAGTGTCCAAGGCCCTCGCGGCCGACAACTGGGACGTGGTGTCGGGCAAGCTGTCCGCCCTCACCAAGAACTGGCAGCTCGGCTTGCAGCAGATCGCGTTCCTCGGCCTGCAGCAGGACCTCACGAACTGCCCGGGACTCCTCACGAGCCCCAACGTCACCATCAACACGTCGGTGATCACCGGAAACATCTCCGGCCTGTCCGCGGCCAACTTCCAGACGCTGGTTGCGAACCTGCTGTCGACGTACGCGTCCAACGCCAACTACACGGAAATGCCGAACCGCTTCGCGATCCCCCTGTCCGACTTCCTGGGCTTGGGTACGGCGACGGCGTCCGGCTTCCCCATCGGGAACATGATCGACTACTTGACGAACATGTTCAAGGCGATCACCGGGGAGAAGGACTTCAAGATTCTGCCGGTGGCCTACGCTCAGGCCGCGCAGAACGCGGGCTGGATCAACGGCAGCTCGGGCAAGTATCGGTACGCCTTGTACCGCTATGACCCGGAGAACGTCAAGATGGACATTCCGGTGGACTTCACGCTGAACCCGGCGGGCACTGCCAATAATTTCAACTGGCAGGGCGTCGGCGCTGGACAGTTCACGGGCGCCATATTTTACAGGCCCGCATCCGCAATTTATTTTGACCACACCTGAGTCTTAGTGGTCAGGATATAAGATGAACGACACCCAGACCGTGAACGCAGAAGAAACGACCGTGGCCTCTTCACGGTCTGGGTCGTCGTTCGGATTTGTCGCACAGATCACAAGGGAGGAGTTAATCATGCCAGAAGAAGTCAAGAAAGAAGTCGTGAAGGACGACAGGCCCAGCATCACGTTCCTCAACCGGGGATCGCGCACGTTCGACCTCGGGATCGGCGCGGATGGGAAGCCGCGCCTGCACATCAAGGGGAGCACGATGGTGTACACGGCCGTCGAGGCCGACCAGCACCAGGGCTACCCCGACCTCGTGGACATCAGCAAGCTCCCGGGCGTCGTGGACCAGACGGCGATCAAGGACGAGAACGCCAAGCTGGCAGCGGAGAACGCGGAGCTGAAGAAGCAGCTGGCCGGGCTGACGCCGCCGTCGGATACGCCGGTCGTCGTGGCATCCAGCAAGCGCCAGAAGGTATCCGCTTAAGATCATGGGACAAACCAGCCCCCCGGCGACGGTCGCTCAGTTCAAGGCCCAGTTCGGGCCTCGGGACTTTGTGTACTCGTCCGGCACGGACGGCGTCATGGATTCGGACATCCAGAAGGGGCTCAACATGGCCTCATCGGTGTTCAACCCATCGCTGTTCGACACGTCGCCGGTGGGTTCGGCTCCCAACAT
>QGNH01001511.1_pt1 | contig 20078 bp, 24 predicted proteins | sample 1735481 | NCBI WGS metagenome assembly QGNH01 (sample SAMN09239004, study PRJNA386568) | Viral metagenome, whole genome shotgun sequencing project.
ATCCCTGTCAAGACAAGCTGCAAACTCATCCATTAACCACCATTGCTTACCACTTTCGATTAGTTTTGCAATTCTGTAACGATATTTTTGGCCATCGCTTAGTTGGTTGTATGAACGCAAAAAAAGAAAAGCATCGTTCAAGCCCACTTTGCTTAGCAGTGTCAAGGCTTCTTCCACTGTAGCACCGATTGTTTCAATCAATGGCTTTTCCGGATCTACAGAAACCTCCGACAAGTCAACCGCTTCATTGCCAAGATCCGATCTTATTGCTTTAAGCAAAACGCTTTTACCGCTCCCACTATCCCCTGTAACCAGGACAATATCATTTGGGCTAATCTTCAGCTCCGCATTCAATACTGTGAATTTTTGAGCTTCATCTATACCTAAACCGAACGCTTCAGCAACAACTCGAGAACGCGGTGTCAACAGCACATGCGTTTTCATATTCTACATGAAAGTTAAACCGATCATGTACCCTATCATAAATACGGCGGCACTGCCGCACCCTAAAGACATCACGACGACGATGCATAAAATTCAACTCGTTATCAATAAATCGATTGAACAAAAAACTGTTGATGTCTACCTTGGACAGCATTCCAGCGAAACTTAACTTTTGTTAGTTTAGATCTAAGCTTTTCTTCCAATAACAACACCAAGAACAATCCCACTCACTGCAGAGAGCGCACTAAAAACCTCTCCATTCCATACATGCAAAAAAGCCATACTGGCAACCTCAACAGCAGCCAAGCATGCAGCCATCGCTATACCAAATTTTACAACATAAACTAAGGTGTCATCAGGTTGCTCCACAACGAAATGGCCACGCTCAATACGACGTTGCCTTGTTAATGCACGTTTAATCGGGTCGACCATCAACACTCAACTTCTTCTGAATTTTATGACGCTGAAAAGTTCTGGGGCGATTAAATGTCCTGCCGCCTCCTTGAATAAAGCCATCAACCATCTTGGCGGCCTCAGTTCTTGGAACATATCCTTTATGAATAACCCAAATTTCTGTGCTCCAGCTAAGCGGAATCGCGGTATAATCCATGTCATATACATCCTCTCCGTAGCAAAAGCTATTCTGGCCAAGAACGAAATGCTTCAACCTCTTACCAAGCAAGCCTAAATAGATGCCCCAACTCTGCACTATGACATCAATGGAACCACCTACTTCATGGCTCTTGCCAACGCTAGCGTCACTCCAGCTGACGCAAATTAAATCGCCAATTTCTAATTTCTCAAGTTGTTTTTTAAGAGACTTTTCAATTTCTTGTTCCAAAGTATTTCAACACCCAAATTACCTTAAATAAAGAAAGAACTTCTATAAAAAAAAGAAAGAATGAAGAGTTAAGTTTTATTTTGCTGTTGCCGATGGAGCCGCCTGATTATTCTGTCCTGCCGCCTGCGTTTTATAGTTAGTTATAGCTTGATTAACAACGCCTTCCAAGTCAGATACAATCTTAACAGGATCCACAGCCGGCGCTGCAGGTGTTTTAGGAGCATTCTGAGCTTTCACGATCGCAGACGCAATAGTAGTAGCAGCACTCTCCATATCTATCGCTACAGAGACTGGCGTCGCGCCAGCAACAAGAGCATTCGCCAAAGGATAGCCAAGAGCTCCACAGATAGCAACAAAAACACCGAGGTCAGTAGCATAAGGCAAACTGCTTAATGCAGCAGCAGAAATGCTTCCAATAGCAATCAAAACAATGCTGATAGATTTTAAGATATTATGTTCTTTAACAGTTAAAGTCATTTTATCATTTCACCTCCAAACGTTACCGAAAAAACTAATTCAGTAACTAAGAATTGGTTTGATTCAAAGCAACAGTCTGAAGTTGTTCACTTAACATTTGCAAAGTGACTTCTAATCGTAATACTGCTGTTTCAACTTCAACTGTGCTCAAAACATTTTGTTTAGTAATTCGTTGAATAGCAAACGTCCCAACCAAAGCTAGGTCCGGGCGATTAGTCGTGACTTGTTGTCCTGGATGCCAGAAAGCACAAACGTTAGTGGGGATGCTGAGAGGGTTCCCGGTAGAGGGCGAATTAAGCATCGAGAGCTGGTAAGCAGCGATATTATTCAAAGTTGGAACATCGCTTGCTGTTGGATACGTGTAAGGTTTAATTGGGCCAGTTCCCGTGCCTGCTTGGCCTGAGATGCTGTTGCCGTTTTGATCGATTCCGTTTACGATTACTGTTTTGTATTGTTGAGAGCGGTCTAAGCTGCGTTGTGTGGTTGCTTCATAAACGAAGTTGGCGTCGCTGTAAGTTGTGGCGTCACGGATTCCAATGTAAAAATAGGCAGTTCCGTTAACAGCGAGGTTTGGTGCTCCTTGACTCCAATAATCAAGATTCAAGGCTTGCGCCAAGGCTACTAGTGCATCAAAGGCGTTGGCGTTTTGAATGTTAATATTTACGTTAGGAATTGGGCTAACTCCGAGAAATGCAATTGAAATAATATTTAGAGAAGATGAAGAAGCGTTTATTCCGCATTTTTGCAGAATTTGGCTTGCAACCCAGTCAGCTGCTAAGGATCCTTGGGTATTGTAATTTACGATGTAGGGTGCTTGTTTTAAGGCTAAATAAACCGGGTTGTAGCAGATGCATTGATGATTTGTTGCTGTCATTTGTGAGCCAGTACACGTGCCTAGATACATTTGTTGGCCATTGTAAGTTATTTGTACGAGAACGTTTTCATCTGTGGGATCGCTAAGGCCTAAAGCTGTAGCGTTTGCTGATGTATTGGGAATGTTGAAAACAAATTCTTCGGTTCCGTCGAGTTCTTCCATGACGTGATCGAGACTAGCGTTTGTAAGAGGTATCCAGACTGTGCCATTCCAATAGCTAAATGCATAAGCAGGTGCAGCAGCTGGTAAAGCAGAAAAATAAGGCGTAACTGTGACGTTACTGTTAATTGTGATTGTTAATGTGTTGCCGTTTGCTGGGATCGTGAGGTTTCCGCTTCCTAGATTGATACCCCATGAACTAAGAGCGTTTCCCACTCCAGACGTGGCAGTTATTGAAACGTTAGAGCCTGAGTTTTCTCCGTAAGTACCTGCTGCAGGGCTTGTTGTTCCGTAACTTGAGCTTGCAATTGTTAAGTTAAATTGAATAAAACTTGCGGTTACCTCATTAAAGATCACGGTGTCTGTTGTTGTGTTGTTTTGCCAAGCGTGAAGGCCAACCATCCCAGAACTGAAAGCGGCGTCATTTGCTGAAAGAACCAGAGTATTATTGACGTATAATTGCAGGAGACACGCAGAGCCAAGAACCTGTGATCCTCCGGTTACAACTGCTTTTATTGTGTAGGTTCCGGCTCCGTTAGATGAGGCTGCTCCGGAGCTTGCAATTTCTGTGAAGACGTCGTTGACGCATTTTGCGATACTATATTGATGGCTCCAAGAGCCGATGCTAAGCATGTAAAAATTCTGTGGATCCTGCATGCGAACAATTACGGATGCTTCGCCGGCTGCAAGGATCTGAGCGGTAGCTGTTACCTGGTAGTCTTTCCAAGTAGATTGCCCCGTATGGATGATTTCATCAAGTGCACCTGTGGGTTGAACGCCGCCTGAAACAAGAGTCCATGTGCCCATATCTATTTGCCATTTACTAAGATCAGAAAAAAGCGCTGTAAACGGTAAAGACGTGTATGGAGAATAAAAGGAAGAACGCAGAAGAACGATACCGGTATTTGCTGCAAGCGTAATACTAGAGGCTTGACTTACCCCGTGCACTGCCTCAACATAACCTGACCCAATATATGCTGTATAACTTGTACCGCTTGGGTTTACAAGAACTAAACCATTAGTGAATTGACGACGATAAATACTCAGTCCTGAATCTTTGCTATAAGACCCCGATGGAGCACCTAATGCTGTGCTGATGTTTTCGCTGAATAATAATTGATAATACCCGTCTGAATTGAAAGTGTAAGCCGTCGCGCAGAGACAGGGATAATCACTTGAAGCCAGTAACTCGCTTGCGAAGCAAAAAAGCATATAACTTTCTTGTGTAGCGCCAGGAGGTACAGTAGGAACAAGATTAGGCGTGCCGGATTGATCTGCTTGAGCTAACTCACAAAGAGAGACCTGATATTTTGTTCCAATAGCTGACCAGTTATTATGCAGCCAAACAAGAAAATTAACACTGTTTACCCAGCTAGTTTCACTTGGCCAATCTGCATAAGTAGCGTAAGCTGGGTTGCTGAAAAGCCCTTCGTCAACGATGCCGTCTAAAGGAACATCTGAACCGAAAAGCTGACTCAAATAAGCATTATGATCACTATCATAGAATCTGTCGCCGCTTACGATTCCGTTTGCGAAAATAAGATTATTGCTGCCGATTGTTGCTCTTAAAACGTTAAGAAAGGCTATTACTGCATCGCTGACTTCTTGATATGTCCATTGAGCGTTAGTTCTTGGGTTAACAAAATCAAGTATTTCACTCCCGGCAGCACTTGAAGGATTCCAGAACCAATCGTTTGTCATTTGTATGTCATCGAGCATAACTCCAGTGATGTTTGGGTGTGCTGTCAACCAAGAAAGAAGCATATTTGCAACCCATTGTTGAGCGTCTGGATTGCCGATGTCCCAGAAGTAAATTGGAGGTGTATCACCTGCTAAACTTAGAAGATTACCGCTTGAATCTTTCAAGATCCAGATGTTATTTAGAAAAGTCGAAGTCATGTTGCAGTCGTCATATTGACCCAGTGTGAAGGGGGTGTCGAAATAAGCTAAAATTCTGAATAGTGGATTTGTAGTTAAGCTTTTAGCGTTATCGCCTTCAGTTAGCCAGGGATGAAAGACTTCAAGGAAATCTGTGTCTGCTGCAAGTTGTGCATCAGTAGGCGTATAATTTGAGCCGTACCAAACGTACCTTAGTATCTTCAATTTTTCAGGTCTCCTATAAGATTACGTATCCTGCGCCTTGCTCAAGCAAAAGTTGATAGGTGTAACGTTGCAGCGAACCCTCGGCTTGCTCAATTATGCTTTTTACAATCAGCATCCAAGTACCATTATATCGACTATTTGGAGACGTCAAAGTTACGAGTAGCCGGTTCAAACTCTGCAGGGGTAAACAAAAGTTTGTATCCAGATAAGATTTATTCTGACCTGCAACCCAGAAAAAGCCTTTAAGCGTCAGGATTCGAACGTCTAAGCCTTCGCTTACAACTATGCTTTTTTGTCCTTCAACAGGCGTGTGCGATTTATTGACGTCGTTCTGGTCCTCAATATATTGCGGCGCCAAAGGAAAAGTAACAGTTGTTGAACCTGCAGTGATTACCCAACTCATTTTAGTGTCTCCTCGCTAATGCTTGAGCTGTACCTTGACTAATAGCACTGATCACGTCGCTAAGCCCTGTTGATCGATCAATTTTGCCAATCTGAATCGTCGGGTTAACGGTGATCTGCTGTGTTCCCCCACCAGAATTCAGACTCGCAGAATTAACATTGACGTTTGCGCCTCCTGCAACACCCAGCAAACCCTGCTTAAGCGGATCTAGCTTCTGAGTCATTTGATTCGAAAGATTAATTCCCTGAGTAAGTTGCTTGTTGAATTCTTCAGCTGCAGGCGCCGCATGGGCAAAACACATGCTTTTCAACGCGTTTGTTAATGTACCGATACCATCAGTAATCGGAGAAAGAGCTTTAGAAACTAGGTTAATAGCATCTTCAAACGGCTTGATGATCGACATGACAAAGCTAATCGCATCGGAAAACGCGCCTTTCAAGAAGTTACCAACTGGCACAAGAACGTCATTCCAGAGAGCTGTTAACACTATTTTTAAGTCGTTGAAAGCATCCTCGAGAGGTACAATGTAAACTGTGATAAACGTGTTATAGATGAATTCACCAAGAGGTTTTAACACGTCATTCCATAGAAAGTTTGCTGCATCTGAAAGTGCTGTGAAAGCAGCTTTAACTCCTCCCCCAAGGACTGTGCCGATTTCGTTAATTGCGTCTCGAAAGGGTGCACAGTGCTCATAAGCTTCATAAAGGCCTACTGCAAGTAACGCGATCCCAGCAATTACAAGAACAATGGGGTTTGCTGAAAGGAAATCCATAGCGGTTCCTATACCGTCAGTGGCAACAGAGACCGCTCCGGCAATAGCTGGGTATGCTTCCATAACTTGACTTAAGCTGCCAACGATCCCGATTACGCTTGGAATAATTGTTAATGCGCTTGTCATGATGGTTTGATTCATACTGTTTTGTGCATCAGTTACGCGTTGATTAGCAACGGTTAGCGCATCTTGAGCAGCTTTTAATTTACTTGCTGCAAGCTCAGCTTGCGGACTATCTGACCCAAATTTCGCCACTGCAATATTATACGCGTTTTGAGCTGCAGTTACTATATTCGTGTCTTTTTCAACTGTGACATGCGCTTTATCTAAAGCAGTTTCAGCGCTTTCAAGACTGTAAACACTCGTGATTAAGCCTTCAGCGCTCAAAGCAGCAGTATTCACGGCCATAGCGTTTTTAGAGAAGCCGCCGCTGCTGGATTCCATGGCAGTTGACATTTCGGATCCGGAGACACCAACGCTATCAGCAGCATCAGAAGCATCAGTTGTTATAGTCGAAAAGCATGTGGTGGCGCTTTCGCTAACATCCGTGAAAACTGGTGATGCTTGATCAAACGCAGTTACATTAAACTCAACGTTGGCACTCAATACTGTAGCTTCCGAATTAACCTAATTCCTTCCAGAAGGACCTGAATTTGAAGACGAGAAAGCTGTCCTGCACTTTCCAAGTTATAAGCTGGGTAATAATGGCAGATTAGAACTACGCTTTGGAGTTCGCTGCTGTAGTTGAACCAGGCTTCGACGTCTTCTTGGGAGCTAAAAAACTGGTGTTTAAGACTGTTTCTTGAAGAACTTTTGAGACGTCATAGGGTAGTTTTCTGAGGTTTTCAAGTGTAATATTTGAATCTGCGGCAGCCATGGTTCTAAACAGTGCCTGGATGTTTCTTTCTCTTGGGTCATCAGGATATTTTTTGGCTAGTTCACTTATGTCAGCTTCAGTTAATAGCACATAACGTACTTCGCCGAGGCCTTCAACAAATATTGAACGCAGATCCTTGGCTTGTCTGAGGATTTCCATTATGTTAAATTTGCCCATTTTTTCGCGTAATTTAGCTTCATATTCTTGGGCGCCTTCTTGTAGACGCTTCCATCCTTCAAGATCAACGGCTTCAGTTTCTATACTCATTTGTGGTTTTCTCCTGCCCTTGAATTTTACCTTATCGCATGTATTCTAAGGGCTAAAATGCATGTGATATTTTTAAAAACTGGAAAGAAAATATGGAAAAAAACTATTTTACGGGAAGGTCCCGATCGCTAAGATGCCTTTGGCGCTGAAACTATCGCTTATTGCGCTTTTCTGGTCCCACTTTAAGTCAAACTGTGTCATGATCGCCTGCGAAATAGTTAGTTTTGGCTTACCTGATGTTGTGCCGTTAGGCGCTAAAATAATTGTCACTGCAGTGCCTCCTGCAATTATATCAGTAATCGCCACTGTATCAGTCCAAAGTTGTTCAGCTTTTACCTCCACATGTTGGCCAGTTGCAGCAATCAAAGCAGGTGCAAGTGAACCGTTGCAAACAAGTTCTTCAATTACATCGTTTTTTATGGATAATGAAGCGTTTTTGAGGTTAGCAATAGCAACGGTGGCGATCTGTACGACTCCGTTCATGCCTGATCCAAGTAAAGTACTCATTTTCATTCACCTCCAAGTAACCTTAAGTTATGAAGAATTGATCTCGCAGCTGAGCAAGCATACTTTTAACTTGCTGCGGGAACTCCGCTATGTGCTGTTCGATTGACCTAGTAAGAAAAAGTTTTGCAGACATGCGCCGGGTGCCAAACTCCACGTAAGGAGCATAAGGCGCAGTTGCAAAAAACGTCACCTGCAAAGGACTATCCTGACGATACCCCAAAGTTGATTTTAGAAAGCCAGTTTTTACCGGGACCAAAACGGTAGCCGTGTCGATAACACGTTCTGCAACTGTTTTCAACGCGCCAGAGATTGTGTCAGGAAATTCATCAACAAACCCTGACATTGCAGCGTTAAAACCCTGCAGAGACCCTGTGATTTCAAGGCCTACACTCATGACGGTAAGACCTCAAAGTGGGAAACAACAACTTTGAAAGCTTCACGCTGCAGCTGAGGCAATTCACCGCGTACATATTCGCCTTCAACTATCATTTGATCGGCGCCGGAAAGCAAAGTTGCTGAAGCATGAATAACTGCAAGAATCAGCTTACGAATATTTTCACGTACTGCAATCGTTTGATCTGTAGTTCCGCAAGCATCAGTATGTAGGATAACGTCAATTACTACGATTTCATGAACAAAATTAGTCTGAGGGCTCAAAACTTCAACTGTTACCGGGTTAGTGGGGTTGTATGTTGAAATGATCGCTTTTTGGGTCACGATTTCTATGGAGTTCATTGTTTCATATTTGTCGTGGCTCCAGGCTATATCGCTAAGTTGTAGACCTGTTGCTATGGGATCCCATGCGTCCTGCAGGAGATTGCTTATTTTTTCTGCGAACGTATCTGTGGGGTTGTTTGGCACTCGAATATCGCCTCTAATTTAGTTGCTTTATCGCATTCAGTTTTTACGGGGCATATCTTGCAGTGAGTAACCTTGAGCTCTAAAGCGCCCCATACACAAGGAATCATCAAATCACTAGAACATTTTATCTCTAAAATGCGGAACACGATAAGATATGTTAGCTTTAGCGCCAACTGCTACTATTGAAACGTTCTTCAAATTACTAGCTGCACTTGATCTAAAACCGTCAATAGCCGTCTTAATGGCGCTAGCATAAGGCGTGGATCTTGCAACACGCATATCGCCTAAGAAATAATCATAGGTCCCAATCATAGCGCCGCCGACGCTAGCAACCAAGATCCCCAGACAAGCCAAGTCTGTGGCAGCAAGCTCAGCACTTGGCAACCGCGGATCCACAGTGCCCTCCTGAAGGGTTGGGACGATTGAAGAAATATACTTGTTAGCATGATCAATCTGGCTTTGCACTGTAGTTACTGAGATCTTTAAGCCAAACACTGAATAATTATTGTTAGTATCTGGCCCTGTTATGTTTAGATGATTTATGACTTCAGGTAACGTTGTGAAAGCAGGTGTAAACGGAACCCAAGTTGATGATCCCGTGCCGGGGCCTGTACCGGGAACAAAGATTTGCCAGTTGAAGCTGTGATTTTGCATGTCTATGCTTGAAATATCGATTTCAAATGTTGTTGCGGTGAAGGTGTTTGGGTTGACGCTAAATGTTCTGCCGCCTAAATCGTCAATGGGTGTAACGTAGATTTGGTTAAAAGAAGGTTGAGGACTCCACGAATAAGGTACTGTGACGCTAGTTTGTTCAGCGAGTATAGTTGCGGTTCCGCTTGGCGTTTGACTCAAAGTTTACACATCCACAAATTAAGGATTATATTGCCATGTAGCGCCATATCCCATTGGAATTACTAAACCATTTGTGTAAATCATTGCAGCTTGAGAATCTGTTATACAAGTTGGTGCAATTTGAACATACGCTAGTTCTATAGGAGCATAATTATCCGCAGGCGAATAACCTAATACTAATGGATTGGCAATTGATTGTGCACCGTTTAATGGAGCAGTTGCAGATAACGATGTTGTATTCACGGTAAAATATACCGATGTACTATTCCAACGTAGCACGGCGCAATTCCAGCCTGTGTTAGCCCAATTAACAGTAACAGAGACAGACGTCATTGATGTTCCATTGCTAACTTGCGCTTGGAGAGTAGTGGATTGCTCATTTATCCTGTAAGAAATCCCATTAGTTCCACCACTTATTGATTTGCAGATAAGACCACTCCAACTAACCTCAGTTCCATTACTTTTAAACCAAAACGAAACTGTCCCCTGAGTTGTAGGCTGAACTGTAACACTGCTCGGAATAATTGCTTTGCCATTTACCCCATTGAATATAATTCCTTGTGGCGAATCTTGTGTACAACCACCAGATAGAGTTAAAGTGTTACTCGGAGCCAAGTTTATGATTGACGGGTCATTACCAGTTACTACAGCATATGGCCCTTGAACAAGATCTTGCCCGACACTACCATAGCTATTTTGTGAAAGCACAACATTGCCATTTACGGAGAGAGCAGTAGCATCGCTAAAAAAGCCTACTCCTTGAACTGTTAAATAAGAATTGGAAGCACCAGTATAAACAGCTACTAAACAATTATCTATTATGCCTTCTTGCACAAGAATAGTTGGGTCTGAACGTGAGTATATTCCGTATGCTATCGCTGAGTTCATTTCTTCTACTTGAAGATTATTGATAGTAAAGAAGCCACCTAAGCCAAGATACAATGCATACCCAGAGCACTGCATTATTTTTGGGGACATTAAAGTTTCAGATACGAAAGAAGAACGATCAGTATAATTCCAAGCAGAATAGCATAGATAAAACAAACAATTACTAAAAAAATCGTTACTTCCTTGCCATTGTCCACCATCATATCTGAGCGGTGAATCACAAGTTAATCCTGACCCAAAAAACTGGGCAGATAATCCATAACATTGCAAACCTATGGCATCTGCGATATAGATACCTGTAAAAGATGTCAACGCAGGCGTAGAGGTTTGGTTCGATGCCACATTTATGTTGCTAAGTAAATTTTCTCCGCCCCAATACCTATCGTTTTGTACGCCAATAACGGTAACAACGCCGCAAGGATCGGTTAATGTATTATATGTGAATGTTCCTGCTACAACAGGACCTGTGTAATAAAAATTTAAATTTTCAACACTAAAATCATGCATTGAAGGAAAACTTTCTGTTCCACCTGCTGAAAACGCCGTTCCATTCCAACCATCCATGCCTCTGCCATCAACTAAAAGCATAGGCATAAAATTGCCAGAAAACCATACACCTTGAGCCGCAATTAATGAACAGTGAATCATCATTGTCATATCAATCTTAGTAGATAGAGAGTAATTGCCAGAAGCAACGTAAACTGTACCGCCGCCAGAAGCGTTAACACTTCGCAAACCAGAATTAACAGGAACATCGGCGTGATTGGATATCAATAAGATTGTTCCGTTTGCGGCTTTTTCATCATATTGTCCTGCCACTATAGGGTCAAGATAAACCAAGTAATTATAGAGCGCTATTGGTTGGGTTGAAGCAATATTATTAACTGTTAAATTCTGCCATAGTAATGCTGGAATAACAAATGAATTCCATGCTGTCTGCCAATTTAAGTTTTGATATTGAGCTGCGATCTGTTGGACTGTTACGTTTGCGTTTTGGATCTGGCTCCAGCCAACTGCTAGTGTCATTGAAGCGGCACTCATATTGATTGTTGAGATGAGTGTGCCTTGGTAGTAATATTGTGTGACGCCTAAGTTATCATTCTGAACTAATTGAGCAGATGCAGTATATTTTGTTGTAACTGGAGGTTCTGAATCAATAAAAGCTACATTGGTCGGAAGCGTTGATTGCAGTGTGCTGTTAAATGGAACTTGCTTAGAGTAAATAACGCCTCCTGATGCGTTTTGGATGCACCATTGCTCGATCAAAGTGCTGTTTAAGTTATAGGCTAAAAGTGCTCCTGAGGTACCAAGTTGCATGCAAGCATACCCAGAAACGTTGCTGATTACATAAGCATATGGCTGCTGGGTCGTGTAGAAAGTAGGATCTCCTGATGCATCAGTCCAACTAGTCTGCAGAGAAGCGTTCAATTGATCAACACGTTCACTGAGAACTTGAGCTAAATTACCAATTAACCCTTGGCTTTGTGTGGGACTAATAGCGCCTTCATGCACAGCATAACCTAAGCTACCGATGAGCGCTGATAAACAAAGCAGTAAAGCACAAACCTGTTTCCAACATAGCTTCTTAAGGTTTAGACTTATGCCTGTGCCGAAGCCGTTTTGAGATTGAGTCAAAGTTGTTCTACCTCATTTTCAATTTTCTGAATTACTTTCTTTTTTTGATTAGACGTTGAAGCTTGCCCCTGAGAAACAAGTTGCTGCAGAAGATCACGAATATCCAGCATAGCTTCAAGATGCAAAGCTTCGATTGTGCCGGCGCTACCAGCATCTTTGGAAATTTCATCGCGACTACGCAAAAAAACTCCATCCTGAAGGCTTAAAGCATCTTCGGCATCTTTTGAACGGTTTGTTTTCTTGATAAATTGTTACGTGCAGTGTTCCGCAGTTTTTGCATTTATAATCTTCAAGAGTTTTTTCGAGTTTATTTTTATCTTCTGTCATGATGTTTCTGTCCCCGTGATTACTACATTGAAGTTAAAACTACTAATCGCTCCAGGATTCGCAGAGACTGTTAACGTAAAAATTACTTGTGTTGACTGGCCTGCTAAGAGAACTACTGGAGCATTCCAGGTAAATGATATCGCCGAGGGGGCGTTAGATGGACTCCAGTTTGATTCCGCGAGAGTTAAAGTCTCATTTACGTCTCCAGTATTCTTCAGGTAAGCAGTAAAGTTCACTGAGTTACCCGGGTCAACATTTCCGATAGCGAAAGAAGTCAAGTTTATTGTGCATGCTGGATCTACATAGATCGCGAGATTTATCGCGGAGACTTGCCCCGTTACGTAAGCAGATCTTGAAACTGTCAAAGCTCCAGCTGCAAACAAAGCCACTGTTATTAAAATAATTACGGTAAGAGATGTTCCTAAGACGATAAGTTTTCGCATTTTTCTTCCTCGATAAAAATTTGTTATTAGGAAAAAAGCCGGCTTTACGGACTCAAAATTAAAAGATTGAGGCAAAAAACTATACTTAATTTGTAGCTAACCCAGTGATTAAAGTAATGCATTCACCGTGAGTAACGATCGGCGCGTACCTGGTGCTGAGAATCGGCTTAACAATTTCTTTGCTCTTCAAGAGTTCAACGTCAGTTGTTAAAGGCCGCTTCACTACGAAATAGCCCAAGGGTGCATAAGCAGCTGACAAATTCTTTCCGGTGGAAAGACATCCGATTGTGCCCGCAGGAACAACGTTGCTCCAGCAAAGTTCCCATTCGCCAAGCATCTGCAAAGGCTTCTGAGTTATCGGGCTGATCTCGTCACGGTATAAGCTATAGTTTGGCAGGTTCTTTATGTCTCGTTTCTGGATGGGGTTACAGATGATTGTATCCATTAAGAAATCGCCAGCGTTAATCAAGGCCTCTGCATTGTTGAAGTCTTCCATGCCTGCAGTGCTTGCTTTGGTGAATTCTGTGCCGGTTACGGTGATTGTTTTGCCGGTGCCTGCGAAGCTGTTTCCAGATGGAACCGCAGCAGCTAATACGGTCCAGCAATCAAGTTCAATTTGATAGGCCGTGCGTCTTGCTAAACGTTTCAGTTGCTGGTTAATAACTGGCAATTCAACGTCTTCTACGACTTCTTTGGGGATTTCTTCAGCCGCCATACGTTTGTATGGTGCGATTGTAGCGTATTTCATTGGCGTGTAATCAACTGGTGCAGCGGTGCCTGGTGCAACTTCGCTAATACCTGCGCTGTGAGAACCGTTCTCAATTACGTAAGTCTTGGTTCTTCCCTTTTTCAGAACGTCATCAGTGAATAAGCGTTTCAGAATCAAGTTAGGCATAGTCATTTCTATGATAACTTGACTTAATTCGGGATACTGAGCTCCCCCAGTATCAACAAAGGCTAGAGCATCTTCAACAAAACTCATTTTTCATTTCTCCTTTAACTTTCCTCACTTTTCTTAAGAATTGATCTTCGAGTTTACCCGAAGATTATTTGGACTTGCGCATTGTTGGCGCCGCCGATTACGACGACTCCACGTCGGTACGCTCCTGCGTTTATGATTGCTGCTAAGCCAGCTTCTGTCACTGTTGTTGACGTTGTTGCGGTGAAACATGCTTCAATTGCTACATCAGTGGTCGGTGACCAAGCTGTGATACCGCCGTTACCTGAAGTGACGATTTGGCCTGCTGTTAATGCGCCACCTGAAGTGTTCTTGCATCTTATGCGGTGACCAAAGACATAGACGTTTAAGAGTTGATTTCCGAAAGTGTCGACTGGCGGGACTGATTGCACAAAGCCGATGAATGCTGCGTTTGCGCCGGTGCATAAGCTAACTTTATTGTTATTTGAGACATAGACGGGGTCACCTACTGCTGGAGCTGTGTAACCTGTGTCTGCAAGGAATGTCTGTTCCAGATCTGGAATAACTTTAGGACCTGAACCTTCAAAATACGACAAGTTTACTCGGCCTCCTCTTCATCTTTCACCGTTATATCGGCAGTTAAGCTACCCATGCGTTTTGCAGCGGCAGCTAGTTCGAGCCCAGCTTTTCTCAAGTTGCCTTTCTTTGCAAACATGTTGTTTAGGCGTTGCGCGTCATCCATTGGCATGCCTGATAGACCTGCGCCCATGCCTACGCCTCCCTGCCCTTTGCCGTTTGGCTTAGCCTTAGCAATTGTATCGACCGCTGCCTTGACAGTTGACTCAATCTTAGCCTCGATCTTTGACTCAAGATCTTTCCCTGAATCAGCAATCGCTTTCTTGCAGGCGTCCATGATAGTTGTGTTGTTCTTTTGCAATTCCTCTTCAAATTGTTGATAAGTCAGTTCCGTTCCAGCTTTCGGAGGTTGACTTCCTGGAGCTGGAGGAGCTGATTCATTTCCATTTGCACTCAAACAATTTTTTCCTCCTTTAACGTTAAGCCCGTGTAAGTCAGGCTGTAACTTTGAAATCAAAATCTTCACACCACAAGGGCACTTCGTCTTGTCTGTGCAGTCACAAACGGATGCGAAAAGCGCTTTTCGCTGCGAATAATTCATGGCAGCTGCGAAGCCTTTAAGACGGAAAATATTGTTGTTGTAAGCGCCTTCAGCAACAATGCTGAGTTCTACACAGCGAGGTTGATGGACGATTTCATGAGCTCCGGCGCAAAGGTGCACTTTCTCCATGTATGCGTCGCGTGTTTTTCCCTGGCAGAGGCTGCAGACAATATTGTTAGAGATAACTTTTGGGCTGACCATGCGCAAATATTTCTTCTCTATCTGGGTTAACAGCACGGGGTCGCCGGAGACTTCCGCTTCAAAGAAAACTTGATCCCCCACTCGACTGACTTTAGTGATTAAGCCTTTGACAGCTTCAACTGAATCCCCGTGGTTAATGCGGATTTGAGCTTCTTTGAGAGTGGATGCGAAATAGTCTAGATCTTCTTCTGGAACTTGCCAGAAATTTTGATTAATAGAAGAATCGATTGCTTGACCTTCAATTATGCCAGTTTTCCTAATGTCATCTATGCTGGCTTTTACGTCAACATCATAATTTAATTCCAAGAGGAAATTCTCCAAGTAATTTTAAGTCTGAAATTGGCTCATCATTCTACCACTCAAAGCCAACCAAACTGTTAGTTTCAAGTCTTCTGAAGATCGGATTCATCTACACAGAAACAAGCGCAGTGTGGATGTACATTACATGCAAACGTATCATCCGCAACAAAGACACCATACGGGAAAATGTCGTGTAAGTCATCCGAGTCCTCTAACTCAAAGACGTCATTGTCGTAATCTTCGCATTTAAAACACGTATTAGGGTTCTGCGAGTTATGAAAACGCCAACGGCTAAACTTCAACGCAGGATTAACAACCGAGGCTTCCAAAACCCTGACAGCGCGAACAGCCTCAACTGCGCTAAGACAGAGATCGCACAAGATACGAAGCCCCACTCCCAGACTTAACAACTTTAAAAGGCAATTGTTTTTTCGGTTCTCCAGGCGTCTCAAATTGTCGTTCTTCAAGCATCCCCTGTGGCGTCGGCGTAGGTTGCTGTTTTAATACGCCATCGATCTTTTCAGGCAGACCCAGTTCGCCGCGTGCTTCTTTGTCGCCCATCAACATGTTATTGTAAAGGTCGATTACTCGGCTCATCTTGACATCTGTTGGCGGCTCCCAAATTGGCTTCCACTTCAACTTAGGAATCTTATCCGGGATGATAAGGCTGTCAGGAAAATCGCCACGCAAAATCAACGGGAACAACTGCGTTTCATAAACGCCGCTGCGATGCCTCTGACGCATACGCAACCTTGTGATGAACTCTTGCATAACAACGTCTGCAGTTGCACGGTTAGCCCCCTCAGGTTCGCCGAGAAAAATCTTAGGAACGCCTAACTGACTATCTCGCTGCCTTTCTAGGTACTGAATCCACCATTCAGCCTTAAGGTCTTTTGTCAGTGAAGACATGGGAGTAACTTTTACATCTCCTCTGACTACTAGATCTGTGCCCTGATCGCGTTGAGCTATTTCACTGGAAAGGTCTTGAATTTGAGGATCGCTCCAGGGCGCAGGCATTCCGGGTGACCCGTCGCCTCCTGCTTGAGCAATAAGCATGGGCTTGGTGTAAACCTTCATGATTTTGGCCATGTCTGCTTGGAAATCATCGATTAAGGCTTGGATATGCAGAATAGATCGCAAAGAAGAGGTCCCGTAAGCGTTTTCGAATTGCCAGCTGGAAACGTTATTGAGTGTTCGATAGATTTCTTCTGGTTCAAAAACCACCGGGGGATAACTCTGCAGCTGAGCATACCCAAAAATGTTTTTGTAACAATCTTGCCGTACACGCATGTATTCAGGGTCAAGGGTTTTTAGCCATTCTACCCTTGCTGAATCTTCATCCATGCAGGGTTCGGTATATGATGTGCCGAAAACTTGAGCGTCTTTTTCTTCGCTGCGCATCGTTTCAAGCATATCATGTGATTCTATCCATTCTCCCAAGAAGTCGCGGAAAGTGTTTGTGCCGCCTTCAAGTGTGAAGCCGTTTGAGATCTCAAGGTTTACTTTGACGTCTACTGATGCCTGGATGCGGGGTACATAGGAATATAATGCTTTGAATTTTGGCAGGTCCTGAACTGGTGTGACTCCCCATATGCGATCCCAAATGCTTGTGTATGGACTGCTGACAAAGCCAATGCCGGAAGCTTTCAAGCTGTAATTATTGACGTACTGCGTTAAATTCCAGTCGCCACGCCAAGCAACCGGAACTTCTGTTTCCCGTTGAGAAACCGCCACCGGATTGGGCACATTGCGTAATGTGTTGGGCATTGTTAAGGAGAGGTCTTTTCTTAGCGGCATCTATGCACCTACTTTTTTTCTTCAACTTTCTTTTCTAGCTCAATAGCTTCAGCTGTTACTTCAACCTCGTCGACTACAATATCCTGCATTATGTCGACACCATTAATCTTGAAGTGTAATTTACCCATGCGGACGTTAGCAACTTCAAGCCCGAGGACTTTTACAACTTCATCTTTAGCTGTAGCGTAAAGCAAAGTTTTCTTCATGCTAATCTTCTCCATTACTTGCTTTCTTCTTAATCACAGCAACGCCAATGCCAGAAAGCACCATTGGCGACTGAACGGCAGCATAACAACCTAAAGCGCACGCCCAGAACACGTCATCATGCGATCCTTCTGGATGGCTAAACCCAATGTGACCCGTCTTCAACAAGACTGACCGCTCAATGTTAAGTTCAGCAGTCAAATCAACATCAGATACTTTATTGGCAGGTACATAAGGAATCTTTACCTCGCCTGTACGCATCTTCTCTCTCAAAATGTTTGCCATCTCCTCTTTAGACTGAACCGAAAAAGTTACACCGATTACACCGCGAATCCCGCTGCGAACCATATCCTCAACAATATAGTTCCCAACGCCTGTGATGTCAGCGTAAACTGAGCGGATCACACGCCAACGATCCTGCAAGCTTTTAACGTACCCGATTACTGAGGCATACTCAGAGTGCAATGGAAAACGATGAACGTGAACGGTGCGAAGAATGCTTTTCTGCTTGTTAAAGACGAAAACTACGCTGAAATCCTGTTCTTTGCCAAAGTCAATGCCAACATAGAACTCACCAACTGGCTGCTCCCGAAAATCAATCGGCACCAATTGAGCATCAATGCAGCTAACAATCAAGCTCTGAGTTAACCAGGCGTCGATATCCTCGACAAATTCAGCCATAAACTCCCGTTGAAAACGCTCAAACGGAAGTTGCCCACGCATCTCATCAATAAAACTTTGCTTGCATAGACCACTTTTGACTACGTCTTCGCAGGTTGTGACGTGTTTGCTAAACTCTGGGGCTGTGTACATTTTGTAGAAGACGCTGTCTTTGCTCCAGGGGGTGCTGCTAGCGATTAGGGTGCCGTCGGTGGTGCTTAACATGGGGTAGAGGACGTTGTAGAAGACGAGTTTGTCGTCTTTGAAGAATGCGCTTTCGTCGCAGATTACTTGGTTTGCGCTGTAGCCTCTTAGGAGCTGTGGGCTGTTGGGGAGGGCGATGATGCGGCTGCCGTTTTTGAAGCGGATAGATGTGCGCTGCATCTTCTCCACTAGCGCCTCCAGTTTTTCTTTGGATAGGCTGCCTAGGAAGTCTTGGATGCGGTCGCACATTATCATGCTTTGCCGTAGGGTGGGAGCCACTATCAGGGTCAAGGTTTTGGGGTAGAGGCATGCGTACCAGATTGCGCGTAGAGCGATGCAGGTGGTTTTGCCTGCTTGTCTGCTCCAACACACCGTGATTCGCTTGGCTCTATCCCTGAGAAGGTCTGCCTGGTACATATTGACCTGAAAACCAAAAAAGTCACGCGCGAAAACTACTGGGTCTTCAGGCACTATTAGGCTCGGGGGAGCTGTCGGAGGCGCCTTCACTTGACTGTCCCGGTTGCTCTCCTCCTTCATCAGGCGGCTGTACCGGAATCGTTGCCGATGTTTTATGTAACATTTCCTCCAGTTTGTCTAAATCTGCATCAATTTGCCGTTCATCAATCCCTTTGACTATGCTGTTTATGACTTGGGCGGTGTAGGCGGCTATGCGGGAGTAAAGTTGGCGCTCTTTAGGGGTGAGGGAGCGTTCTTTGCCGTCGCCGTCGGTAACTCTTTTAATTTCTCCGCGGGCATAGTCGCTGGCGAGGTCAAAGAGTTTCTCAAGTTGTTCTAAAAGATGTCTGCGGGTATGTTGGGTGTCGATCTTGAGGGTTCGGCGGGCTTTTCCAATGCGCGTCTTGACGCGTTTATCAAGACTTAATCTACGACCAAATTTATGGTTCATTCAAAATTACCTCAGAGGGATAGGGGTCTACTATTTGCACAAAATTTCTATAGCCAAAAAGATCACCTAAACATTTGACTTTTGCAAAGTTCCTTTTCCTCGCAGGTCGATCAGGACTTCGCCGTTTTCTAAGTCAGGTATGAGATGGACTTCAACAGGTTCTTTTAGCCGAGCCATCACATCAACGCGAGTTAAAGTGTTAACGATTTCCCAGTGCTTTCGGTCATGGAAGCCGCCGTGAAGGATTATTCCGCGGATCTTTCTTTCCTGAAGTTTTCTTGGGCTTCGTTTGTGTACCATAAAATATCACCTCTAATGCCACGCTTTGGCGGCAAAGAGTAACGGGGACGACGAGTTAAGACACGGGTTAGGGGTTTTTGGTTTTATTAGCCAAGAAAGTTCTAACAGCTTCTTTGACTATTTCTGCTCTGGATGTGTAGCCGAGGTTTTGCTGTGAAAGGAGTTGATCGATTTGTCTGCCGAGGTCTTTTGGGAGTTTAATGGTTACATAGCCTGTCACTGATGTGTCACCCTTGACGCATACTTGTTTAATTTTTTATTTAGGCATTGCGAACAGCAACCCCTCAACTGCTCCTCATCCAGCCATGAACCGTTATACACCATTAAGATTAAATCTACCGTAGTCATATGTGACTCAAGGGTGTTTCATTGCCTTCTGAAGAAAACAGTTCCCACAAATACACAACAATAAGAATCCCCAAAGAACTCTTGGACGAAGTTGACCAGATTATACGGCTTAGAAAACGAGGATACAGAAATAAATCAGAATTCATCATTGAAGCCCTCAGAAAAAGAGTCGACGAATTGACCTTGATACCTACATCTAATCTACCTGTCCTGGAGCACTTCAATATTGATGAGCAAGGAGTCAGGATACTGGATCGAACACTCTCAAGCAAAACCTCACAGGGAAGAATAATCGACGTTTACTTCAAACCGGGCAACGTATGGTGTGACT
>QGNH01000227.1_pt1 | contig 20065 bp, 24 predicted proteins | sample 1735481 | NCBI WGS metagenome assembly QGNH01 (sample SAMN09239004, study PRJNA386568) | Viral metagenome, whole genome shotgun sequencing project.
CCCAGCTCATAATATTTTCCTTCTTTTTATGTGGCTAACTGTTTTTCTGCAACAATTAAATTTTTTCGCTATTTCTTCCATAGTACCTTGAGCTTTACAAATTGCTTTATAATCAAATCGCGAATGACTTTTTCTATTTTTAGGATAAGATTTATGTGAAGGATGTTGTCTCAATTTTGTTTTAGTTTCTTCGGAACAATGTTTTCCTGTGTGGTTATCCCTAAGTAATTGTTTGGATTTTTCAGATTGATGTCTTCCCAACATGCCCCTTCCATTATTTTTACTTATCAATTGTTTTGTTTTTTCAGAAACTATATTTCCTAAATTAATTGCATGTAGTTTGTTTTTTGTTTCTTCTGAAAGTTTCTTGCCCACATTGGCAATACGTATTTTATTTCTTGTTTCTTCGGATACGAAACATCCTTTTGAAAACCCCTCTCCTCCGTCCGTTGTGTTGGTTAAGGGCCATCCAACTCTTTTTCCAAAAGCAATCCAATCCTTCTCGCGTTCCTGCCAAATTGTTTCATTACATTGTTCAAAAATACAAATATTTGGTGTTAAATTCTGTTTTAACAAAGATTGAATCCAATGAACTTTGTAGCAATGGTATTTATCTTTAAGGTGTCCTTGAGGACCGTAAAGCCTTCCCCACGGATCATGTGCTTTTCCTATATACCTAACATCTAAGGTGTTGGGATCAATTAACCCGTAAATAAAACTCACAGACATTTCCTTCCATCGGTTACGGCCTTAAGTGTGCCGTCGAAACTAAGTTTATTTTTGAAAATATAAAACAATCCCTCACTGTCAATACAATTTTTACCTTTGTGTGTGCCGGTATACGGCGGCTGATGCGGATACTGATATTGTGGCACCTCTACAATATCTCCGAGTTCAAGCGCGGGATCACCGCGCCATGTGACATTCGTATCCTTGCGCCACGTCATATATGTGGCGAGCAGTTTTGCTGCGATTGCGGCACCAATTGTCCGCGTCTGCAAAAGATGGTTTACAGGAAATTCATATTTACATTTTCCATTTTCGAGCATACTGGCCGCATTGCTGTCCTCGACAAACTCGTCTGATTTTACATCATAGGCAATTCCGGATATGACAAGAACAACGGTCGCATCCACGACACTACTATTTACAAAAACAACTCTTGCGCTACAGGCATAATAGTCTTCACTCATAATTGATATTCCCGCCCCGACATCTTCAAGTTCACCGGATGGGTCGGATGCGGGGTAATTGCTATAATCTGCATCAATGGTAATCGTGCCATTTGCAGGTACAATTATGGCAGGGTCACTGCGATATATTTCAGAAGATGCATCCTGAATTGTCAATGCGGTAATTGGCACCCGCACGAAGTTTTTTAGTTCCTCGCTTTTTGATGGTTGTGAGCGGTCGAAATAATCATCGCGGGTTATTTGATAAATTGATGGAGGTATAGAGACATGTGCCCATGCGGGTGTATAAGTGTCAGAATATCCTAATCCGAAATTTGTCAATACTGCATCAGTAATGTCGGAAGGATAGCATGTATTTTCTACTCCATAAGTGCAACCAGAATCCGTCCACGTTCCATCTGAAATATCACCTAGCGTGGTGCCATTTGAGACACAATCGGAAATTGAACCTCTTGTCGTGAGAAGATGACCACCGAAGCCGAATATTGACGAAACGTAAAGTCTTGACGCTGAGTCCGCCCTTAATGTTAATGTCCCGCCAGACATAAGATAAAATACCGTCCGATAACTCACGGTATAATCAGTAAAAACTTCTGAATGAAAAGTGATGAAATTACCCGTAATTCCCACATCGGCGAGAAAACAATCTTCAAAAACATATCCGATAATATTTCCGCAATACAGAATCGCATTGTGTATATAAGAATATTGTAAATCAAGAGTCCCAAAATAATTAATTCTAAATGGAACTAATGAGTCTTGGGAATCTATAATATACCAGGCATTTCCGCCTGCACCAACGATCATTGTGGTAGCGCCTGTCACTCCACCATAATCATAATAACCTTTTATTTTTAATGTGTCACGATTCCCCGCGCCCGGATCAATTCCATACCATTGAGAGCGGCCCCATTGGTTTCCAATGGAACCATCACCGGTTCCTGCTTTTCCTAAATCCGCATAATAGGTTGTGGCCATAAGTTTTAAACCCCCACAAACGAGGGGCCGGTGACAATTAAAATATCATCGCGGTTCATATACGCCTGGCCCATGCAGGCTTCAACAATTTGCTTAATACATGTAAAATAATCTTGCCTTGGAAAGTACGCGATAGGCACGGAATAATCCGCGAGTTCCACATCAATATTCCAGGTTAAATCAGGCATGGGAATATTTATTTTTGCAGCATTCAAAACGGTTTCCATTAGGTCATAAAGCGTGATATTGGAATAAATCAAACTCGTTGAAAATTCTGCATTGCGTAAAAGCTCCATACGGTCGCGTGAGGACGTAGATGCGGTTGTTCCCTTTTCGGATGTTTTCCAATCGCCAGACCAGAAGGTCCCGAGCGGAACGTATTCGATGGAAGTGTCCGGGAGAACAAGCCCCAGCTCGGCAACAATCCGCCGGTTCTTTTTGAGGAGGTTTTCGAGATATGATGCGCTATTTTCAAAGGAGAATGGATCAAGGATACTCACGGCGCCGCGGACGAGTTTAATGTTCTGCAGTTCGATATCAAGTTCATTTGCGCTAATATTTCCAATGGGGAGCGACCCGTCGGCGATTTCTCGTTCCTCAAGGAGATCCACAGAAACAATATCCTCGCCCTCATAAACATCGGAAATCGGGGTATAGAATTCAAGGATTTTAGCTACTCGATTCGCGGTGCTCCACTTTTTAATAACCAATTCCATTTTAACCGCGGTATTTATTGCCTCCAAAGCAATGGACTTTGACCAGTTTAAAAGAGCATTTCCGGTCACTGTCTCCGTATACAAAAGAACATCCCCGGCCGCGTAAATATTTATTTCAAAATCGACCGGATATTCGTTGTACACGCTATCGCCCGATACCGCCAGGCTGAGCGCAGGACGTTCGGCAAAAGTTACCGTGAGGGTGGGGTAGGGGGCAGCCCAGGTAGCTCCAGCGCTGCAGCGCGTCGCGCCATACCATCCAAACTGCGCGCCGGCGGCCGCCTGTACATCATCCGGGGCTGGATGGTAGGTTCCATCCGGAACAAGGACCCCGTCCAGGTGCGCCCATTTCTGAGAGGAAACGGTAATTCCGTCCGCCGCCTGCTCATCGTCCAGCGGGTGGACATAATTGTCATCATTCGATGTTACGGCAATGGTGGGGTCAATAAGGGCGTCCGTCCAGGTAATGCTCAAGCGTGGACGAAACTGCCGGTTATTCGCTTTTATTGCGGTTGCAAATTCTGGGGAAACGGAAATCACGTTAAACCTCGTTGAGTTCCACGGTTACGCCCGCCCACAATCCATTATCCAGCAACAAAACCCGTTCGCGCTCGATCGGCTGCATGAGCACGGTGTATGCGTCGCAGTCGTCACCCGCCTCCGGCGTGGTCGTCGGAAAAGAGTCATTGTAAAGGAGCAAACTCATTTCGTCGTTTGCTTCATACAAATCTATGAGCTTTTCCAATTCATCGCCGTCGATCATTTCATAGGTGAGGGTAAATTTCTTTTTTGTTGCGATTATATCCCGCACGCGCCGACCGGAAGCGGTCTGTTCCTCGCGGGCAAGCAAAACATCGGATATTTTCAGCTTGCGCCCGAATGGGGAAAGTAGCGTTTCTGTCCCGGATGGGCCAAGATAAATGTCGCCTTTTTGGCTCACGATGATTCCCCTTTACGTTGCGATTCCAAGATACGGTATGGAGCGAGGCGTAGTTCGAGTTCTTTGATTCCCCTATCATCACCGATAAACGTCCCGATATTAAGCGTCAGATTGTTTGTACGCGCCATAGACCCACCGCCAGCCCCAGCAAAGGCATACCCCGGTTGCGGTGGTGCCCATGCCCTCCCAATCCCTGCAAGGATACCGTCCGTTATCGTTTTAATACCCGATTTTACCGGCATGACTATTTCGTCATCGTTGCCCTCGCCGACCTGCATTGAGACGCCCCCGGCCTGTCGAGGGATAAGTGCACCCTTTGCCGCCGGGATCGGCTGCGCTGCGATTATTGCTATCTCTGCAATACCCAGCGCACCTACAATGGCCGCCATAACGATTCCGGGTATGCCAGGCATGGCTGCGAGTGCCCCGACCACGGCAAGTGCGGTATTTATAATAGCGCCAACAAGAGATATGGCTTTTTGCTGTATAGCTGATTCGTGCCGTAATTTTTTTTCCTTTACTGCCGTATCTGCATGCAGGGCGTCGAGCTTGACTTTCTTTTGCTTTTCCGAAAGCGTTGATTTATTTATCGCATCTTCCTGGGCGGTTTGTTCATTTTCTACCTGTTGTATTTGGTTCGCAGAATTCATGGCAAGAAGTTGGCCGAGCTTGCTTATGGCTTCACCGACAAACTGCAAACCCTGCACCATGAGGGCTTTCTTTTTTTCAACAATCATCTTGTCGTAATATTCATTTATCGCGGCTTCGGCTTTTTTATTTCCAGCAACTTTTGATAATTCATCTTCGCGCTGCGCATTAAGAAGTTGTATCTCGCTTTTCGACATTTTAAGTTGGCGCTCAAAAGCCTGCTTGACGGTTTCGTCTACCTGTTTTTGTTTTTCGGCTGCAATCCGTGCTTTTTCGTCTTCCACTTCTTTCTCTTTTGCTTCTTCCTTATCTTTCTCGGTTAAATATTTTTCCTGGATTTCATCAATAACACGCTTTCGCTCATTCGTAAAATATTGAACAATAGCTAATTTTTCAGCCTCAGTATTATTTGTTTTTGCAAGCTCCTCTTTCTCTTTCACATCAAGTAATTGTAACTCCGTTTTTCCTTGCTCTTGAAGTTTGCGAATATATTCGTCACTCGGCTTTTCTGCCTCAGCTTTTCCACCACCACCAAAATCAGGAGGTGGTTGAGCTGCCGTCACCGGTGCATTCGGCGTACTTAATCCATTCTCACGGTTAAAAGACACAATAGCCGCTTGAATACTTTTAAGATTTTCCTTTGCATCCGCAACGCTCTGTTTGGAATAAAGCTGGAAATGTGAGGCTTCGCCGGTTTTGATTATATCTTCCTGCTCTTTTCTGAGCTTTACAAATTCCTCCAGTTGTGCGGAGATTTCCTCATTCTTCTTTGTTTTCGCTTCCTCGCCCTTTCTTTGATTTTCAAGGTTGATAATTGAGGTAAGCAAAACGGCAAAAGCTGCCGCACCGATAATGGCAACAGCGAACGGGTTGACTGCCATAACCAGATTAAACCCAAGGGCCGCCGCTTTAGCAAGGGCAAGCGCGGTCATAATACTCTGCACTGCAAATACCATCTTTCCTGCAATAAGAATTGCTGGGCCAATTACCGCAGTAAATCCAGCGATACTTAATATCATCGCTTTTGTTCCATTGTCAAGATTAGTCCACCATTTTATTGCGTCTTTGACCTTCTCTGCTAATCCTTGAATCAATGGCAAAACCCTATCGCGGAGAATTGGAATTAAATCCGTGGCAATGTTGCGAACAAATGCAGCGAATTGTTCTTGTAATTTTTTAACCTCTTGCCCGAATGATTTATTGGCTTTAACCGCTTCATCACTTTCTACAAGTCCAAGGTCATGCGCCTCCTTGCGCATCGCTTCCATTTGCTGAGTTGTTAGATTAAGTACAGGCGCCAATTCCGTCACTGACCGACCAAATATTTGTTGCGCAAGAGCGACACGTTCGGCAGGATTTTGAATTGCCTGAAGCTTTGCGATAAACTCGGGAAAAAGTTCATTCATGTTTCGGATATGGCCGGTCGCATCATAAATATTTACACCAAGATATTTAATCGCCTGATATGCCGGGCCACCTTCTTTGGAGAGTTGCGGAAGCCTTCTGGTAAATTGTTCAATAGTATTAGTAAGACCGCCAAAATCCGCATTGGTCATATTAGCAACATGATGAAATTCTTGTAGTGTCGCTCCGGTCAACCCGGTTACCGATTCAAGTTTGACGAGATTATCTGCATAGGCGATTGTTTTACTTACTGCAACGGCAAGACCAGCGCCAAGAGCAATAATTGGCAGAGTGACATTTTTGGTTATCGCGGTTCCGAGTGCGGTTGTCTGGCGGCCAAGTTTGGCAAGGGATGCATCGGTTTGTTTAAACTGGTCATCGAGCTTGGAAAGTTTTGTTTTTACATTATCAAGCCCATTGACTGTGATAGTTCCGAACAACTCAAAAATATTTCTTGCCACATTATTTCTTTCGTTGTCTCTTAAGTTTTGCCATGATGCGCTTTTCGATTTCTTTACTCTTTTTAATCACCCGCTTTTTCTGTTCATTAGTCATCGGCTTTTCTTTTTCTGTAAGACCATACCGTCTCAAAAATTGCGGGAAGTTATCTTCCCAACCCGCGCCCTGTAACCATGCCGTAAAAGCCGCCGCCGTCATTCGTTCCCGCGCTTGCCTTGCCTGTTCCTTTTCAACTTGGTTCGCCTGAAATAAGAACTCGACAAATGGTAGTTCATCAAGTTCTTTTTCAGTGTATCGAAACCAAAATCTTACACCGGTTTCTTGGTCAAAGACTCCGGCGCGTATTTCTTCATCTTGTTGAACACACGCAAGGCACGAGTAAAAAAACTGTTTGCGTCCTCCGAGTTTGTAAGCTGTTCGATGATATTCATTTCAATATCGAACGGCATTTCCGCAAACTCTTCCGGCGTTTTTCCGATGAGATCGGCAAACCACGCAACGACATCTTCTTCGAGAACATCGAGAAGTTGCTTTACGATTTCTACGCCAATGCGGGTAAAAGTGTCGGATTTCTGCGGCGTCTTGGCGTCTGTTTTCTTCGCATCAGTGTCCGCCACGATAATATTCATCAGTCCGTTTGTGCCTACCTTATCGGCAAGTTTTCGGATCATCACCGCAACCGTCTTCCGGTCTTTCTGTTTCAATGGCCTGATTTTAATTTCTTCGGTGCTCATTTATAAACCCTTCAAGTTAAACCGACGCGCACCATGCTTCGCGGGCATGGTCTGCATTATAGCAAGGGGTGCGACCCAGCGCGTCGATAAGTGGCGCACCTACTATGAACCCTCAGAAGTCAAACAGTCGTTCGGAAAATAGATCACCCACGGCTCCGTGTCGAGATCAGACGGATCAAAATGGCCGGTCAATTTTACCTTAACCGTTGACTCGTCGCCGTCTTTCATTCCGAGGCTGAAATTTCCGTCTGACAATGCGTTTTCCAGTACAAGGCAAACATCTTCCTTGCTGCCTGATATTTGGCCGATAAGCGCCACGTTCCCAATGTAATCGGAAAGCGCGAGCTGTAAGGCCCGGCGCATTTCTGTATGGGTAGGTGAGCCAAAGGGTTCCTCTGTGGTTGTCGCTCCGGGAATTGCCAGCCGGATAATTTCGGGTGACAGTTCCAAAAATTCGACTTCCATTTCTGCGGTGACGCTCATGATACGCTTGTCGCCCATAACGTCGCCCTTTGACCCGTCAACGGGCATTTTCCGAAGTTCCGTTTTGACCGTGAAGGTTGCACCGCCACGGGTTGCCCCGATACGTGTCCCGTAATTGGTGGTGTCAACAAAGTTCTTCATTACGACGCCGCTGTCAACGACGAATTTCTGATACGTTAAAGGCCCTGCTGAATGCTGAACTGGCATAATATGCCCCTTTCTAAAAGGTTATTCTCCAAGTGTGGTAACTCTCTTACAGTAATTTATCCGTCCCGCTCTTGCGTCGAACATCAAATTGTAATGGATTGCTCGCGGATCATCCTCATTCACCGTTCCGCCGCTGAAAAACAAAATCCGTATTGTGCCGTATCTTTCATGTTGTAAATTTGCACGGTCAAGAAGCATTTCTATTCGTTCAGCCGCCTGTCTGGATTGAACACCGGACACGCCATAGTTGAAATAATCAACATAAATGGTAAATTTTTGAACCGCGCGAGATTCGACATCCATTGACCGCGTAATGCGAAAAACGATATATGGCAATACCGCTTTCTCAGGCGCGAACTCCGAGAATATGGCCGGGGAACTGGCAAACGTCCCGACCAATGCCGCGAGCGTCTCATCATTTTTAAGTACATCAAGCAATGCAGATTCAAACATTGATTAAATCCAATTCTCAGTGAGAATATTTTCGACATTCTCGGCTTCTTCCTCAAAGGTCGGGACCATGAAGGGGTGGGGCCGTAACGGGCCAATATCTTTCGTAACACCCTTATGTCCGTAAAAGTTTTTTACTATGCGCGGCCCGGTTCCAAATTCCAATAAGTGTGCACGTGATGCGGGTGGCCCAGCCCCTACCCGTCTACTGCCGTCTATTACTTTGTCAAACATCATTCCCTTTTGTAGATTCCCAGTTCTTTTATGTGGTGTAGTATCCGGGCCAACCAAACCCCTATGACCTAATTTTTCTTTTAATTTTTTTACAAGATATATAGCCGCCTTATCAAGTGCTTTTTCTTGCCCTTTTCCAAGGTCATTTATTACCGAGGTTAAATAACTCGTATACATTATCGTTGTTCCTTGCACGTAATCACTTTTTCTATTCCACGCTCTTGTATGTTTTCGATTGTTAAAATCTCGAATATCCGCGAACCCCACATGATGCGATTTTCTTCAAGTATTGTCGTTTCCCCACGAACCTTTATTATATGCGTCGCGTCAACATTGATTGATTTATACTGAAAAAGCTGTTGCGCCCGTATAGGATAAATCGCCGCCCACACACTCGACAAGTCACTCCAATTATCTGTAAATCCGCCGTCACCATCGGTCGTGTTCCCAACCTGCTGAATAGTGATGTAATGGCGAAATTCCGATGCGTTTGTTTTCTTGCCTTGTCGTTCAAGCGACATAGCGAGTCGCTCCCCTGAATTTATGATTCAGGTCTTTATCGTTTATCTCGACGCAAAATCCATTCTCTCTTGCAATCGCTGAGACCTTCTCTGAGTATTCGGTCTTGTTGTCCGCATGCAGCGCGGCAATCATTACGATACCGTTTGCATTTAAATGGTTTTTGCACCACTTGAAAAACCGATCAAAGAAAGCGTTGAATGTGTCGCCAAAAATCCATTCTCCGTTGTTTTGATATGGCCCCTGTTCTGGCTTAAAATTGAAACAATTGACGGCAATAAAATTTATTGCATGTTGACAATTTATAATGTCAAAAGTCTTGCCGTCCGTGTCGGGATTGCCCTTTTCAATGATATCGTTTGCATCTGCATAAATTACATAGAGGTCTTTTTCCTTGTGTTTAATAACCCCGAATTTTTCATAGAGATTATCTTCTCCGCGTCCAAGCATTTTCGAGGGCGCTTCGTTTCCGATTGCTTCACAATTGCGCTTTTGCGCCAGTTCAAGAAATTCTCCGGGGCCGGTTGCAATATCCAAAACAGATAATCCGCCTGCGTTCATTTCTGGCAAATATTTATCGATGTATTTTTCCTTGTCGAGAATTCTTTTTTCACGGTCGAATTTTCTCACGATCCACGGATCATTTACAATGCGGTTACTTTCGTCATCGAAGTAAACCATATCCCAATTATCACGATGACCCTTGTCAAATTCCTTGTTCTGTTTATGGACAGGAACCCCATAGTAGCGATTGAGGTCATCCGCATGCATTCGGTGAAGAACAATGGTGTCCGCAGGCATTCCAAACGAAAAAAACTTGTGCTCTTTTTTAAAAACCAAGTCATGCGGAATTTCGCTTTTCTTTATCGCACACGCGAGCGCGGGCATGTCGCGCCCGGAACCGAGTTTTTTCCAACACGAATGCCAGAGATCAAAAAACCTCGTTGTCGTTTCTGTTTTTCTAAATGCCCAGAAGCCGCCGACACAAATCCGAAGCGGCAAGGAAACATTTAAAACTCTTGCAGCGTCACGATAAATTCGATAATATCTTTTTCCGTCGCTCCACAAATCGTAGTTCTGAAAAACAAAATCAGTGCTTTTGAGGTGGTCGAATATTCCTTCAATACCAGGGCGCGTTACGATTGAATCGCAATCAACATAAAGGGTTTCGTCATAGGGAGCGTATTTGTAAAGTTGAACTTTTACTTCCCGGTTGCTATTTGTGTGCATGTTGATGTGAACGAAGTTTATATCCGGCGATTCTTTCCATTTTGCGCAACGAGTTTTCAGATTTGTTAAAACGGTTATAGGTGCGGAAATAAACTTACGAGACAAGGCAATAGTATGCGCGCCTAAGCGGTCATATTCTTCACCGAAACATACATACACAATGCCCCTACTCATTATGTTTTCCTCTATTCCAAGCAATTTGTAAACCTTTTCTCCCATTGTTCCAAGGAATTCGGTTTTTACAAGAATTGCTTATTTTCTTTTTCGTCTCTTCTGATAAAGGAGAGTCAGATTTTCCAATATAACGAACCTCCAAAGTCCTTGGATCAATAAGCCCATATATAAACGTAACGCTCACAGGTAAACACGGTCCTTTGCGAGAAGGTTGTAAAACTGTTTGGGTGCCTCGTCCACTTCGCACGCTCTATTTTCTGATCTGTACGCGCAGTAAAGCATTATCGCGTCCTTGACAGTAGCCGGAACGTCCGAGGCGTCTAATCCATAGCCGGCTGCAAAACGTATCTTTACGGCGCTCATTGAGCGCAAGGTGACGGAAGGCCATTGAATATTATAAGCAAACCCGATACGCCCCGGCTGACTGTCGGTATCAATTATAAAATTTGAATTTGCTGCAAGGTCTGTGCCGGGTTCTTCGGTTGTGGTGATGGGATTGTCGTGGCAATTATAGAGAACGGTTTCGACGTTTGCGTAATCGTAAATCTTGATAGACACAACACCAATGCACGGGGTGCGGGGAAGAAAAAGCGGCATGTCTGGAAAACAGTCGAACGCGATTTCCCACATTTGGCCTATGAATGCCCGGCGTTGATAGTCTTCTGCGAGCGTGCGGGCGGAAGAAATCCAATTTTCTATAAGAGAATCTTCGACGCTCGTGTCGATGTGTGTATGGAGTTTTACTTCTGCGGCGGTCACCGGCTCTATGGTTGGCGGCGTTACGAGATGCAAAGAGTAATCCATTATCTTACCTCTTGCGGTTCAATGACCGCTATTTCGTTATATTTTTCTTTCGGCAGTTCTTCCGGTTTAATAGTCGCAATTTCGCACAACTCTTTTCTCATTTTATCTTTTTCCAGTTTTGCGAGTATCGGCTTAAAGTGACTTTCGAGTTCTGTTGTATCCAATCCAAGTTCTGCAAATCCGATTCTGTAATTTTGTATTCTGTCAATCATAGAACACGGAAATGGTATTTTTCTTCCCTGAGTGCAGAACAGATGTACCCATACCATGCGCGGATCACACCAAACCTTTCTTCCGGCTTGTCGATATTTTTCTTGGATGTATCCGGTTTCCCCGCCGAATGCACGAAACGCCGGATTGAATCCGAGCCATGACTCGCGCCTGCATGCAAAGAAACCCGCACCGGTTGCCCAAATCTCGAAGGGTTCTGTCGGCAATTCGGCAATTCTGAAATCTCCCTTGTCTTTGAGTTTTTGTATAATTGGTTTTTCCGCTTCGTTTAGTGTCGAGTGATTGCTTTCCGACATAATCCAATCCCACATGCCCCACATATTGTCCCGCCAGCCTGGACGCCATTGTAGGCCGTACATCTTCATGTTGTTTGCGAGGCATGGCCCTTGTACGAGGTCGTTTCCGGGAGGCGTAGCGTCGAGCGTTCCGGGTTTAAGAAGGATATGCGAATCCATGCAGAGAATGAATTCGCCTTTTGCAATTTCGATTGCGCGATTTTTCGCGGCACTTACCCCGGTGATATTGGTGTATTTTTCGTACCTTACGGTGTTACCGCCGCAATCGCGGCAGAATTTTTCGAGAGCAATGTCGCCGAAATTATCAACGACTACGATTTCACAGTTGGAAAGATCGTGATGCAGGCGCAAAGATTGAACGGTAGCCCATACCTCTGTAAAGTTGGAGTAACTTGGTAAACAAATTGACCAGCGCATAGAACCTCAGAAAGAGTAATCGTTTACCAATAGCAGACCGGGGACCTTCGTGAGCCTTTCGACAAAATCAATATCCTGATCTATGGACATTCCGATCTTGTTCCAATGTCGGCGCAAGTAAAGCAGCCGTATATATTCAATTGTTCCATCGTTCATCATTTGGCCGAACAGATCATATTCCGCGCCCTCGATGTTCGATTTTACAATGATATTATCGGTCTTTAAAAAATTGCTTCTTATCCATGCACTGAAATCAATGCATTTTATTCGTACCGGGTTATTCTTGTCTAAATTTCCGGTGATTTTGTCCCGGTGAATTGAAGCGCCTTGCACGCGAGCGTCCTTGTTAATATAAAATTCCATTTCTCCGTCAACAATCCACGCCGCTTCCCGGTGAATTATTACGCCAGTCGGATATGCGGCAAAAACCGAATCCGGTATAACCGGGTTCGGCTCGAATGCATGTATGACGAAATCAGAGGAATAGGATTTTGAGGCGATAAATTTTCTCGTTATCGCCCCAAAATGTGAGCCAAGATCAATAAAAACATTCATCTTTACAGTCCGAGCGTGGTTTCGATGTAGTCGATTCTGGTTTCGTGATCCGCAACTTCGGTTTGTAAGTCTTCGACATCCGTGTTGACGTGAGCGGTTATGTTTTTCAGATTTCCGCACCGGCAAAGTTTCTCGCCGAGATTGCTTTCAATGGTAAGAATGTCACCGACCTGAAGGGCCGCACTATTAACTGGACTTGTAAAGGCAATTAACACCTGGTAATCCTGCAACATATTCCCTCCTTTGGGGAAACCGGGCCTTTCGACCCGGTTTGTGAGTGAGGGTTATGCCGCTTCCGAGTCAGCGACGTACTGCGTCGGGCTGTACCGTGCGTTGCCACGAATGAGCGTTGCACCCGCGACAACTGTCGCTGCGGCCACCGCGAGATTCAGCGCCACATGGTCAAAACCGTTTGCGGTGTCAAGGTCTGTTGCGTCAACTTCAATAAAGGCATCGGCCCGGAGAGTCGAGGGGGTGATCGTTCCGCCGACAATGGTTCCGATTGTAATGTACGCATCACCGGGTTCGATTGCGGTGAGGACTACCGTGTCGGTCGCCAGTGTTGCAAGCACGCCAGGCACGCCATACGTCGCATCGTTGATGCAGGCACAGAGCGCGGTTGCGTCAGCCGCATCGTTGCCGTCGGCTTTCCAATGGCGGGTAGCGAGCACGGTAGAGGTGTCGCCCGTGAAGGTGAGGCCATTGATGATGATGGAGTCCGTCGCTACGCACGAGCGTGTCGTGAGCAAAACGCTTTTTGCCTTCGAGTTCGCGGTGATTGTGGCAATACCTTTTGTCAAAACCTTTGCACCGGTTCCAAGCGCATCCGTCGCCTGGTAAACCTGCGCGACAATGGTTTTGGATGCGGCCATAACCGCGCCAAGGATTACAAAAAGAGCCTTGCGATAATTGTCCATCGCGTAATAGGCGCCAGTGAGGTTCGTCGAGACAATTGATGTCGGCGTGACACCAACGTCAATTTTGATTTTGTCCGAAATCCTGTTCATATTTTCCTTCTTTCTTTTCGATAAATGGCCGGATTGACATCGGCCTGTTTTTGGTTTCGTTTCTTTTTTCTACTCCCGCTTATTTCAGGATAATGAACGGGCTGACCGTGGACGTCCCGTTGCGCTGCGTCATTGGCGACGTGAGCATCGGTTGGCCGTCAACGTTCCAGAAGGCGTAGATACGGGAAACCCCGTTGACCTTCTGCGAATACGGGTCGATGAAAATTGCGAGCGGCGAACCGTCCTTGATGTAGTAGTAGGACAAGTCCACAAGGCAAAGGTCGCCTTCGGTTCCGAGCGCCGGGTTAAGGTCGTTGATGATGACCGGATACCCGCAGAGCGTACCCGCGATATTTCCAACCGCGTTCGGCATCCACAACGCGTTCCCGTTTGTGTCCTCTATCCCCATGAGCTGCGGGAGACACGACTGGTTTGCAATCCAGACCGGCGAACCGCCGAACATGAATGCGCCGAACATACTCTTGATGTTCGCCCACGTAATTGTCGTTGACGTTGCTCGCGCAACAGTTTTGCATGCAGGGTGACCGACAATGCCTTTCGGTTTGCCCACGCCAGAGCCTGTGTAGAACGCATCTTCCTCAGCCCCGATTATCGCGGCGCGAAGGAGTTGCTGCACGAGAGCGCCCGCGGCATCGGAATTGGCAAGAAGTTTGTCGCTGATGTCGATGTATGCGGAAACCTCGCGGGGTTCGAGTTTGATATTGCGGAGAGTAGGGTCGCCGGCGTCCTGCCGGGTTCCACCTTCGCCTATCCACTTCACGGCCACGCCGGAATAAACGCCCTTGCTGCCGGACTGATCGAGGGCCAGCATGTTGTAGCCGGCGTCCGGCGCATTGCCGCCCGGAATGACTGTACAACGAGGCCGGAAAATTGCGGTCTGCGGAGTGACCTGGCGGATTGTGGTGTCGAACTTTTCCGGGACCGTGAACCCCATGCTCGGGCCGTTGCCCATTGTCACGTCGCGCCGTTCGCCGTTTTTGACTTCGCGTGTTTTGAGGGATGCGCTGCCTGGATTAAACCGTACCTCGCCGAGGAATTCGCCGAAGGATTTGATTTCTCCGGGTTCCTGCTCTTGCGAGCGGCCGGAAGCGGTCGCGGCCTCTGCAGCCTGCAACCGTTCTTCTTTTTCAATTTCGGTTGACCGGTTGGAGAGTTCTGTTTCCCACGCGGCATACTGCGTGTTTTCCGCGTCCGTGGGTTTGTGATCCGAGCGTGTTTCCTGTTCGGTAATCTGTCCGCGCATCTGCACGACAAGCGCCGACCGTTCGCGCTTGAGTTTGGCAACATCTTTCATATCAGTCCCCTTTCATTGAGGTTAAGTTTTCGTTTCTTATTGGTCAGTGCATTGGCTATTTCAGCCTGCACTTTTTTTGCTTCAATCTTCCGAGATTCCGCGAATTCCGTGAAGTCGTCCGCCATGCTCCGAATAGCCACGCTTGATTGTGGATATGCCGGAAAAGTACATGGACTGATTTCCTGTAAATCGACTTCTTCGAGCGTCCGGACAACGTTTTGCGAATCGGATTCGTTCCAACTTTGTTTTTTAACGTTGAAACCGAACGACATGTTTACCACATCGCCGCGCGAAATGGTAATCGCTGCGTCTCTGGCAAAACTTTGATTGCCGAGATCAATTTCAAACGCAAGTCCGGACTTGTCTTCCTGACATCGCATAGTTCCTGCTCCCGTTGACCCCAGAACAAAATCAGAATTGTGATTCCACAATCCGCGAATATTGTTTTCTTTAAGCGAATTTGTAAATGCGCCCGATGCGACTTTTTCCCGAAACATCCCCCTGATTGGTTTCGAGAGCTGATCCCATTTGACCGCATATCCGGAGAGAGTCTCTTTGCCATCGGCCGCTTTTCTTATTTCGAGGCCAGAAGCCTCAAAAAAAGTCCTTGTAATTAACGACATATCATTTCCCTCCTTGCGGCGCGGACGGATCAACGATCTGTTCGGCCTTCGGTTTTTTTACTGGTTTCGGTTGCTTTCCAGCATCCTTTGCGTTTACCATATTCATGGGCGAAAGGTATATATCTCCCTGGTCGCCTGGAAGCGGGTTCATGTTCTCAATTTCTCGGATGTCATTGGATGAATAAAATCCCCACTGGCGGGCGATTGCATAAGCGGAAAAACGCTCAGATTGTTTGCCCCGGAGAAGCCCCTCAATAAGAAATTCTGCGAAATCAGCTTCGTTGTCATTGAGTAATCGGCGTTTTATTTCCTGTTCCCATTGCACGAGGTATGGTCGCAAGGTGAAGGCGATAAATCCGAGGTTCAATTCTTCGATTCCGCTTCCCCAAGATGTTGTCCCCGAAACTTCTTGCAGCATGTGGAGCGGCATGTTGTAAATACGGGCAATTTCTGAAATATCAAATTTGCATGTGTCGAGATATTGCGCGTCCGCAGGCGGGAGTCCGACCTTTTCAAATTTCACGCCTTCTTCAAGTAGCATGAGCCGATCCATTCCGCCGAGGCCGGAATATTTGCCGAATTTCTTGCGGATGCTTTCTTCCGAGTCCTCTTTCTGAAATTTCAGCCCGGATAGAATGCCGGGCGGGTTTATGCCGGTTCCGAAAGTTAACGCGCCGTACTCTTTTACAGCAATGGCCTTGCCGATTGTTTCCCGGTGCTGTCCGATAGGGGAAAGCCATTTGTCGCGGGTAGTGCTGAGAGCGGGGAATACGATGACCTGATAGGGCCATAGTTTTCTTGTCGCGCCATTTGCATCCGAGACTTCGTAGACGAGTTCATTTTTTTGCGTGCGCTTCGGCGTTACAAGCCACGGAGGAAGCGGCCAGAGCGCAATCGGCGTTCCGTCCGGCTTGAATTCTATCTCGGAAATGCCCGCGCCCCACAGGTTCTGATGCACGGACGTAATAGCCCGCCACTCAAAGGAGGTTTGTTCGGGGTTCGGCGCGTCATGGAGCATTTTGTATATCGGGTTGTCTGTCGCTTTTTCTTTGCCGCGCGGTTTTAGGCTGCGGTATACATGCAGTGGCAAACTGGCGATTGTCCAGGAAATAATTTTGACGCATGAGTAAACGGCGGTAACAGCAAGGGCGTTTGCCTGCGTTACGTTTATACCGGACTTAGAGGGATCGCCACCAAAGGCCCGGATAAGTTCAATCGGGGCGTTTTTAACCCCGGCGAGCCATGTGTCGGCGCGTTTTTCGGAGATCATGGAGGCAAAAAAACCGCTCATTTTGCCTCTTTTCGACCGGGAATGGTGACCCAGAACATGATTACCCCGCCGATTATCCATGCAATTGGATGATAAATGAGATGCGCGCCATAGCAGATTGAGGCGACGGAGGCTAGAATCAGGCTGTCTCTGGCGATTGACTGAATGATTTTAATCCATTTGTTCATAAAAAATGCCGCGCAGAGGTGCAGCCCTGCACGGCATTTCACCAAACACAAAGGAGGTCCACTTATGCCATAAAATATACGGTACTATTAATAGTTAGGCGAGGACATGTATGCCGAATTGTCGTGTTTTCCCTATGAAATTATGAGCGGATTTTAATAATTTTTAGGGCTTCATCTTGAGGGATATAGTGACGGCCTAAAACTTTTTTTGCGGTGAGCGCCCCACGCTCGATCATTCCTCTTACCGTGCGCGGGGCCTTTTCAAGCATGGCACATAGCTGGCGAACCGTATATGAGTGGCTACAAGCAAGAATTGTTTTGCGCGATGGTAATTTTCTTATCCGGCGCAGTCGCCGCACGCTATCCGGGTGCATGTGGAGGATGCGGGAGATTTCAGAGACGGACATCATACAAAAAATATCCTGCTTTGTGTCGACACCGGCGCCACCATCGCCCTCACATGCGCATTGATTAACGCCGCGATAGGGTCGATACGCTGCTTTGATTTCTTCTTGCTCAGAATAATATTTTGGTTCCGGTCCACCGTGTCCACTATGGCGTTTGAAATCGCCCAGGAAAGCACCGGGTTATTGTCGTGATTGATGCGCTTCTGGTATACTAACTCCCGGAAGTTTTTTGTTGGTTCGCTTAATGTCTTGATCCCCTGGATGATTTCAACCGTGACGAACCCCTCCTCGATGAGGTCATTTGAAATCTGAGCAGCTCCCCAAGGGTCGAGGCATATCTCCTGGATGGTCCAGCCGCATTCCTTGGCCGTGCTTATCACGTAGTCTCGAACCGCCCTGTAATCGATCACAGGGCCCTCCGTGGCCGTGATCCAGCCCTGTTGCACCCATAGGCCATACGGAACCTTGTCGGTCTTCGCCTTGGCCTCCAAGGTCTCGGCCGGGATGAAGGAATGGGAGAGGCAAAAGAACTTGTCGTCCAGAGGGAACTCCCACCCGACGCTCGTTAAGTCGAGTTTTGCGGACAAATCCAGCCCCACAAAGCATGTTTTCCCGCTCAAATCGGGTGTTTCCGCTCCGCAGGCGACCCATTTGTCCATGTTCATGTAGCCGGATTCGCGCTGGGAAACCCACACATTCATGTGTTTTGTAAGGAAATTCCGCATTTTCTCGGGCGCTTCCAGGGATTCCTTAAGCTTTTTCTGCATGTATTCCCGGCCTTCCGGATAACTGCAGGCGATGGGGTTGGCCTTTTCCCAGACGTTTTCGTCGTTTATGTCGTCGATGAGCTCGCCAGGCGGAACTTTACGGCCGTTAATGTCCAGCAGGTCTTCGGTCGTATTGTTCTTGTCCAGCTCGTTTATCATCACGAAATATGAGTCAAGGTTCACCTGGATGTCGGGGTTGAGGATCTTGCTTACGAGGTCATATTCCACGCGATAGCAGGGGTAGGCGAGCTCGAAGCCGGCGGTGGTGATGATTCCCAGCAGCGGCTGGGATCGCGCGCCCATGCCACTGTCAATGATATCGTAGATCAAACTGTCCTCATGCGCATGGTACTCGTCGATGATACCGCACTGCGGGTTAAGCCCGTCCCCGGTTTTACGGTCCTCCTCGGAAAGGCAGCGCATGACAGATGCGCTCTTGAGGTGGGTGATCCGGCCATAGGCAATGCGGTACCGCCCCTTGAGCAGCTTGCAGCCCTCGAGCATGGCGGCTGCCTCATCATAAACGATTTTGGCCTGTTCCGTCTTTGTGGCAGCGCAGAACACCTCGCTCGTCTCGTTTTCCAGGAAGGCCATGAGTTCGAAGGTTCCGACAAGGGCGAGGGATTGAGACTTCGCGTTCTTGCGACCCACTTGCCAGTAGAACTTATTGAACCGGCGATACCCTGTTTTGACGTGGATCCACCCGTAGATGTTCCCGAAGACGAATTTTTGGATAATATGGGGCTCGATCTTCTTTCCCTTGAGCACGCCTTTCCGGTGGGTGAACAGCCGCATCCATTTGAAGAACTGTTGCGCTTTCTGCTCGTTGAAGTGGTAGGGGAAGTCGGCAGTGTCCTGGCGCTCGATGTCCCGTTGGAAGCGCAGGCAGGCCCAGCGGTGCTTCTGGCAGGCGATTACCTTTCCGGAGAGGACATCGGTGCAATAGGCGAGGAGTTCGGATTTGAGAGATTGTGGTTTTGCCATAATTTTCCTTGCAATAAAAAAAGCCGCCTGCCGAGTTGAAGTCTTTACTGAAAGAACATCTGCATTTCCTGGTGGTTTTTTTCTTTTTCTGCTTCTGTTTCATATCCCCCCAAACCCCGCATCTTCGAGCGGGTTGTTTTTGTCCGGTTTTTTCTTCTGTGCCTGTGTCTTAATTTTCGCCTGCGGATTCAAGAAAAGCCTGTCCTCCATCTTCGTGAGTTGATCCGCTTTCTTGTTAATCGCCGAGTCTATTTCGAGCACACCCGAAGTTGAAAGAATGTAATCAATCTTCTTAAATAATTGCGCAGCCGCCTTCTCCCCCATTTCAATTTCCAACTTTTCCCCGGCCTTATGTTCGTCTCTCAGGGTCACCCCATCAACGTTCGCAATCGTCGCTCGCCGCTCCACCAAATCCCGATATTCGCTGTACATTTTGCAGTACCGGGCCAGGTGTCCAATGTCAGAACTCGAAACAAGGTCAAAGTCCTTAAATATTTCCACGCACTCAGTCCACCGCTCCATCGCTACAAGATCGCGGGTTATGTACAATGGCACACGAAAAGTCTTGTCACCCAGGTGTATCTCGGCGGCTATCCGTTCCGCCAATTCTGCCTTAGTTTTGTGGCTCACACCCTCATATACAAGTATATTTGCTGGTTTTGGTCGTTTCATAGCTAAAAATCACCTCGGAATATTGTAAAAGGAAGTTTTTAAAAGGAAAACTGCACCCACCGATCTTTGGCGAAAGGGTCGCAAGAATTGATAGACCCCCACCCTATGTCAATTAAATAACTTGCGTTTGTAAACATGTGCTCATTGTGTCGTTTATCAT
>QGNH01000548.1_pt1 | contig 20062 bp, 36 predicted proteins | sample 1735481 | NCBI WGS metagenome assembly QGNH01 (sample SAMN09239004, study PRJNA386568) | Viral metagenome, whole genome shotgun sequencing project.
GGTGTTGTGGGTGCGGAAGCCGCCGCCGGCGACGATCCGCGAGCCGTTGACGAGGACGGGATAATGTTCGGCATCCACGCATACATCCTGGCGATCGTCGGCGTCTGCCTCTGCCTGGCGTGCGTCGTCGCCAACCTGGCGGCCCTGATGGCGGCCGTCGGACACTTCCAACGAAAGTGAGGGGGGCATGAAAAACGGAATATACAGCTCGGAATTCTGGCTCCTGCTGGCCGCGAAAATCGCGTCCGGTCTGGTCGTGTTCGGAGTAATTTCCGCCTCGCAGCAAGCGGACTGGCAGGCGGGACTGGGCAATGTCCTGCTCGGCGCCGTATTTGTCGTGTCGGCAATCGGCGCGGCGAAGCATTACCTGGCGGCACGGACCGAGCAAAAAAAGATGATGCTCGATTCGTCGAACGAGCCGCCGGACGACGAACCGCGTGGCGGCTCCGCGTTCAAGGTCGCGGCGTTGCTTTTCGCAATCCTCGGCCTGCTGGCCCTGCCCGGCTTCGCCGCCGCGCAGTCAGTGCGGGCGCCCGCACTCCCCCCGAACACGGTCCGCGAATATCGCGTCGCTGACGGCAAGCTTATCCCGATCCGCGAAACCGCGCTCCCCTGGCGGCGACAGATGGAACAGCGCATGGGCAACGCCGAAAAGGGCAACCAGCAACAACAACAACAGCCGGCCCCGGCTCCCGCGCCGGCGCCGCAGACCGACCCATCGCTTTTAATGTCCGTACAAAATCTCGCGCAGCAAGTCGCGGCATTGCAGGCCGCGTTCAACGCGATGCAGAACAAAGCGCCGCCGGCCAGTCCCGCGCCAACCGCGCCGCAGTTTTACTACTATGCTCCGGGCCAGCAACAGATTCCGCTCGGGCCGGCGCCGCAGCAATACATCCCGCTGGGGCCAGCGCCCCAACAACAGATTCCGCTCGGCCCGGCACCGCAGCAGTTCATCCCCATCGGCCCGGCACCGCAGCAACACCTCTACATCGGGCCGCCGCCCATGCAACAGATTCCGCTCGGGCCGGCGCCCCAGCAGCCCGTCGCGCCCGCCAGGCCGGCACCGCAGGCAGCGCCGGCGCCCGCTCCGATAGTGCCGGCCCCGCCGATCGGCGCCCCGCAGCAGATGGGACCGCAACAGATTCCGCTCGGGCCGGCGCCGGCCGGACCGCCTACCGGATATCAGCGCTACGCCACCTGGCGGCCGCCGCCGGCCGCTGCCCGGTGAAATCTTCGGTTGACTAGACAGCCTAGTCAACAAATCCACAGAAATGATGCAAAAAGTCAACTGACGCGAGGAACCAATGGACCCGAAATCCCTGAAAGCCGAGCTGCTCATCACCGCCTACGAGGCCGCCGCGGCCAGCCTTGCCGGCGTCACCGCCGTCGATGGCATCCCGATCCAGTTCAAGTCGGACATCAGCGACCCCGGCCAACAAAAGCTCAACGTGCTCGTCTACGAGACCGCCAAGGTCCACTATGCCGCGCTGCTGAAAGCGCTGGCCGACAACACCGTCTGGCCCGATCCGCCCGTCGCCGCCGGAGTCGGCGTGTCGGTTTCTGCCCCCGGCGCCGCCGTGTCCGTCCTGGCGCAAATCGCCAAGACGGCTACCGCCGGCAGCCCCGTGGCCAGCCTGGCGACGCAGTTGATCGCGGCCTTGGTCCAGGGCGTCTCGCAGACCGTGGCGAATGCCGCGCCCGCGGTGCCCGTGCCCGCACCGGGTAGCGACATCCCGGCCCCAGCGCCAAGCTCGCCGGCGACGCCGGCCAGCAATCCGTCGGCGGCGGCGGGTTCGTAAGCCCCCTTGCGAACGGGCCGGCCAACCGTGTCGGGAGAGGATACGGCTCGGCTCGTTCGCTTTTTTCTTCCCGGCGCGGCCGGGATACGCGGCTCATCTACCGGACGGCCCGGCCGCGACCGGGAGACTAACCATGCAAGGGCGTATCGAGGTCTGGGCATGTGGCTGGCGCAACGCGCAAGGCAAGGAGTGCGTTCAGGTATACGACACGAAAGTCGAGGCCGAGCGGCATCAGCGCAGCTTGCAAGACGCCGGATGGACGGACACCGATATCTGGGAGATGACCAAAAAAGGCGACAAGGTATGACCGCCATCGTCACCGCCGCCCTGACGCTCGCCACCTTCGCCGCCTGGATCGCGGCCGACGTGTGGCTGTACTACCGGCGCGACCGGCAGGGCAACGTCGGCGGGTACTACGCAACCATCAGCTACCTCGCCCTGAGCAGCGCCCAGAAGCGGCCGATCATCGCCGCGGCCATTGCCTTGATCTTGGGGGTCATTCTCGGCCATTTGTGGTGGCCGCAAGATTTGGTGCCCTGATGGCTGGCGGAAACGATTGGAGCCCGGAGACCCGCAAGAGAGCGGACGCGGACCATGCCCGAAAGAAGGCCGCACGAAAACAACGCCGGCACCTGCTGGCGATCAAGACCGAAACCGAGTTGAGGCAAATGGTCCTAGCGACCCGGAGAAAACAGTAATGCGCACCATTTACATCGCCAACCAATCTTCGCTCGTTTCCGCCGGCGTGCTGGCCCAGGCAATCGCCGCCCTCCAAGTGCAGGTTTGGCGCGACTTCACCCCCGCCTGGGGCATCTACGCGCAGCTCCTGCCGGCGGCGGCGCCGCCGCCCGGTGTCGAGGTGATCAACCTCCTGGACAACAGCGACCAGGCCGACGCGCTGGGCTATCACACGGTCAACGCGGCCGACAAGCCCGTGGGCTATGTGTTCGTGAAAACGACCATGCAGGCCGGCGACGCCTGGACGGCGACGCTTTCGCACGAGCTGCTCGAGCAGCTTGCCGATCCGTGGGTCTGCGCAACGGCCGTCGCGCCGTGGCTGGGCAAACAGGCAGCGATAGCGATGGAGGTCGGCGATCCCGTGGAGAACGACGAGTACGCGATCGGCGCGGTGAAGCTCTCTAACTTTATCTTGCCGCCTTGGTTCGTCGCGCAGCCGCCGGCGGGCGCCCGCGTCGATTTCCTGGGCACGCTCAAAGGCAAGTCGCTGTCGATGTCCAAGGGCGGGTACGTCGCTTACACGGCCGACTTGTCCAACTGGCAGCAATCCTTCGCCGAGCATTGCCCGCCGCATCAGCGGGCGCTGGAGCGCTACAGCCGGCGGCATCGGCGAATTGTGGGGCGCGCGCATCGGAAGGCGGCGTGAGTGTTTGTCGGCATCCTGCCCGCTGACGTTTCCCTGCTCGCCGGCGTGGGCCTCGGCCTGCTCGGCGCGCTGCAATTGATGCTTTGGTTCGATCTACCGAAAGGACGATTCGAAATGGCGACTTCCCCCGTACTGTCCGAAGCGATTGCCGCCCTGGTCGAGTTGCACGAGGCCCACGCGGACGCCACACAAAAGGAGGCCCTCGCCGCCAGGGCGAAAGCAGACCACGACACAGCGCTTGCCGGCGCTGCCGCGAAACGTCAGCAGCTCCAGGAGCGGCTTGCCGCGGCGTACCCGATTCCCGGCGGGACGCCGCCGGCCGGGGCGCAACCGCCGGCAGCTCCGCCGGCCGCGCCGCCCGAAGCGCCAGCGGCCTGAGTGTCAGATTTGGTGTCAATTATTCCATTGGAGTTATCCCAGGCGTTCGTTGCCGGTTCGGGCTGCTCGCGGCAAGTCGCGCCGCCGCCCCCGACCGAAAAGGCCGCGCCCGATTGCTGCAAGGGATGTGACTGCGAAGGCTGCTGCCCCTGCGACAAGGCGCCCGAGGTGCTTCCCGTGGCTCCGGCGCCCGAGCCGGAAAAGGCCAAACGCGACCGGACTGGCATGGAGCCGGGCAAGATCGGCTGCCGTTGCTGTGTGACCCGGGAGGTCTCAGGCCCCCGTCACACGATCCTGATTGTCGGCTGTCTATGTGGCCCTGGCTGTGCCTGCAAGGTGGGCGCCAAGTGCAGCTACAACTGCCATTGCAACGAAGGCAAGCCGCCGCAGTGAAAACCTTTCGGGGGTGAGTGCGCATCGCGCGGGGCGAACGCAATGCCGAACGATTTCCCTGAGGTGCCCCATGAGCCAATTGTTCGCAGACAGGCCAAAGGACAGTGAGACCGAAAAACTCTTCGCGCGCGACTGTTTGCGCCTGGAGGCGGTCACTACCTGCGTCGGGTTCGATGACTTTCTGGACGCGACGCTGCCGTTGAACATGGCGCAAGTCGATCACATGATCGTCATCACCACGCACGAGGACCGGGCCACGCACCGCGTTGCAAACAAATACGGCGCCACGCTGGTGCTGACCGATCTGTTCCGCAAGAACGGCCGGCGATTCAACAAGGGAGCCGCGATCAACGCCGGCATGGATTACTTCCAGTGGTACGGCTGGCGACTGCACCTCGATTGCGACATCGCGCTGCCCGAGCACGCGCGGCGCATGCTTTTCAACCGTACGCGGCTCGAACAGCAGTGCATCTACGGATGCGACCGCATGGACCTGGTCGGGCTCGCCGAACTTCGCCGAGTGCGGGCCACGCCGCAGAACCTCTACGGTGGCCACATTCGGATCGAGGCGCCCTTGGGCCATCGGTTCGTTGACACCCTCAACAATTACTCGCCAATCGGCTTTTTTCAGCTCTGGCACGCCTCCTGTCAGCGCCGTTACCCCTATTCCCTGGGGACAGCCGCGCATGACGACACCATGTTTTCCGCGACCTGGAAGGAAGAGGACCGACGGCACCTCCCGACTGTCGTGGTTCATCATGTGCTCGCCGCCAAAACGAAACACGGCGAGAACTGGGACGGAAACCGCAAGCAGCCGCGACTGGCCTGAGCCAGCGGGATATTGAGACGAACGAACCAAAAGGAGGCCCGCTATGCTGCATGACCTTTTCGCCGCCGCCGTTTTGATCGCCTGCCTCGATTCTAATTCATTCCGCGCACGCGAAGACGCCAGCGCGAAAATCGAGGCAATGGGGGACCGCGCCCTTCCGTCGCTCCAATTATTCCGCTCCCGGTCCCCCGAGCAAGCCCTGCGCATCCGCCGACTGATCGAGGCCCGGCGACCCGCAATGATCCGCCGATTGCTGGCCCGCCACGATCCGCTCCCCGAAATCGAGGGCTTGCCTGAAGACTACCGCGACGTCGCCGCCAACCGTTTCGGCGTGATCGACCGGCTGCTCTCGCAGCTCCCCGAACCTGTCTGGTCCGGCGACGAAAACGACGACGACGGGAAATTGTGGGAGGCGGATTGGCTCCGTGTCAACAGGCTGGCCACGGCACTGTACGTCGGCGAACTGGCGAGCCGAGGTGAATCGGAAGAAAAAATCGCCCGGCTGTTGGATCGGATGGCCGGGCGTTGAGTCGGTCCCTTGTATCCATCGGAGAAATACCATGCGTTCGTTCTTGATCCTGTTCGTTTTTTCGTTCGTCCTCGGTTCCGGCTGCTCGCATCGGCAGCCCGCTCCCGAGCTGCTGCCCGCGCCGCGGCCGTGCGATTGCTGTCAATGCGCGCCGACCTGCGAATGCGGCAAGGCGTGCGATTGCTGTCACCCCTGACGGTGGACCCGGCCGGCGAGCGGGCTGGATCAATCCCGCTGCCGTGCCGTGGCCGTCCCGGAGCCGAGAATCATGCTGACACACAGCGAAGCCATTGCTTGCGACCTGGCCGCGATCGGCGCCACGTCAGTCCTGGAATCGCTGCTCGCCGCGCAAAAGCGCGTCATCGCCCGTGTCACCGCCGAGCGGGACGCGGCCCTGGTCGTGGTGGCGAAGCTGGAACTGTTCAACGCTGGCTTGGCCGAGCGGGTAGCGGCGCAGGCGGAATTGCTGGCTAAACGAGCGGAGAAAACGCCCCGTTAGCTCAATGGCAGAGCATCAGATTTTTAGTCTGAGGGTTGTAGGTTCAAGTCCTACACGGGGCTTCTTTATGCAAAAGAACGAGCGTTATCTGAAGCAAGTCATCGTGGCCCGCAAAGACCTTTCGATGCCGGCGGGCAAGCTGGCGGCGATGGTGTCCCATGCGGCCATGACATTCCTTGCCAAAAGAATGCAACGGGTGACACTCGATGCCGACGGTTTGCCGAGCCTGTTTGAATTCGCTCCGTCGCCCGAAGAGGCTCGCTGGCTCACCGAACTGGACGACGGCATTGAAGACACTGGCCAGCTCTCCTTCGCCAAGATCGTGCTGGCGGTGGACAGCGAAGAGGAATTACTGACCGTCCAATCCCAAGCAAGAGACGCCGGGCTGTCGGTCCATCACGTCATCGACAGCGGCTACAGCCACAACAAGCCCGGCACCCTGGCCTGTATTGCCATAGGCCCGCACTGGCCGGAACAACTGGCCCCGGTCACCGGAAAACTGAAACTTTATCGGTAGCTGCAACGAAGGAGGTCGCTGTGCTTCACGATGCTTTCGCCGCCCTGGTCCTGATTGCCTGCCTCGACGCCAACAGTTTCCGCGTCCGTCAGGATGCGTCGCTAAAGTTGGAAGCGACGGGCCCGTGAGCAGCTGCAACGCATTCGCCCATGTGCATCAGTATTTCATTGGACAGAAACTAAGCGGGGAGCTAAATTCAGGCTGAGCCCGGATGGGGGCTCTGCTGGAAGGCTGAAGCCGGGGGCCGTAATGCCTACTCGGGCGCGGCCCCCGGCTCTTCCCCCTTCGGCAGTGCGGCCATCATCCGCGACTTCAGCCTTTCGCCAGAAACTCAGCCCCTTCCCCTCACGTTGCGGCCCACGGTCACAGCGTTGTTGCCGCGGGCGGCATTCCACTTTTCCACGGCCAGCGCGCAACGCTAGCGCGAGGGCATGGCCAGCGCACCGACTTTGCTCGGGGCGAGGGCGGAAAGAAAATCTTCTGTGGGTCAAAAATTCTCTCTGCGCTATTCCGAGGACGAAATCGACACGCTGGTCCCGCTCGTCGCCGACCGCGACCGGGCGCTGCGCGAGCTGAACGCGCTGGCGTTCGGTCCCAAGCGCCGGCCACGCATTGCAACGCAAATACCCGGCGGCATGGCGAATAAGCTCGCCGAGATGACTTCGCGCGCCGAACGCGGAGAAGCCCCTTGCCGGCCCGATGATGCCTCGGTCGAGCAGCGCACCGTCACCGGGCGCCGCCGGACCAACGGCAGTATGCCGCTGGCCGACTTCGACGAGGTTGCAGAGCAGGAGCACCTCGACCTGGAGGGCCTCGACGATGAGGCGGTCGACCAACTGCTCAACGCGAAGGCGTGGCAGGAATACGACACTGTCGCATGGTCCTATCGACCCGGTTCGCCCGAATGGGAAATCCGCAAAGACGAGGACTGCGAGCTGCGCAAGGACGGCGCAAGCGTGCCGTGGTTGACCAATAAAGAGTTCCTGGCGCGAACCACTCCCGACGAACGAAAGGCGGCCTGACCATGCCCGAGCGCAAAATCCTCAACCTCGCCTTGCGGAAGATCGTAGCCGACCCCGACGTCCAGGTCCGCGTGGCCCTGGACGAAGCCGCGGCCCAGCACTACGCCGACATCGACCGGGACGGCGTCAAGCTCCACGGTCCCACGGGCCAGGATTACCCGGTGGTGTTTTACGACGGGAGCACCTACTGGCTTGGCGACGGGTTTATCCGCAGGCTGGGGTACGAACTGAACGGGCGGGCCACGATGGACGTGGAGGTCAGGCCCGGTGGAAGGGCGGAAGCGACGCTCTGCGGGATCTCGGCCAACGGATCCAACGGGCAAGCGCTGACCGAGAGCGACCGAATCCGCGGGGCGTGGCTGATCCTCAGCGACGAGGAATTGAGCGGCCGGCCCGAGTTTCAGTACGAAGGCGAGGTCAGCGAACGGGCCGTTGCAAGGTTCTGCGGCATCAGCCCGACGACCGTGGGGGTCATCAGGGGCCGAATTGAGGCTCAAACTGAGGGGGGTGTCCATAATGGACACCCATACGATCATCCTACAAACCAGGTAAAACCGGCTTATACCGAACCGGAGGCCCGGAAACGGCTCTGCACCTGGGCCACGGCCTGGCTGGCACGGGCCCCGGCGGAAGGGGAGTCGCACGAGTATGCGGAGGCCCGGAGGCTGGTCGAGCGGGCGGTCAAGGTCCTGGAGAAGGCCCGGCAGCGGGAGAAGGCGGCGGCATAGGTTTTAGGTTTTTTGTCCGTACAAAAAAGGGCATCATGGACGGTCCCCTCTTCGGTCCACCGCGGCAACTGGCCCGCGCGCTCAGCCCGCGCGACGTGTTCAGCGATCCGGAGTTGCGACTGCTGCTGATCCAGGGATGGTACCGCAACCGTCGCTCGTGGAAGGTCCGGCGGTGGCCACGGGCGCATCGCCTGTTGCCGATGCGGGACTTTGTGCCGCTGGGGCGGTAGGTGCGGGCGCCCGCACTGCCTTCTCTCTCTCGACCTGTTCCAGGCACCACTCCCGCCAGGGTGCCTTGTAGCGCATCGTCTCTTCGTAGGGCTGCGGCGCCACGAGCCGATAGCTCGCCACCCAGAAATACCCACTTTGCTTGCTGCTGTAGATGTGAATCGGCCCGCTCTTCTCCACCAGGCGGTTGCTCTTTGACATCTCGACGCAGCCCCGTGAGCCAGTGAGGAATCGGGGCAGGCCGCAGCGGACTGGCGGCGAATGGGACGAATGGGTCAAGCGCTTCTTTGGGAGTCCGCAAATGGACGAACGCAACCTGATTGACGCCGTGGTCCGCCGGGCACTTTACATGGGCCTGACGGACGAACAAACCGCGGTGGCCGTCTGCCTGGCATGGTACGAATGCCGGCAGTTCGAAGAGGTCCACGGCTGGACCTTTCCCGCCCGTCACTGGGCGCGGCTGGCCGTGCTGCACGCCCTGAAAGGACGGGACGTGCCCGGCGTTCAGCGCCCGCGCAACGAGCGGGATGCCCTGGACCATGCCTTGCAAGGCTGCGGCATGGAAAACGTGATGGATCGCTCGCCAGGGCCGGAGCGGGAAGCGGCAGACCGGGAAATGATCGCAGTCTGGTGGGCCAAGCTGACGCAACGCGAAAAGCTGGTCCTGCGGCTGCTCGATACCGGAATGCAGAAGCGGCTGGTGGCCCGGACCATCGGAGTCACGGCCGGCCGACTCAGCCAGATTCTACGGGGAATCGTGGAAAAGGCCGAGTAGGCAAGCGGGGCACGGACGCCCCTTATTTCTTTTCCCAGGAATCTTGAAGTGAGGCTTCTGCCGCGTCGAGGCGCTCCAGCCAGGCGATCTTTTCCGCGTCCGTGCCGGTCTCCGGGCACGGGCCGGCCAGCATGGTCGAGTAGGCCGAGAAGGCTTCGAAGTCGTCCAGGTCCGCCTCGACCTTTTCGAGGTAGCGGGCCTGGGCGGCCGGATCGGCGACCAGGTGGAGGAAGCGGGGCCAGTTCGAGAGTGCCCAGAGGCTCACCGCGGGGAACTTCATTCCCTGGTCGAGGGCGTAATCGGTGGCCAGTTCGACGGCCATGAAATCCTGTGTCGTTCGGGGTTGGGTCATGACGACCTCCTTTCTCGACATAGGATGACGCGCTCGGGGAGAGGATTTTAGGGCGACGTGGGAGGAGTCTCGGATCTGCCCGGTTTGTCCGTGCGCCCCATCATGTATCCGAGTGCCGTGCCGAACAGGCCAACGACCGCGGCGATCTGCGTCTGCCCGTAGCCGGCGACGATCAGGAACACGGCCAGGGTGCCGATGATCGTGAGGGCAACCAGCTTGGCAAATCCGTCATCCCGCAGGGCGCCAGCCTTCGACATAAACCAAAACTCGATGAACACCGTCAGCACGCCGAAAACCAGCACGCCGATGGCCAGACAGCCCACGAACGTGGTCAGCTCGAACCGTCGATCCCTGATTTGCTTGTCCAGTTCCTCGGGGGAATACGAGGTCATGTTGTTGCCGTAGCGCTGATAGCCGGTTGGCGGCGGCGGTTGCGGTGTCGTCGCCGGCGGCGCTTTCACAGCGTCAGATTTGTCGGCCTGCATGGGAGTCGCCAGCAAAACAAGCAAAGCAAGCGAAGGGGACACGGTTTGCGCTCCTGGACGGGCTTCGCCCGCCCGCAGCGGCGCCCCAGGAGGTAAGCGTCCACAGCGGGCGGGCCGACCGGGTAGCTACTCCCGGCGTCCCGATGCTTTCAGTTTATTCAGCCGCCCTTCCTCGTCCGCCCGCGCGGGGCGTTCCTGCGGGGAATCGGAGCGCCCAGAGGCTCACCGCGGGGAACGCAGGTCGGGGGTTACGAACCCCAGCGTCGCGCAGCATCTGGCGCAATACGCGCAAACATGCGTGCGTCCGTCGGGCAAGAAAACAGGCTCGCGGCTGATTTTCGCAGGCGCCAGGCTGCCGCAATAGCAGCACACAACGGACGGAGGAGCGGGCGCGGTCATGGTTTTTTCCTCCCCCGTTTCTTCGCCACTTCGCCGGCCGGCGGCAGCTTCGGGCGGCCGCGGCCGGGGCGGGACTTGGCACGCTCGACGTCGGCGCGACGGATCAACAGGTCGCGGCCAACCTTCTCGGCCGTGAGCTTGCCCCGTTCAATCAGCTTGCCGACGCCCTTTTGCGTGATCCCCAGCACTTCGGCAGCCTGCCGCGTAGTCAGGTACTCCATACCGCAAGTGTACTTCGGGAAAATTGTCGGTCAAGGGCAAAAATAATCTTGGAAATCCCCTTGATTATTTGGCGTTCAACGGCTACATTCAATTCAGACGAACGATGCAACCCCGAAAGGAGCCGACCATGAAGAGCTTGATCCAAACCGCCGCCAAGCTGACCATCGAAGCCCTGGCCATCGCCTTCGTGGCTGGCGTCCTGGCGATGCTTGTGTCCTAAACGCAAAAAAAGCCGCCCCGGACTGTAACCTCCGGGACGGCCTATCCGATCCTCCCAATCGCGCAGACCAGGAGAACACACCATGAAAGCTACCCTACTGACCGCCGCGCCGCAAGCCGTCCGCTGCCCTCACTGCGAGGGCTATGGGTACGATCCGTACCGCATGGCCCCTGACGGCGGTCCCGAGCGCTGCCAGTTGTGCGAAGGGGCCGGCACGGTGCCGGTGTCCGTGCTCGCCGAGCGGGACCAGTGGGCCGATACGCTCGCGCTGCCGGAACGCGACGAGGACGGACCGCGGGCGGCGTGAATCACTTTGCACCAACCAAGGAGATCGACCAATGAGCTACCGCACATTTACCCAGACGGCCATCGACTGCGATTCATGCGACGAAATTTTCTACGATTCCTGCGAGACCAGCGCGGCCTATGCCATGCTCTGCGCGACCAAACACCACGGCTGGAAGGCCAACGACGACGGCACGCACACATGCCCCAAGTGCATTAACGACCCGGAGCACCTCGCCAAATGGGCCGAGATTAAAAGACGGGACCGGGAGAACGATGCCTCCGTGGCCGCGGCCAGGGAGCGGAACAAAGTCCGCCGTGCTGGCTACATCCGCAAGGCGGCCCGGCGATGATCTACTCCCTTTACCGCGCCGACGCCTGGACCGTCGAGGACTTCCGCCGCGCGGTCGAATCCGAGGCCGCGATCTATTTCGACCGGCCCGGCCGGGGCGATCCCCGCCCGCTGGATGAGCTGCGGGTCGTGTCGCGGTCGCGGTGGGGGTGGGGCTGGATTTGGGAAATCGTGATCGAGGAACACCGCCGGCGGCGCCGGGAGCGCTGCTCGGCATGAACAGGAGTCGACCCATGCGAGCTATCTGCAAGTGCAATAAGTGCGGCGCCCAGTGGAGCTGCCGCGCCTTAGACTTCCTCGACGCCAACAGCTTCGAGCTGACGGGGCCGGATCAAAATTGCCCGGAGTGCGGCTCGGGAGACTTCGAGGTTGTCGACACGGAAGCGGACGCCGCATAATCGAGGTGTGCCATGCTCGAAAGAGACTACCCCGACGAACCGCCCGAGCTGCCCGATGCCGCCTGGTTCGACCCGGCGGACGAAGACATTCAACCAGAGACCCCGACCAACCTGAAAGGAAAGAACATGCCAATCATCATCAAGAAGGGAGCCGACTTCATTCCGGCACCCGAGGGCCTATGGCCTGCCGTCTGCGTCGATGTCATCGACCTCGGCATGGTCGATAGCCGCTTCGGTCGCAAACACAAAATCCGGCTGGTCTGGGAAATCGACGCGCTGATGCCGCCGGAAAACAAGGAGCGCTTCACCGTGCGCGGGCTGTACACGGCGAGCCTGCACGAAAAGGCCAACCTGCGGAAGCTGCTCAAAATCTGGCGGACACGCGACTTCACCCCCGAGGAGCTGGAGGGGTTCGACATCGAGAAAATCATCGGGGCGCCATGCCAGCTCCTGATCGCGCAGACCGAAAAAGAGGGCACGATTTACGCCAACGTGACGGCGCTCCTGAAGGCGGTCAAGAAGCTGGCGCCGTCGGGAGCCTATGTCCGGGCCAAGGACCGGCCGGACACGAACGGGCAAGCGCCGAGCGAGCCGGAGGAATACGACTCAGTGCCGGAAGAGGAGATGATCCCGTTCTAAGGGCGCCTGAAGGCCGGGGCGAGCGGCAAGCCCCGGCCTTTACTTTGCGCTGGCCTGTTCACATCCTGTCGATTTGCTTTCGGACGTGCCGAACTGCTCTTTTCTCCACTTGCGACAACAAAATTGCCCGGCCGGCGCGTGAACGCCGAACCGGGCGGTGCTCAAGTTGGAGACCAGAGCATGGACAAGGATACCGCGCACCTACTGGCGATTGCAGGCCAAATCGTGTTGGCGCTGCTCCGCTGGTGGCTACGAAGAAAGGTAATGACCGTGACTACCAAACAGGAAACCTTGCCGGCCGAGCTGCTGACGCTGCCTCAGATGGCAGAGCGCGTCGGCGTTCGGGACCATCACCTTCGCCGGCTCTTCGAGCGGCAATTGGTCGAGCCGGCGTTAATGCTCGGAGGCAGGCGGGTTATTCCACTGAGCCGCTTGACGGAGCTGAAGGAAGCGGCCCGGAAGGCGGGATACCTGGAATGAAAAAAGGCGGGCCAGGAGTTACGTTCCTGGCCGCCTCGGCCGGCGCCTACTTCCTCCCCGCCACTTCCTTGCGGGGGCGGCCCATCGGCTTGCGGGGGACGTAGCCCAGCTCGGGGCGGCCGAGGGCCTGGGCGACAAGGCGGACGATCCATTCGCCCATCGGTAGGCCGCTTTCATCCGCGGCCTGCCCGATGAGTTGATGCAATTCGGAGTTTGCTTTGAGCCCGATGTAGGTCGATTCCACGGGTAGCTTCCTCGAACGCATGTTGGTCCCCCTGTAATCATATACCCAGAGGCGAATTGCGTCAACGAAATTAAAACTCGAATTTAACCTTGACACTTTAGAGAGAGCGCCTTATCCTTCCTCAGTCGACAGCTTGGGAAGAAAGCCGTCAGGCATTGCATGTATAGCTTTTTGTGGTCCAGCTTAGAAGGCATGGGAACAAACCTCGGAAAGGAGCCTCCGCATGGTAGTCCGTTTCGACCTCGCTCCCCCGCCCGTCTCTCCGGGCCTGCATCGCCGCAAGGCGCCATCCAAAGACGGCCGCGCTCCCCATCGTCCCCGTTCGGCCCGTCCGAAATCTCCAACCCGCTATCAGCGCCATCACGACCTGTCCCGCCCCCTCTGCCCTCAGTGCGGCGAGCGCGATCGCGTCGTGATGACCGGCGAATCGTTTTTCGGCGGCGGCGAATGCCCGGACCCGTTTTGCGAGCGCTGCATGGGGTTCCTGGAAACGTTGGAGCCGCGTCCGGGGCGGTATCGGTCGCTCGGGCGTCTGTGCAGGACCTGCTCGGGGTACACGGCGAACAATGGGCGCAAATGCACCTCCTGCCTCAACCGAGGCGGCGCGTGACAGGCCGGAGCGCTCCATCGCGGCGGGCTTGTTGCCCGCGATCCCGATCCCTTCTTGGGGTCGTGCCACAACACGGGATCGAGACCGCATGGAGCGCTTCCGCCCGCCAAGGCGAAAAGAACTCGACAAGGAACCACGAGCGAAAGCGTGCAGGCATGGTAACTCCCTTGGGTTGCGCGCGACCTGGATACAGGGAGTAAACGCTTCGCCATTACCGCTCCATGCCGCCTTGGCCGGTGGCACCGTAAACGGAGAACCGGCCACTTTTTTCACTGGAGAACCCGATGGAAGATTTGGGAAAAGAGCTGGTGACGGTCCTCAAGCAAGGCTTGCAGCAGGCCGTGAAAGACAAGCTCTGCAACTCGAATTACAACAACCCGCTCGACAAGCTGCTTGCCGGCATCGTCGAAACCCAGGGCGGAGAAATCAAGAAGCTGCTGACCGATGCCATCGCAACGGCCGTGAAGGACGCCGATTTCCGTCAGCAAATCGCCACTGCGGTCCAGCACAAGCTGGCCAAGACGTTGATCGAGCGGTTCGGCGGCGAGATGGAAAAGCAAGTGAACATGCTGAAAAGCGACCCGATGACGCGGGCGAAAATCACGCTGGCCATCGAGCAGATTGTGAACGATCGAAGCCTTGCCCATGCTTCTTAGCACAGTCCTTGTGAGTCCCGGCGGCCGTGGATCGGGAGAACCACGCGGCTTGTTGCCGCGTCGCCTGGCCCTCTGTTGCGGAGGACCGGGAGCGGCCGCCGGGATAATTTTGGGAGCGATCATGCGACCTGCCCTGTGCCGTCATTGCCACGCCGCTCCGGTCAGCCGATCGCGCGGACTTTGCTGGAAATGCTATTACGCTCCCGGCGTTCGCGATCGCTACGGCCGTGCGGCCCGCTACGGCTGCGGCCTGGGCAACCCCAGCGGCCGAATGCCGACGCCTACCGCGGCCGGACCGGGCACGCCGGAGAAAATTGCCGTGCTTTTGTCGCGGGCGGAGGGCGGTTTCGCTCTGTTCTGCCCGCGCGACGGACTGCCAAGCGCTCGTGGCACCGAAGCGCCGGGTCCGAGAGATCGTTGAGGCCCTCGGCCCGGCGCGAATTTTCACGGCTTCATGCCCGGCAGAAATCGCTGCGGCGCATGGCCCCTCAGGCCATCGGCCATTTGTTCTTGGATGGCGTGATAATGCCGGCGATCCACGTAAACCCTCTGAACCATGGTGCTATTCGTATGGCCGAGAAGCAACGCGATGCGTTCCGCGGCCCAGCCCTTCGCGGCCAGTCGTCCGGCGAAATAGTGCCGGCAGCTGTACGCGGTAACGGACGGCACGCCTCGCTGCTTGGCCGCTTCGTCCAATCCGATTCGCTTCGCCAGTCGCCTGATCGCCAGCCCGAACGAGCGGCGGTTCCACGGATTGCCGCGCGAGTTCGGGAAGATCAGGGCTTGGCCCGGCCTTGCCTGGCCCTGAACCTTGCCGATCAGCTTGCGGACCGGACCATCCAGGCTGATGCGTCTCGCTACTCCAGTCTGATGCACCGTCTTATGGTCCGTTTGCACCAGCATTTTCCCCTGAATTTGCGCGAATTCTGCCCGGAACATTTCTCCCGGGCGCGCGCCTGTGCGACAAAGAAATCGGAGCGCTCCCTGCAAACATCTACCTCCATGCCTTACGAGCATTGCGGCTTCATGCGCCGTGGCTTCGCGGGCAGGTTTGGGCTTGAGGTCTTTGGGCATCCGGTAGCGGCAATGGGGAACGATCTCGGCCCGATGCGCGGCCCAGCTGAAGCAGGCAATCACGGCCGACAGGATGCCGCGCTTACTGTGGTCGCTGCGGATTTTTGGGTTGGACAGAAGGAACAGGTCGAGATCGCCGGGACGGCATTCGGCCGCCGGCTGCGCTCCGCATGGCCCGCGCGGGCTTTCCCACGCGACGAATCGCTTGAGCGCGCGTCGCGTATTGGCAAGGTGGTCCGGGCTGCATTTGCCGGCCTGTGCCCGCAGGTCCAGGTAGGCGAGATACTGTCTGACAACGTGCTCGACTGTGACGATCGGGCGCCCGCCTTCGCGGGCTGGCGTCGGTGCTTGCTCGGGACGATAGATCGACAGACTACTCATCGTGGATGGCTCCCTGAATTTTGCGCTGGATCGTGTCCCAGGCAAGGAGGCCATCCCCGCGCCGCGGGGGGTTTGCAGCTCCCCCGGCGCTCACTCTCAACAGTAGCTCCTGCCTGCCCGCGCGGCAAGCGTACCGCGCGGGGAAGGGGAGAAACGAAAGGACAGGTCACGCCAAATGGAATTCGTGAAAGCTCAGCCCATGATGCTTTTGCCCCCGGCCGAGGGGCACTGCCGGATCTGCGCCGTCCAGCACGAGCCGGAGGCGCCGCACAATGCCCAGAGCCTCTTTTACGGCATGCGCTTCAAAATGCGATATGGGCGTGAAGGGACTTGGGCGGACGCCGTGGCCCATTGCCCGGAGCAGATCCGGGAACTCTGGGAGCAGGGGCTACGCCAGCGCGGTGCCTGGACAGCACCGCCGGAGGGGGTCGAGGCAATCTGCGAACCGATTGACGGATAAGGTTACCAATGGCAGCGACAACGAAAATTTCTTGGTGCGACGCGACTTTCAATCCCTGGATCGGCTGCTCCAGGGTCCATGAAGGCTGCGCGCATTGCTACGCCGAAGCCGATCAGGCCGACCGCCGCAAGCGCGTGGTCTGGGGTCCGCACGGCACGCGCAGCCGGACCAGCGACGCCTATTGGCGGCAGCCGCTCAAGTGGGGNNTAAAGTGGGATCGGGAAGCGGCAGCGGCGGGTGAACGTCGGCGGGTGTTCTGCGCGTCCTTGAGCGATATTTTTGAAGATTGGAAAGGGCCGATTGTGGACGCAAAAGGACTTCGCCTGCACAACCGCCAAGGCGAATACGTCCACCTTCCAGACACGACGGATGTTCCTCCGCTCACGATGGCCGACCTTCGCCGCGGCCTGTTCGCGCTGATCGACCGCACGCCGAACCTCGACTGGCTCCTGCTGACGAAACGCCCGGAGAACGTGCGGCGGATGTGGGCGCCGCGCGGCCAGGTCGATGGAGAATCCGTTTACCCAAGCGACCGTTACCGAAAAAACGTCTGGCTGCTCACCTCCATCAGCGACCAGCCGACCGCCGACAAGATGGTGCCGGAGCTGCTGGCGTGCCGCGACCTGGTGCCGGTGCTGGGCCTGTCGTGCGAGCCGCTGCTGGGGCCGATTGACCTAACGAAACTGCAAACCTCTTCGCACTGGCCGGGCAAATCGGAACCTTCCAAGCTGAATGCGCTTCTCGGCTACACCTTTAGCCGCCGAAAGCGATTCGTCTTTAACGGATTCGTCGAGGAAAAAGGCGAAATTCCGTTCGTGGATATGGAAACCGGAAATATCAACTGGGTCATCAGCGGCGGCGAGTCCGGCCCGCACGCACGGCCGATGGACGTTGCATGGGTAAGGTCGCTAGTGGAGCAATGCAAGGCGGCGTCGGTGCCGGCGTTCGTCAAACAGCTTGGGAATAAGCCATACGATTCGGCCGTTAAGACTTGGAGCAGCCGAGCAGTGCAATTCAGCGACCCCAAAGGCGGCGATCCGTCCGAATGGGAAGAGAGCCTGCGCGTCCGCCAATTTCCTCAACTCGCGGAGGCCGCCCCATGACCGAGCACCTCTACAAAGGCTTCCTCGACGATGGCAACCCCATCGTCACGATGGACGGCCAGCCGCTGTTCTGCCGGCGGACCGTCGCAATGGCCAATGGCCGCCGCGATGCCGTGCTGTTCTCCGCTCCTGCCAAGCTGGACTGGAGCAAGGGTGGGCCGAATGCGCTGTCGCTGGCCCTGGCGATCCTGTCGCACGAGACCTCGCCCGATGAGGCGGGAAGGCGGTTCCGGCATTTCGCGGACCGGGTGATTACGCAGCTGCCGATCTACACCTGGGAGCTGAGCAGCGCGGCCGTGCTGGGCTGGCTGCAAATGGACCGGGAAGATTATCCCTTACGCTGAAAGGAGTCTTAATTCATGCTGGTTTTGCAACGCCACGATGGCGAAAGAGTGTTCCTTACCAACCATGCCACCGGCGAGCGGATCGTGCTGAAGGTCTGGCGGCACGGGCGGCGCGCGACGAAGCTGGGCATCGAGGCGCCCGACGAGTGGGAGATCGTCCGCGAAGAGATCGCGGACGATTACCAGAAGGCTCCGGTTGCCAGGGAGGGTTAGGCGTGCCCGTAGAAGTGACCCATGGCGCCCTGGATGGATTCCACTAATGCCAGGAAAGCCACCTTATTTTCCGTTTTACCCAAACGACTTTTCCGCAGACGGCAAAGTCGAGGCCATGAGCACCACGGAGGTCGGGGCGTACATCCTCCTGTTATGCAAGGCGTGGATGGAAGAGCCACCGGGCACCTTGCCGGTTGACGATCGGGTCTTAGCCCGCTGGGCGCGGATGGACCCCGAGCGTTGGGCGGAAGTGCGGCGCGTTGTCCTCTCACCATTCGTGGCCAGTAGTGATGGGAGGCTGCATCAAAAGAGGATGATCGCGGAGTACCAGAAATTCCGTTCAACCTCTAAGGCCCGTAGCTCTGCTGCGAAGTCTCGATGGGAAAAGGAAAAACGGAGAGGTGAAGGTGACGAAGGCAAGCCGCCTGATGCAATTGCATTGCAATTGCAATGCAACGGTCATGCAAAAGTGTACGGCGCCTCTGGGTCTGAATATGAGTCTGGTTCTGAGCAAAACTCTCACATACCTTCCAGCAGTGGGGGGTCTGGGGGGAGGGAAAAAAATGCGCCTTCGCCGGCACCTTACAGCGAAGACGCGGCGGACCTTGCGGGCCGCTGGTGCTTCCTTTACCGGGGCACGGTAAATGGCGAAAGAGACAGTTTCCAGATTGCGGCCGCTTTTCAAGAGTGGCTGGACAAACTCGGGCTGGGATGTGAGCCGCTGCGGTGTGAGATTGAACGCAAGGGCCGGGACCGGACCGAGCCATCATGGGCCATGAAGGATCGGCTGATGAAGGGGCAGAAGGGTAGAGATTTTTCCGGGCTTAAAGAATTCGCGTCTCGTGGCAAAGGAAACGCCGATGCTCGACAGGAATGAGTTTGCTGGGGTAATGGCCTACATCGCAGCGGGTGTGGGGAAAGATGTGTCAGCTAACACGGCCGAGGTTTATTACGACTTGCTTGGCGATTTGCCGCTACCGGTCCTACAGGTCGCCGCCAAGCGTGCCTTGCTTGAGGGAAAATACCCGGTATTCCCGACGATCGGTCAGTTGCGGGAATTCGCCTCTAACGCGATTGGAGAAGGCGAAGCGATGCACTGGGCCGCGGCATGGGAGTTGGCCAGAAAGCACGCTGCTGTTCTAGCGTGCGAGTTGGACATTTTGGGCAGGGAGCCTACCTACATTGTGCAGAAGCGCCTACTTGATACCTTGCCGGAGGCAGTTGTCCGCGCGGGGACCGCCATCGGTTGGCGAGAAATCGCAGAGCCGACAAACGTGGTGGCAACCAGGGCTCACTTCCGCGGCGCCTACGAGGTGACAATCGACAGATACCGCCGCGATGCCATCCTGCCCATGCAAGCGAGGACTCAAATACGCAGTTGCAAGCCGGCGAAACTAGCCAGGGAAGAGAGTAGAGACGATGTACGAGAAGCTCGGATCGGGGAGATCGTATCAGGACTTTCTGAGGCGCTGCGGGCTCCCGGGGAGTCAGTTTGTTCCGCCGGAAAGCGAAACGGAGCTGCGATTCCGGGAAGTAATGGCGTGCCTTATAGCGGCGGGCATTGACATGCTCCCACAACAGGAAGTCGTTACCTCCTACGCTACGTTTTTTGTTGACCTCCTGCTCGCCAAGCAAGGGCGATCTGTTGGAATCGAATGCGATGGTCCTCATCACACGGCAAGGCCATACGACCTATTCAGCGACATTTGCCGGGACGCTCTGATTATTGAGGCCACCGGAGTCGATGTGATGTATCGCTTCCCGGCATGGGCCGTCTGGAAGAACAGGCACGCCGTCTTGAAATGCTTGCGGGACGCGGAACCGTGGGTCTTCAAATCGGGCGAAGCCATTGATGGGATGTATTCGGCCGTGCCATGCAAACACGGCGGAAGTCGTCTCCAGAAAGCAGACCCGGTGACGCAGCGGTTAATCGAGTTCGCACGGAAGAAGAGGCGCTATTCCTCATTCACCAGTCTGATTTGCCAGGTGCAAAAGAACTGGCCTGAGCTCTCTAAAAAGTGAGACCGAAATGAACCGCCGTCAAAAGGCCCCCTCATGAACGCC
>QGNH01001513.1_pt1 | contig 20034 bp, 26 predicted proteins | sample 1735481 | NCBI WGS metagenome assembly QGNH01 (sample SAMN09239004, study PRJNA386568) | Viral metagenome, whole genome shotgun sequencing project.
CGATAAAACCGATTCATTCGCTATTTACCTTGATCAGATCACTCTAGTTGAGTCCCCCGAATGTGCGGACTAGTGGGCATTGCCGGTGACACCACCGGTACCTGGAAGGACGTTTTCAACGAACTATTGATTGTTGATGTGGTTCGCGGCCCGCACAGCACCGGCGCTGGATTCGTTGGTCGCTCCGACGAGAAGTTCATGTTGGCCAAGCGTGTGGGCCACCCGTTCAATCTCATTGGCTCCGAGGACTATGACAAGGCAATGTCCTTGGCGTATCCACAGAAGGTCATGCTCGGCCATAATCGGTCAGCAACCATCGGCGGCAAGACCGAAGAGAACGCCCATCCGTTTATGTTTCCGCACATCATCGGCGCTCACAACGGTACTCTTGATAGCTGGTGCATCAAGGACCTGACGAACCATAACCTTTATGGCACAGACAGCCAAGCAATCTTCGCGACCATGAATGCGAAGAGTGCGGACGCAGCCCTAAAGGAAATCTCAGGTGCCTGGGCCATGACGTGGTATGACAACCGCGATCACACGTTCAACATGTTGCGGAACGACAAACGTCCGCTTCACTACACCTATAGCGCGGATCGCAACACCCTGATTTGGGCGTCTGAAGCTGAGATGATCGAATACGTTCTTGGTCGTCGCAAGAAGACGATGCAGAAAGATGATCAGGGGCGCAATCAAATCTTCTCTGTGCCTAAGGATATGCTTTATTCGTGGGTAATCCCAACTGCAATCACTGGCAGAATTGAGTCGCCAACGCAGCGCAAGCTAGAAGGAAGGACCTGGGCATCCGTAACCTACTCCGGCCCTTTCCACCTTGGGAAGAAGAAGACAACGACGTATGTGGTTGGTACGCCAACTACCTCTTTTAACCTTCCCAATTTCGATCAACGGCCCAAGTCCAAGAAGTTCCGTCATCCGTACAAGGACAAGCACGGCCGAACGATCACGAAGAAAGAGTTCGAAGCAATGGTTGAGGAGGGTTGCATGTTTTGTAACTCGAATGGCCAGCACTTCGGGCAATTCATTCAGGTCGTCGGTCCGTATATAGGCTACCATACCCCTTACGCATGTGAAGAATGTTATAATTCTCCTGAACAGTACGAAATCATGCAGTACGTCTTCTAGGAGCATCATGTACAAACTACCAGTCCTCGTGGGCGCAGACCCCGAGCTGTTCATGCAGAACCCCAATTCGGGGGAATTTATCTCCGCCAGCGACTATGATTGTCTGGCGAAAATCCCAGGCACCAAGCACGAACCGTTCAAGGTGCCATTCGGTGCTGTCCAGATCGACGGCACTGCACTCGAATTCAATATCGACCCGGCAAAGACCGTGGACGAATTCGTCGGTTACATCCGATCAGTTCGGAAGTCGCTGACTGAGATGGTCCCCGGCTACAATGTCGTGGTCGAACCCGTTGCTCGTTTCGATCCTGAGTATTTCAAGTTTGAAGTGCCAACTAGTGCCCAAGAGTTGGGCTGCAATCCAGACTTTAATGGCTGGACCTTAAAGATGAACCCGCGCCCCGATCCGGGCGGTGAACCTATGCGTACCGCTGCGGGTCACATTCACATTGGTTGGACAGAAGGGGCCGATGTCGAGGATAAAGATCACTTCCTATTCTGCTGTCGAGTGGCCCGACAAATGGACTATTATCTCGGTATGTTTTCGCTTCTTTGGGACGCGGACAACACTCGTCGTACGCTTTACGGAAAGGCTGGGGCGTTTCGTCCTAAAACGTACGGTATGGAGTATCGAGTTCTATCGAATAAGTGGCTTGAAAGTGAAGCTCTGATCCGCTGGGTGTACAACACAGTCCAGTGTGCTATGGCTGACGCTTTTCATGACAGTTGGGCTGAAGACTTTTACGGTGACATCGCTCGTCATATCATCGACAACAACGAAGTGGATTGGCCAGAGTCCGTTGTCGAGTTCGATCTGGGCCTGGAGGAATTGCCAATGCTGAAGGCGGCATAAATGGCTGACTTTGATATTCTTGAAGACGTTAGCACGAAATTCGCGGGTACCGTTGTTCTTTATGACAAGAAGGCACATGCCGTAAAGACCAGCACTGCCGATCCAGACAATCCTGGTCAATTCATGTTGGTGATTGCTCCGTATAATGTCCGTTCGTTCCGAAACGTTAACCTTGCTGATCCGGCCCTGGACTACAAGAACTACCAGATTGGCTACTGCAATGGCGGCAACTACGCCACTTGGTGGTATCGTAAACCACACAAGCAGTGGTCACAAGGTTTGAAGTCTAACCAGATGGGTTGGAGAGTTTCACTTCCTAACGCTGGTCCCCACGATAATTTCGGCTTCTCTAAGCCATTCATTAATATGTTGGAAGGTGTTTATCCCCACATTGAAGCTGTTAAAAAGGCCCTCATCGACAAAGAGGTCATGGCTTTGGCGTTTCATAAAGATTTCGCGTTGTCATACGATGGCATTCATGATGATTTCATTATCGAGTATCACGGCACCAAGATCGGTGTGAGCCTTGGTCATGAGATGAAGCAATTCAAGATTATGCCAGAGTTCCGACACTTAATCGAAGCGTTGCAGGAGGCGCGCAGTGTACACACATAAGATGAATCTTTCGGACCAACTTATTAATCACATTGCCATTCAAGAGGCGGCCATTCAGAATCCCGATTCATATGGGATCGAGGTGGAACTGGAGGGCAAGAACTTTGTTAATCCGCCGGATATTGTTAACCTCTACTGGCATGGCACCAAGGACGGTTCACTTCGCGTCAAAGCCCCCGGGGACTGTGCCCTCGAATATGTGACCCGTTACCCATTCAATATGATTACCACCGAGAAGGCCATCACCTCCCTATTCGGTTATCTGACCTCGCCCGGTGTCAAGGTGTACGACAGTTATCGTACATCCATTCACGTTCACGTCAATTTTGCCATGGAGTCATTCCGTACCATCTACAATATGATGACTATTTCACTGATCCTTGACGAGTTGCTGGTCAGCCAGAACGGCGAACATCGTATCGGCAATAACTTCTGTCTGCGGGCCAAGGATGCTCTTGGTCAGGTTCAGTCGTTGATCCATTCCATCGGTAATGGACACAACTTCTTCGATGTTCCCGGCAATGATCGCTACAGCTCAATCAACTTTGCCAGCCTGATGAAGTTCGGCAGCATCGAGTTCCGTTCGCTGGAGTGTACAACGCATGAAGGTCGTCTGTTGCACTGGATCGGCACTCTTTCCGAGATGAAGAAAGCGGCCAAGCGGTACAACAATCCTGTTGAGATCATTCAGCAGTTCTCTATGCTTGGCCCGAAGCAGTTTCTCGTGGGTATTCTTGGTCCGTACGCCACCAAGTACATGAATGTGGACGGCATGGAAGATATGCTGTTCGGTGGCATGCGGATCGCCCAGGACCTTGCATTCTGTTCAGAGTGGAATGAACTTACACTGGCGGACATCGAAGCGGCCAAGGCCAAGCAGGCCAAGAAAGAGGCCGAGATGGTGGCTTATATCAAGAAGAAGGCTAAGCAATTCCAATGACAATTTGGGTCTTTACGGCCGGTCGGCTCTCTGAGTCCGCCTATGCACTTGCTAAGTGCGATGGTTACCGTCGCATGACGGAGGGTAAGGGCGTCAAGAAGGGCCACACCATCGTTAACTGGGGCGTTGGAGATGACACCAAGTTCCCAGATTTCCAGTTCGACTACAACCTGCTGAACTGCCCGGACGCTGTGCTTCGTGCAGTCAATAAGCGTACCGCCTTTGCCATCTGGGCTGGTCACCATGTCAGTACCGTTCCCTGGACCGCCAACAAGGCGGTGGCCAAGGAATGGCTGGCCGCCGGACACACTGTCGTTGCCAGAAAACTGTTGACAGGCCATGAAGGAAATGGTATCGTTATAGTAGAGCCCGGACAACCGTTGTGTGACGCCCCGCTCTATACCAAGTACGTTGGCAAGATCAAAGAGTACCGGGTCCATGCGACCCGTGACAAGGCGTTTGCCAGTCACATGAAGATCAAGGACCCGAAGACCAAGGAACCGCCCAAGACCTGGAAGGTTCGCAGCTATACCAACGGGTTCATCTTTCAGCGCAACAACGTTCCTGCGTCGGCTGCTCGTGACGCCCTGGCGGTGCAAGCTGTCAGCACCCTTGGCCTCGACTTTGGGGCGGTAGACATCATCGAGGACAAGCAAGGTCACTTCTATGTACTCGAAGTCAACACTGCTCCGGGCATTGAGGGGCAAACTACTCCCGCTTATGCCGGAGCCATTAAGGAGCTTGTGCATGCCCTCGCATGTGATTAAGATGAAGGCGAACTTGCCTGCACATGTCGAGGCCCGCTTGGTTAACAAGTGGGGCTTTGCTGTGGAACGGCGAGTTCATGGTGACTATGTTCTGTTCAAGAAGTCCTATATCTCGGACAAGAATGACGAGGGAGTGAAGCGGACCATCCGGGCATCAGTTAACAAGCCCACAACGATCACTCCCATTAATCTAAACAACGTCACAGCATTGTTGACACCCCACCAGAAGAAGGCGCTGGCAAAGCGTTGTGATAACATCGTTGCTATGTTCCCCGATCCGTACGCAGTTCCAATGTCAATCAGAACACGTTTGCAGGTTATCTCACAGAGAATGACTCTGCAAGAAGCTCAGTTCGTCCTTGAGTACATGGATGAGCATTTCCCGATAATCGACGAGGGTAAATAGTGCGTTGTTACATCTGTGATAGAGATGACGATTTGATCAACTTTGATAAGGTGCGGGGCGAGTTTGGTCCTTGCACAGTCTGCCAAGCAATCATTGAACAAACCCTTGAGGAATTCGACGAACCAGATGAAAGTCAATCTTCGGTGGATCACACCGAAAGCGGATGAAGAGATCGCCTACATTGCTCGGGTGAGTAACCCAAACGCAAAGCCAGACGATCCGTCCGAGAAACTCATTAGATATCTGTTAGACCATAAGCATTGGTCACCATTTGAGATGGCCTGCATGTGTGTGGAAATTGAAACCACCAGGGACATTGCTCGCCAGATACTCCGGCATAGGTCATTTCATTTCCAGGAGTTTAGTCAACGCTACTCCATCGTGCCGGAAGAGCCTGAGATTTCTGACGCCAGGCTTCAAGATCACAAAAATCGTCAGAATTCAATCCCCGTTGAAGATAAGTTCATCAGTAGTGAATGGGCATCCCTCCAAAACTGGGTCTGGGATGTCTGTTGGTTCGGCTATCAGGCTGCCTTGAGACTCGGTATCGCCAAGGAGCTTGCTCGAAAGCTGTTGCCAGAAGGGCTAACTCGAACTCGGATGTACATGCAAGGCACTATACGTGACTGGTTGCATTACATCGCTGTTCGGGCTGGAACCGAGACACAGCTAGAGCACAGAAACGTGGCCCAGGTTATCTTGAAGATTCTTGCGGACAATTGTCCAGTTATCTATGAGTCGGCACACTATGCAGGAGTAATTCCATGAAACCCTACAAGGGTACTATTCTCGGGGAACGTAAAGATTACCCCGAGTACAAGAATCTTTATGGTCCAAGTTTGGGCTATATTATCGTTGGATATTGGAAAGGTCATCCAGAGTTTGGATTTGAATCAGGACATACCTCACTTGTAGTGAAGAAGGGTCGCTGGTCCAAGAAAGATGAATATGGACAGCGGACTTGTGAGATTGAAACTCTCAACAGTCGATACACTTGGAGACAACTTCCATGAGATACCCACTAATGGGTAACACTGGCCGTTCAATTAACTCTGTTCGCAATCTTCAGCGCACACTTAACCGACAATACCGGCATGAAACCCTGAAGGACATCTGGAGTCAAGTATTTGTCCCACGAGATGAAGAATACCCGATCGAAGGAGTTTCTTGAGGGCTACAATGCCTGTGGAATTGGCATTAGTCGTACACATAACCCATATGGTTGCTCAAACAATGGGCCATCGGTCCTGCAATCATCCATTGATTGGCATGATGGTTGGAATACTAGATTTTGGGGTGAACCAATATGATCCTACCTGATAATTACAAACCTCTTGATGATCTTAAACGTTTCTTCGAAATACTTGACACAGTTGAAGAGTCCGATAACGGAAATCTATTTCATCCTGTACACATTAGTTGTTGTCGTGTAATGACCGGTATTGAACTGGAAGGTATTTTGAAACGTCTTAAAGCGCGAGCCAATATGACCGCTGCTGAGTGGAACCAATTGTTAGGAGACTAAATGCGACTGACCGATAAACTACCTCTCGTTCTCACCCTGTTGACTGTGGCTGTTGGGACTATTGCGCTCGCAGTTCGTTAAACATATAAGTTGCGAGGAGTGTGGAAGTAGTGATGCCAATTCGTTGTATTCTGATGGCCACTCCCACTGCTTCTCCTGCGGCTCAACCAAATTCAAAGATGGAGACGACAAGCATGAACAGTACCTAGTGAAAGAACCCGGCAAGACATTCATTGATCTTACTGATCGAAAGATTTCGCGGGCCAGTGCGGAGAAGTACGGCATTTGGCGTGATGATCTCACAACGTACTTCCCATACTTCAACGACGGAAAACACCTGGCCAACAAAGTCAGGTACCCCGATAAGGAGTTCTCAGTTGAAGGAGACATCAAGCACTCCGGCCTCTTTGGCCAACAATTGTTCCCCGCTGGGTCTGCTAAGTTTATCACACTTGTTGAGGGTGAATACGACGCTCCAGCAGGTTATGAACTCCTGGGAAGCCGATGGCCAGTTGTGTCCATCCGAAACGGAGCTGACGGAGCTACAAAGTGCGTTGCGGACAACTTTGAATACCTCAATTCGTTTGCAACGATTGTTGTATGCTTCGACAAAGATGAAGGCAAGTTAAATGAGCGCACGGGTCAGGTCCGCTATCCTGGACAGGAAGCGGCTATCGCTGTGGCAGGAATGTTCCCTATCGGAAAAGTTAAGATTCTTACTCTTGCAGACGCCAAGGATGCGAACGATTATCTTAAGGCAGGTAAACGAGAACAGTTTAATCGAGAGTGGTGGGCAGCTCCATCTTTTACACCTAGTGGACTTAAGCTCGGCCGGGAAATGTGGGACGAGATTAGCGCACCTAAGAACTATGAGACAGTTCCGTATCCCTGGAAAGACCTCAATGATCAGACTTATGGGATCAGACTCTCCGAATTTGTGGTTGTCACTGCCGAAACTGGAGTGGGTAAGACTTCCGTTCTTAAAGAGATTGAGCACTTTATTCGCAAAGCAAAACCAGACGCTGGTATTGGTCTACTACACCTTGAGGAAACGAATGGTGACACTGCACTTGGTTTAATGTCCATTGAGGCCAACCTGCCTCTGCATCTTCCAGACTACAAAGAGATCATTAAGCCGGAGGAACTACGTGAATACTTTGATCGTGTGGTTAATACTGATAAACTTGTTATTTATGATCACTTCGGGTCGAATTCTATTCAAGAAATCCTCAACAAAGTACGACATATGCATAATCTTGGGTGCAAGTATATCATCCTTGATCACCTTAGCATTGTTGTGTCTGATCAGTCCGGGGATGAACGTAAGCAACTAGACGAGATCGCCACCAAACTGAAGACTCTTTGCATGGAACTCAACATTGCCATCATCGCTGTTATTCACGTCAATAGGCAAGGCCAAATTAGGGGCACTGCTGGTGTGGAACAGCTCGCTAACATTGTCATAAAGCTTCACCGAGAGAAACTTAGTGAAGACCCGTGGCGTCGTAATGTTGTTAAATTAATTGTTGAGAAGAATAGGTTTTGTGGCCGCACAGGACCGGGGGCATACCTCTGGTACAATCCTGATACTGGTCGTCTAACAGAGCTAACAAAGGAACAAATTTCTGTCTATAATAATGGTGGTAATGCACCAGATCATCAATGGTAAGTGCACAACTAGCACACTATCGGCGTAATCGAGAACAGATCAATCAACGTCGATTAAATTTTAGAAAGAACTCGCCAGAGCTTCATCTATTGCGGTGTACTAAAGCTCGTGCGAAATCTCGCGACATAGATTTTAATCTGGAATTAGAAGATATCAAAATTCCAGAATTTTGTCCGATCTGTCAAATCCCCCTATACTTCTCTGAAAATCGGAGAAGCGATAATACACCATCAGTTGATCGAATTGATCCAGCCAAAGGATATACTAAGGACAATGTAGCTATTATCTCCTGGAGGGCTAATAGGTGCAAAAATGATCTAACGAAAGAGGAAATCTGTAGACTTTACAAATATGCTTTATCTACCTGAGCCTAAAGACTATCACAAGTACTGGTATATAGACGTAGAAGCTGACAGCCTCTATCCATCCAAGCTGTGGCTTCTCTGCGCCAGCCGGATGGATAGTGAAGAGGTGCACAGTTTTGTCGGACATGAAAGTATCCGTAGATTCTTTGACGGACTTCGTGGACATGAAGTCTATTTTGTCGGCCATAATGCGGTCAGTTACGACGCTCCCCACACAAGGCGCTTGGTGGGAGGTACTGCTGACATCTATAACACTGTTGATACTTTGGTGCTTTCTTACCTTTATGATCCCGCTATGTCTGGTGGGCACAGCCTGGAAGCTTGGGGCGAGCGCCTTAACGATCCTAAGGGAAATTTTAACGACTGGACTGGTTACAGCCCAGAGATGGATGTTTACTGTCAACAGGACGTAAAGCTCGGTAAGAAGGTTGCAAGGGCCCTGTGGACTCGTATGAGGCGCATGGGGTTCAGTGAACTATCGTGTGAAATAGAACATCAAATACGAGAGGTAGTTGATGAACAACAACGAAACGGCTGGTACTTTGACATCCCTGGCGCACAATCTCTCGTCAGTCAACTTCGATCTGAACAGGCTAATCTTGAGCCTTCAATCAGAGCGCTTTTCCCTAAACAACTGGTTGTCTGTGGAACGTATCAACGAAGAGTGCGAAAGGATGGCAGCGAGTTTGCCAGTTTTCTACGGCATACTTCAGAGTATCCCGAACTCCGACACAACGACGACGGAACCTACAGCACCCTGGACTTTCAAGAGTTCAATATCGGATCGCCCAAGCAACGAGTTGAAAGACTTCTAGAACTTGGCTGGGAGCCAGAGAACTTCACCGAAAAGGGTTTCCCAAAGGTCGATGAAGAGAGTCTTCTGGCGTTTGCTGAAGTGTCTGGAAGACCCGAAGCTGGCGCAATTGCAGAATGGCTTGTACTTCAGGGCCGCTCTAGCATGCTCGATACATGGCTCAACAACGTCAACTACGATGACTCCTGCATGCATGGAAGGATATTTACATGTGGCGCAACAACTCGACGAATGATTCACACCAATCCGAACACAGCAAATATCCCAAAGGCTAAGAAGAAGGTTAAATACGGAATTGAGTGTAGACAACTATGGCAATGCAGACCCGGTAGACGAGAAGTTGGCTATGATGCCAGTGGCCTTGAAATGCGTATGTTTGCTGAGTATCTCGCTAACGATGAGGCCACCCTTCTATTCACTACTGGAGACCCCCACCTCCTTAATACTCGAAACCTCCAACTCCCAGATGAAATGCGTGATCTTACCGTCAAAAACGGATTCTACGCATATCTCTATGGAGCTGGCGATCCAAAGCTCGGAGTCACTCTTAAACCTGAGCTTCGTGGACGTGAGCAAGGAACATATGGTAAGTGGGCTCGTGGAGTCCTTGAAAAGGGAACACCCGGACTTGCCAGATTGGTCGCATCTATCGAAGATGAGTTTCGAGGAACTGGGGGACTTCTTCGTACCATTGATGGCGGGTTCGTCCGGTGCCACAGTAAAAGCGCTTCGCTTAATTATAAACTCCAGTCGGCAGGCGCTATAGTCATGAAGAAGGCAGCAATCATTGCGCGAAACGAAATCAAACGAAAGGGTCTCGACGGTTTCTATGTCGGAAATATCCACGATGAAGGACAACTCGATGTATCTCCCAAGGATGCCGAGGCGATTGGACAAACGTGTGTTGACGCCATTGCAAGTGCAGGACTTGCTCTCGGGTTTAGAGTCCCTCTTACAGGAAACTACGCCGTCGGAGATAACTGGGCCGAGTGTCACTGATGTACTACAAGAGCCGACACGTTAGGCCCTTGTGGCAGATACCGTTTACTTTCATCTATCTGTTTACATATTACTATACGCGCTGGTTTGAAGATCATTTTTAGTTGACATTCAGCGCGGATATGGTATACTTATCATATGGGTGAGTATGCAGATGAATTCATTGATCAGCTGCTAGATAGTAAATCCTTCTACAGAGTTAGAAGGTTTAAGCACACGCAACGAAAACAAGAAACGAAACTAGGAGAACTAATGCTAATCCAAGGTAAGGGTAAGTGGGTTAAAGTGCTTGGTGAGCCCGTCTGGGGCTACGAGAACAAGCACAAGGAATGGTCTCTCGATCTCTATGTGGACGAAGAGACTGTCCATAAGCTCGAAGTTGAGGGCTTGAAGGACAAGCTCAAGGACAAGGGCAACGGTGTTTATATTACATTCAAGCGCCGAGAGTTCAAGATGGACGGTACGGCCAATCAACCGATCCGTGTTGTGGATCATCACGGAGAGCCGTGGGACCCCAAGGTCAAGATCGGTAACGGTTCAACTCTTAATGTGAACTTTGCCATTAACGAGTACGGTAAGAACCAGCACAGCGCCAATATCCTGAGCATGCAGGTGTGGGACTTGGTGAAGTACGAAGGTGCCGAATTCCCGACGCGTGAAGATGCGGATGGTGAAAAGACCTGGGCCGAGGAAGCCGCTGAGTAATATTGTCCAAGACATCTATCGTGTCCTTAGTGAGGGCTGCGAGGTCACTGACGCCGATGCCACAGATTTCGGGTCTGAGATCGCTACCCTCATTAAGGACCGGTTGAGTGAACGTCTGAGTGGACCTCGGGCGTTCACTCTTCGGATGTCTAACATCGGAAAGGGTGCAAGGCAACTCTGGTATGATAAGAGATATGGTCGCGAAGATGACCTTCCGCCAGCTACTCTGTTCAAGTTCATCTACGGTGACCTTATCGAATCTCTTCTACTATTCCTCGCCAGAATGTCGGGCCACAATGTTACGGCTCGCCAAGCTGAGGTGGTTGTCGAGGGCATTAAAGGCCACATCGACGCCGACATCGACGGAGTAACCGTTGACGCCAAGTCTGCCTCCACACACGCTTTCAGGAAGTTTGCTGACGGAAGCCTTATTGAAGATGATCCCTTTGGATACGTTGAACAACTTGCTGGATATTGCGAGGCTCGCGACACGGACGGAGCATTCCTGGCTGCTGATAAGCAGAACGGACACATCGCTTACCTTCCAATTAGTCGAGCAGACCTGAAGGCTGCTGTTAATGTTCGTGAACGAATTGAATATCTCAAATCTGTAATTGATTCAGATGTAGAACCGGAGCGTTGTTATGAGGATCAGACCGAGGGGGAGAGTGGCAACCGAGTTCTCGTTGTCAACTGCTCTTACTGTCCTCACAAAAGCCGCTGTTGGGCTGATAGTAATAGTGGTCTCGGTTTGCGGACCTTTAGCTATGCTAGCGGTCCTAAGTTCTTCACGAAGATAATGAGAGAGCCTAAAGTCAGAGAGATAACGTTCTAACGAAAGGAACGAACAGAATGGACGACGACGACCAACCTACGAACATCTTTAAGTTTGGTGCCCTAGACGGTGGCAAGAAGGAAGATGATGCGATCCCTCAGAATGACTACGTTGTTGTGGACATCCACGAGAATGAGTACGAGGTTAATGGTTTCCTAATCTTTACGCCGCATCACCTTGCGATCATGAGCGACTTCGGTACTGGTCCTGTTCCTGCTCTTGTTCTGCCTATCGGCAATGTTAAGGTGGCTGTCCTGGCTGCTGTCCTGGACGAGAATGAAATCCCCTTTTAATGCTTGATCCCCACAGTCTTCTTGCAATGGTCCACCCCGATCTTGTTAAGGTCATTGAAGCTGCTTCCCAGACCCCTCAACCCTTTCAGGTGATCTATGGCATTCGGACTCTTGCAGCAGAGGCTCAGGCAGTTGCTTCGGGGCACTCTCAGACAATGCACTCAAGACATCTACCGGACCCCCATTATGACAACCTTGCTATGGCTGTGGATATTGGGGTGTTCGATAACGGTGTTTATGTTGGCGATGGACCTAACGTCCCAGTAATGTATGGACAAGCCGCTAAACAAATCCTAGAGGCCGCTAAGAGCCTCGGGATTGATGTTCAGTGGGGCGGTCAACCTGTTGGTGCTTGGATTGATGGTGTCGTTAGTCACTTTAGAGACTGGGGACACTTTCAATTGGACCCGAGTAAGTATCCGTAGTGGCGTATAAAAGCGGCTTCGAGAGATCGTTTGTCGCAAACCTAGCGGTTCGTAAGATCAAGTTCTCTTACGAACCGTTAAAGGTTCCTTACATTCTAGAGTGTGAATATAACCCAGACTTCTTCTTTCCCGATCATGGCTTTTATGTTGAGACTAAAGGAAAACTTCTCGCGTCTGAACGGCGTAAACATCTCGCGGTAAAGAAACAACACCCGGAATTGGACCTTCGCTTCTGCTTTATGGAAGCGCATAAGAAGATGCCGGGAACCCGATCCACTCACGCACAGTGGGCAGACCGTCATGGTTTCCTCTGGTGTGACAAAGAAATCCCGGAGGAATGGTTTAATGCCTAAGATTCTAGTCCTCGATATCGAGACACGCCCAGCCCTAGTCTACACCTTTCAGATGTATGACACCAACATCGGTCCTGAACAAATCGTTGACAGTGGCGGCATGCTTTGCTTCTGTGCCCACTGGGTTGGTGAAAAGGAATACATGTTCTATAGTGACTGGACTGATGGCCACGATGTCATGGTCCGCAAGGCTCATGAACTGTTGACTGAAGCGGATGCTGTTGTTACCTACAACGGACAGAAGTTCGACCTACCTAAGCTTCGTGGTGAGTTTATCCTGGAGGGCCTTGTCCCGCCGCCCCCGCCCACGTCTATCGACCTGTTGAAGACTGTCAGGCAGTTTGGTCTGGACATGAACAAGCTTGCCTTTGTCGGTCCCCTGCTGGGTGTCGGCAAGAAGTTGAAGCACGAGGGTTTTGGTCTTTGGCGATCTGTCCTTGAGGGCAACCATCAAGCCCAGAANNTTCAGAAGATTATCGACTATTGTATTCAAGACGTTAAGGTCACTACTCGCCTCTATGATCGCATCCTTCCGTTCATTCAAGATCACCCGCACCTAGGCGATAATAAGTCTGAGTGTGGTGCTTGTGGGTCCAATCACCTACAGATGCGTGGCTTCAGGCGTACTAAGTTCTTCAAGGTTCAGCGTCTTCAGTGTCAAGAGTGCGGCGGATGGCAGACGGGCACCCGCAAGAAAGTGTGAATCCTTTAGACAGACAGGTTGGAGGCAGTCACTACAAAGTGTTTGCAATCCAACCGTCTGTCTTTATTCACAAGAATGATCTGGGCTTTATCGTGGGTAACGTTATCAAACGGGTCTGTCGTTACAAGACCGCCAAGGGTCGTGAAGACCTTGAGAAATCCATTCATGAACTTGAGATGCTAATTGAACTAGAGTATGGAAATGACAGGACTGAACAAGTTTGATGAAAAAGAACGTCGAAAGCAACGGCGGCGTAACCACATTGCAAGGGACTTGGCATTGCCTAAGTATCATCAGCGGGTGATACCCGACAAGAGACGAGCGGATAGGTTCTACGAGGAAGAGATCGAGTACCACGATAATGATGAATGACTACCAAAAGTTTATAGCCTACAGCCGTTATAGCCGATGGCTCGATGATGAGGGTAGGCGCGAGACGTGGGAAGAGATCGTAGGTCGTTATTGTACTTGGATGCGTGATCGCTTTGATGATGAGTCTCATGCAGAGTTTGGTCCTTTGTGGTCTGAACTATACGGAGCAATCGTTGATCTTGAAGTGATGCCATCCATGCGTTGTATGATGACTGCTGGACCGGCCCTTGATCGCACCCATGTGTCTGGCTACAATTGTGCGTACCTTCCCGTCGATAGCCTTCGTAGCTTCGACGAGACCATGTATATCCTCATGTGTGGTACTGGTGTTGGATTTAGTGTAGAACAGAAGTACATAAGTCAACTCCCAATCATCAAGGAGAAGATCGAAGGTGACCAACCAACAGTACACGTCCCCGACAGTAAAGAGGGATGGGCGTCCTCCCTTAGAACCATCATTAGTTACCTTGTTGAGGGTTACACGCCAGGATGGGACGTTTCGAGAGTACGACCTGCGGGAGCCCGACTACGAACGTTTGGAGGTCGTGCTTCAGGATCTGGACCTCTTGAGGAACTATTTGTATATGTCACTGAAGTACTATCCAAGTCCAGAGGAAGACAACTATCATCCCTAGAATGCCACGATATCATGTGCAAGATCGCCGAAGTTGTTGTTGTTGGCGGTGTACGTCGATCAGCAATGATCAGCCTGAGTGATCTGAACAACGAGGAAATGCGACATGCAAAGCATGGAAGCTGGTGGGACGTTGAACCCCAGCGAGGTCTATCTAATAACTCTGCGACTTACCTGGGAAGACCTGGGGTCGGAGAGTTCCTACGGGAGTGGCAATCTCTATATGACAGCAAAAGTGGCGAGCGAGGAATATTCAATCGCCAAGCAAGTGTGCGACAAGCTGCTCGCTCGGGACGACGGAAAATCGACGTTGATTTTGGAACAAATCCCTGCAGTGAAATCATTCTACGACCGTATCAATTCTGCAATCTCACTGAGGTCGTCGTACGACCTGATGATGACCTTGGAACCCTGGAACGAAAAGTGCGATTGGCCACCACTCTGGGGACCTTTCAATCCACTCTCACTGAGTTTAAATATCTGCGGAATATCTGGCGGCGTAATACAGAAGAAGAACGTCTACTTGGCGTATCGCTCACCGGAATCCTGGACCACCCCACCCTCGGACGAACGGGTGAGGGTTGTGTATGGCTCAAACGCCTTCGAGAGGTAGCCATTGACACCAATAAGGAACTTGCTGAGAAACTTGGGATTCAGCAGTCTGTCGCTATCACTTGTGTTAAGCCTAGCGGTACTGTCTCCCAGTTGGTTGATAGCGCTAGCGGCATTCATCCTAGGCACAGCCCCTACTATGTACGAACTGTTCGTGGAGATGCCAAGGACCCTCTCACTCAATTCCTCAAAGACCAAAGAGTTCCGTGGGAACCAGACCATACCTCGCCAAATAACACAGTTGTCTTCTCCTTNNAACGAGCCCCTGACGGTGCAACAACTAGAGAAACTGTTACAGCGATTGAACACCTAGAGATATGGAAGAACATTCAGGAACACTGGTGTGAGCACAAGCCGTCTATCACAGTTAATGTCAGAGAAGGTGAGTGGATCGGGGTATCCTCCTGGGTCTGGGACAACTTCGACATCCTCTCAGGAGTGGCCTTCTTGCCCTACAGTGAACACACCTATAGACAAGCCCCATATCAAGAATGCACCGAAGACGAGTACAACGAGTTCCTAAAGCGTATGCCCGGTCAGATTGACTGGGAATTACTCAGCCAGTATGAACATGACGACAACACAACCGGATCACAAGAGTACGCCTGTTCAGCAGGCTTCTGTGAAATCCTATAGGAGATATGAATATGGACCAACTACTTGCTTGGATTAAGTCTGAACCCGCTATATTTTGGACCAGTAGCGCTACTGCTGTGATTGCTGCCGTTCAAGCGGAGCCGTTCTTTGATGCAGACATCAAGAACTGGGTGACTCTTGGTATTACCCTGATCGTTGGCTTCGTTATTCGCCAAGGTGTGAGCCCCACTAAGGCCGCCTAATGAATCCATTCGAAGCCCTATTCCGGGCGAAGGACCTATGGGAAAGGTTTAAACCGTGGGCTCTAGTACTCGTAGGGGGTATCGTCGGTATCTGGCTAGTTGTTGGATTGCTCTGTTTGCTGCCACACTAGCGGGTTGTACCACAATTGATGGACCAGTAACAATCACTCGTTCCATTAGTATTGGTATCTACCATAGTTGTCTGACATATGGGGTCGGTGTTATGTTATGTGAGCATNNCCCAAGACGTGTGCAATGGTGCTTGTGTATCCTGCGCCACCTTCATCCGAACAGAAGACCGCCCTATTCAAGATGGGCAAACAGGTACAGGCAATGTGTCTGACCGATAAGGAGACAACTCCATGAAGACTATCCTCGCCGTCCTCTCGGCTGCTCTGATGCTGGTGGGTTGTGCCAGCCAGGGTGGCTTCCACGATTCGATTAAGTTGCAGGCCACTGGTATTAACATGACGCCCTCAACGGGTCTCACTGGTGGTTACATTAGCGCCACTGTTGATCGCTCTCAGAACGTTGATAGCACCGGTAAGCCGATCATTGTTCCCGGTTGTAATGGCCGTGGTCAAGATAGCCCGGACACCTACGCCAATCTCAATGGCAAGGCTACCGCATCTGCCAGTTCTATTGGCCCGTCCACGAGCACTGGTGGTGGTGTGAATGCGCCCTCTATTGCTTTCGCTGGGGGTGACACCTCGGCCAATGGTCAGGCTGCTGTTGTGGCTGCTGCGGCTATGACGGCCATTCCGGCTGACACTATCGCATCCATCTGTGACAACAAGGACCTTCCCAGCGCTCCTGCCACCTCTGTGGTGCGTGCTGGTGTGGCTCCCGCCCCCTCGACGATCACCGTCGCTCAGTAAGCAGATAAAGAAAAGCCCCGGTAGGAGAAATCCCGCCGGGGCTATTTTTGTATCTATAGGTTGCTTGTCTGTCGCTTCTGCGTTAGGCCCTTAGTGCCCACCACACGCTTGCCCGGTGGGCTGATAAAGCGGGGCGGACCATTAGGCATCGGCGCTGCACTCTGGCCGGGGTCGAACCCCACAGAGTTCGCAGTGGGCATTGCTGGACCATCAGTGAAATGATTGTCATTAAACACTGGTGTCCTCTTACTATAATTAGGTGTCACTAGTTTCATCTGTCTTCTCCTTACGTGGGCGGAACATTCTGTGCTCTAGTTCTGGCCCATATCGAATGCGGTCATAGATTACAAATCCATAGTACACCACAGCTAACAGAGCGGCAATGGACGGAATGATCTTATAGGCAGCCCCCATTAGAATGCCGAATGCAGCAACATCAATCAGATTTAGTTGATGTAATAGTAAGAGTTTCATGGGTAATACTTTCCTCTGATGTAGTCTGCTGCTGTCGCCTTACTGTCTGCCTCAAGGGACCGGACTTCTGCAACCCTATCTGCATCTGTCATTTTGGCCCAGGTACCATTGTCCAGGTATAGTTGTACATAACCAACAATGTTCTTGCCAGCGACCTTCTGATACTCTTCGAACTGCTCTGGAGTCAATTTGATATGACCCTGGGTTGGATCACCAGGACTCTTAGCAATCGAGTGAGATACTGGAGTGACCAATGTACTCGGAAGACTCTGATCACCAGTTGATTTAATCAGATCAGGTAGAATATTGTTCAGACGATCCAGTTCCCGTTCAGCGGGGTCATGGGTCTCAGTAGTACCGTTACCAGACAAACCAAGGATCGGTACGTGCTCACCAGACCAGGACGAACCCTGTTGAAGCGGATCACCGTACACACTGTACTTGATCGGCAACCCTTGACGCATGCCCGGGATTTCCGCAGCCATGCTGTTACCGACTGCACCACTGATCGATCCGCCACTTGAGGTATCTCGTTGAACGCCATCAGTTACCTTGGCAGTCTGGCCAAAGAGGTTTGGTACCCAGCTTTCCGCTTGACGAGTAGCAACACCAGTTAACTTTGAATTAGCATCTTCACCTTGAGCCGTGATAGCCGACAGAGTGGGATCGACATCAGATGCCCACGACTGACGAGTTAGATTAGACCCCAAGGAGCCCATGGCCAGCAATAGGCCGGTTCCCACCTGACCCCCATTAGCACCAGCGTCGTAAGCTTGCCGCATGGATGCCACCATTTGGGCGGTCTTGTTATGCATGTCAAACGGATTGATTGACATGCCAAGCTGATTTCCCCCCGTAGTGTATTGGCCGTTCTCATGGACGGCATCGGGTCTCCAGCCGGAGGCAATCTTTTCCTTGTACTGATCTACATTACCCGGACCATCACCAGTCAGATAGTTCTTCGTCTTGTCTGCAGCAACCCACATCATGCCGAGGAGTACCGTACCATACACGATCTTGGCCATAGCGATATCGGCCTTAGCCCCACCCGCCCGTAGGTCGGACTCAGCATTGAAGTAGTTCAGTAGGCCCAGAGGTGAGCGAGTGACAACACGATTGATCAGACTGTTAGACTCGACACGGATGAATGGCATCAACAAGTTGGCCACAAAGGCACCAAAGCGTTGGGCGGGATTCATCCCGGGTCTGTAGGTCCGAAACTTATTGACAAAGCTATTGAGTGGATTATCATTCAGAAGCAAGGTCTTGTTCGTATTACCGAATGCTTCCTTAAGCATAGAAGGTAGCGGGTTCATAGCAATCGTATGGCCAAGAGTCATGACATCAGAGATGCTCGCCTTGGGTCCGAGCTGAGAGCGAGCTTCTCTAGCCCCTAGCGCTAGGAGTTGTGCATTCATTTCGACAGAACGAAAGAAGGTGTCCTGAGCACTGATTAGATCGATTGGTTTATTCAGGAGACCAACAACATTACCGGGGCCGCCAGACAGACGAGGGTTGCTGATAGACCCGAAGGTGTTAGCGAAACTCGTGGGTGTGGCTTTACCATCAACCACATACGAGGATTGGCCAGTCCTGACAGCATTCCATGATTGTCTGTACACCTCAGCATCGCTGATAGCTTTGTACAAACCAATCATATGATTAGCAAGCTCAGCAGCTCCCACACCGGGTTCTGGTGTCTTACCGGTAATGGCCTCAAATGCCTGCCTGATCTGCCCGATGGGCATCGCTACGGCCTTCTCGATCACATTGCGGGCAATACCAGTGGACATATCCACAGGGGCCTTGACGTGCGTGCTAAGGGCGCTCAGCATCATGTTCATGTGAGCAGTCAGGAGGTACTGTTCCCAGTACGGTTTCATCACACCATTCATCATGATCTGACCAGCCTTAGGGTTGGCATTGCTGCCAAGAGCTTCCTTCAGTTGACGGGCGAACTTGATACTATTTGGATTGCTGGGATCGGCCAACGCAGCTAGACCCGGACTATCCTCGTGCAACGATTGCAGGACCTCAGATAGGTTGCCGTTGGTGTACTGATTGAATATCTTGGTTGTGTTTAGGGCACGACCTACCTCACTCGTGGCACCCTTAAAGCGCTCCACAAGATAGTTACGTTCAGCGATGGCCTCAGCCAGACCGATGTGATCCTCGGGTTTCCAATCATCAGTATCGAGACGATCAAGAATACCCTTCACCTTAACGGTGGCGTAGTCAGCAGCAGCACCGATGCGGGCCACACGAGCAGCCAGGTCGCCGGGGTTACCCTCAGAGAGCTTAGCGATGTCCTTGGGGCTGATACCGGCTTGAATGGCAGCCGTACGGGTTTCCTCCCACGGAACTGTGGACTTCTGGTAGTTCTGCTCGATGTGCATGGCAATGTCTTCCATGCCCTCGGGTTGGTAGCCCTTGCGAGCAATCTGAGAGCGGAGAAGCTGAGCGCGAGTTACGAACTTGTTATCGGTGCCTAGGCGATCAATACCGAAGTGTTCACTGTTAGGTCTACCATCAATCCATCGCATAGCATCATGTCTATTATCAAAGGTACGAGCTACCGTGCCTGTACGATTATCATAGACTGAAATCTTATCCATAAGGTTAGGATCACGCCCATGAGTTAGTGCATCATGAGCAGCAGCATATACATCCCATGGAACATCCCCATGCTCCCTGGCTAAATGATCTTCAATTCCTTCTTTATCTTCATCTGATAATTCATGGCCATACACTTCATGATCTCGTAACCTATCATCTAGATACCGATGATCTTCAACATCTTCTCGGGTAAATG
>QGNH01000615.1_pt5 | contig 20028 bp, 28 predicted proteins | sample 1735481 | NCBI WGS metagenome assembly QGNH01 (sample SAMN09239004, study PRJNA386568) | Viral metagenome, whole genome shotgun sequencing project.
AGGCGAGGAGAGCCGCGGAGCGTGAAGCAATGAAAAGTGGAGGTGGACCGGGTGCTCCTATTGTAGGAGAACTAGCCAAACCTGCAAACGATGTGCTACGAAGTATAGCGAATCGAGCAAAGGGGTTAAGATCGGTTTATCAAGAGACAACAGAGACGTTGAAGTCTGCGTCGAATGGACCGGCTACGCAGCAGGTTGGGAGGCTGTTGGAAAATGCCACGAATATCACAAAGGACACAAAGCGTCAGCTCCTTCCAGCTGTCCAACCCGCGATTGAAGCCTATTCTGCCAACACCAAGGCTGCAAGAGACGCGATTGGTCATGTGATTGTACCAGGAACAGATAAGGTGTTTGTGGGGAATGCTAGAATAGCGAAGGAGCAGAAGAACAATCCAGAGTTGTACTCGAAAATTCCTCAGAGTGTCAAAACGCTTGAAGCTCAAGTAGGAGACAAAGCGAATACTGAGGGTGGGAAGATGGCGTTCTCGGTTACAGACCGTCCGGGGTCGCAGACGAATCAGATGCAATTGATCCCAACTGAATCTTTTATGAAGCACCTGATTGCAGATGACTCGGGATGGAGGAGATTCTCTGATGGCATGAAGAAAATGAACCCGAATGCAAACACCAAAGCAGTAGACGAATTCTATACTGGAATGCGGAATGATGCTTTGAATGGTGAGTTCTCTTCGGTTGAGAAGAAGCTCTCGCAGGATGGACGCAGACTGCTCCCGAATATGCCATCTGGTATAATTGGACTTGGTGGTACTCCAGAATACTTCTTTCGCGACAAGCCTGCAGAGTATTATCCAGCTATGCTGGAGAGAACATCAAACATCGTGGGGTATCGGAAGTCGTTTGGACTACAACCGGATCTTAAGACGATTCGCTCCGAGCTTGCAAAAGAGAGCCCTCGTGGACCTTCGCTGTTTAACGACGCAGTGGCTGCAATCCATGGACGTCCAACCGGATTGGATAACTCCGAGATTGGGAAGATCCTGATGTCGATTGGGAAGCCACTCCACGCGGTGTCAACCCCTGCGTATCTTGCAGCGTTGCCATTGGCATCATTCCACGTGGCAGGGAGTATTGTCTATGGAAATACCATGCGAGCTTTTGGAACCATCCCGATGGTCAAAGGCTTGGCGTATGCTTTGAAGAATCCAGAGGGATTGAGAAGCATGCTTGCAACAGATACGATTGCTACGAATCTGACGTTTGATCCTAATTCACCTGTGAGGAGTTCGTTGAAGATCGCAGCGAATGTGTTGAGATATCCGGTGAATTTTGCTCATCATCTTCAAGCGTATGGAGCAGCAGGGGCAGCCGCGGTGGTGGCTGAGAGAGCTTCTTCAGGTTCACTTGGACAGTATGGCAAAGCAGACTTCATCAACACCGCAACTGGGATGTTTGGATTGGATCGTGCTTTGGCGACGACCCTGGCGAATGGGAAGGGAACTCAAGCTCAATATGATTCGTATGTGCAGAGAGCAGCCACGGTTCTGTCTAATCGCAATACGGCTCCGGGGGAGCGTTCTAAGCTAGAGAACTCTCGACTCTTCACAACCTGGACGCGAGCGATGTCGTATCCGCTTTCTACCATCCGGAATGTGGATGGCTTGTTTCGCTCGATGGGGGAGGCGTGGTCAAGTGGAAATCCTGCTGAGGGTGTGTCAGCTGCTGCGAAGCTGCTTCGCTCGACAACCGGGTTGGTTGCAACAGGGATTGCTGCGAAGATGATTGCAGCAACTCTGACTGGTGGCTTTGGGGGACTCAAGATGGCGATGCAGGAGGATGAGGATAAGCGAAAGAACGACGTACTTGGGTGGTCCAAATCAATGCTGCTTAGTGGCTTGGGTGGACCAATCTCGGTGTTGGAAAACATGCACCACAGCTCATTCGGACTTGGGAATGTTTCGTATGATGTGGGACTGCTCGGAGATGCGATTGCTTCTGTCAGTGGAAGTGGTAAATACAAAGACATGGATGTGGTGGAGAGAGTGGAGAAATTTGGTTCAGATCGCTTCCGAGCCGGTCGGGTTATTAACACCTGGTTGGGTGTGCTTGGGAGTGGTGGTGCTTCGCCAGACCTAGACAACGCGATTCAAGGGTTGAATCACTTCAAAACTGATCAGCAAATGGTTCATATCACAACAAGTGAAGCTGGATCAGCGAATAGCTTCCGCTCGGAGATGAGAAGGATTATTGAGAATATCAATGCTGGGGAAGATCCTTCGGATAAGATTCTTAAGATTTTGAAACTGCCTGATTATCACTCGGTGCCGGATTCGCTTCGTGCTCGGAGATTGTTGTTCGACGGTTCGCAAGCCTTCACACCAGATCAGATGACTTCACTAAAGAACCGGATTGGTCCAGAACTTGTGCAGAAACTGGTTGCTTATGATGACAATCTGGCTGCATGGGCACTCTCTTACGAGTCGATGGATAGACAAGCTCATAGGGGTCAGGTTGAGAGTGCTGCTGCTAGGAATGTGAAACCTAGTGAATCACAACTCCAGAGCAATCTAGCTCAGGCTCAACAAGAACGCTTACACAAGGAAAGACAAGATGAAAATTTACGTCGATCCCGTGCCCCAGTTATCTCTGCTCGGGAGGCACTTGGAGTTGGAGGGCCATAGGATGGTGAGGGGGGAGGAAGATGCGGATTTCTGCATCACGAGCAGAGCAGGGGTGGTGGAGAAGCCGGCTCTGATGGGGGGTGAGCAGCTTCCAAGATCGGTGCTGGATGTGCTGGGTTTCAAGGTGGAAGAGAGTGACAATGACTTCTTCCTCACACGCTGGTTTGGAACAGGCTTTGGGTGGGGAGTTAATCTCTTCGTGGGGATTCCTCTGCGAGGTCTGATGAATGGAGGGTTGAGTGCTCCGGTTGATGTGGGGACAGCGGGGTGCTATGTGGGGAATAGCTGCTTCAGAGAACTATTCGAGGAAACTGGTCTAGCAGACTTCTTGAAAGAAGTAAACCACTCTGGCTTTGTCAGCATCCGGATGAATTCTGATACCATGCAGGTTGTGGGGGTGGAGACTGGTGTTCCAGGGTGGGGACTCTATAATATCTTGGAAGGTCTACCTGGCACGATAGGAGATTTCCTATCCGAGCCCCAAGCCTGCTGCTTCTCGGAGAGCTGGACGGTGGGATTGCTGCTGAGTCGGTTCCCGTATCCGTTGGAGAAGGAAACCAAGACAGCAGCACGCATCTACGGCCTGAGTCGTGCCACGGAAAAACACTTCTGGCTTGGTCCACACGAGCAGTTCCGCAACTCAACGACCACGAGAAGCACTGTTGTGGGGGTTGCTACCTCGTGGGCGAAGAGATTGAGCGAGGCGGATAACAGAGCAGTTGGCACATGCAGAAGCATCATGGTGGAGCAAGCTCAGTATCGGACGGACACGTATGCGGTGGCTGGCCAGGTGTGGGGGAGGTTGAAGAATGCGGGCGTGGTGGGTTAGTAGTTTTACTACTCACACCGGCACCTTTCCCGTCTCTACAAACTCGATGATCGCTGTACGCACCTTGTCCGCCAATTCTATCGCCATCATAGAAGCAGCGGCCGAAACATTCCGCATGTTATTAAAACTAGCAGGATGATATTTATCCTCGTGAATGAACTTGAAGTTTAACATCTCTGGGCGAAACGACGTCGTTATTTGCAGCAAGTCACCAAATTGATGCATAGATCTGTCCAGTCGAATTGTCAATGCCACAGCCTTCTTCTTTTCCACTTCCAACGCCATCTTTTCCACACTAATAGCGTCCTGCACGCGACGAATTCTCTCAAGACGATGACCCAGGCGTTCAGCCTCAATCCGCAAACGCTTCTTGAGATTGTTAGTTCGTTTACTCATTCTAGCTCCTTATTATATAGAAGATTTGTGGACCATTCACTATGCACTCAATCTGATGCGAACGTATTAGTGTCTCCGTGATTTCGTTCAACTCTCGTGTGTCCAACCGATGTGAAACCAGCCGGGTTAGATCCTGACGTGTGATCTTTTTGTGCTTCTGCACCAGTCCAAGCACGAAGCTGATGACGGCTCCCTTCTCATTCATCGTGACGAGTTGGACGACTTTCTGGAGCATGACTTCGTTGTAGACCACGAGCTTTTCAGCTCTGGTAAGGATTTCAGGAGTGATGACAGGGCGTTCGGTGAGTCCCACAGATAGATTGAGAGCCAGCTTAAGTATATGGATGTAGCGTCTGGAAGCATATCCACGTAGGTGGGGGTCGTCCAAAAGCGGGGAATTGAAGCATCGCTGCGTGTAGCATTCTTCACACCACACTCGGGAATCTTCACTAATGGGGACTGGACCTTCCAGAGTAGAGATCCGTTGCAAAAAGCGAACACAGAAGTCCTTAGCATCAGTGTGCCGAGTGGTGTAAGTAGGAAATGCGATAGGTTTAGCTGGAGTGGTCTCATATACAAAGAGAATCCGAGAAGCAAGTCCAGAGCCAATAACTTCTTCAGGTATCGCTTTTCGCAGCTCCTCTGGAGTCGTAGCGGCCAGCATTCCGAGTGATGTGTCACGGAGAACCTCCATTCCTTTTCCACGTGTTTGATAGGTGAAACGCTTGCGACAGTCGTAGAATTCGATCAGCATGGGGACCATACCGCCGTCGTTTGTACCACGGTTGAGGAAGTTGGTTAGCTCATCAGTGATTACCATGCCTTGGCCGATGGGTTCGGCTCCGCTTCCTACAAGTATCTTGCCTACTGCTGGTGGGAGACGCTTCATCGCGTCGATGAGGGCTTCCGCGGTGAGCTTTTGTGCGATGAGATTCGGGACTGGTGAGAGTGCTTCGAGAATATCTCTAGTGACATTAACTGCGGTAGATTTCCGCATCTGACCCGACCCCGCAATAAGCACGATGAACATATTAGGATAGATCCTGAAAGCACCCATGTCAATCCAGATGCGTCGTCCCAAGGCACAAGAAATGGCACTAAGGCTACACCATGCGGTGAAAGCTGGTGGGATTTCTGTGGCGGAGTTGAGGATGATATATTCGCTGCAGAATGATTTTTGTGGTTCTGAGACATTTGACATTTCCTTCCTCATGAATAAAAGTAGAATAGCTTTTTCGCTGCTCGTGTAGCGGTGGTGTATCTCCAACGAGATGCTTCCCACTTCTCGTGCCATATCTCTTCAATGACACAGACCGTGTCCCACTCGGAGCCTTGGGACTTGTGGCCGGTTAGACAATAGCCGTAGTCCGCGAGGATGAGATCAGAGTTGTGTCGTTTGGATGCTTGCTTGTGCTCATAGGCGTCGAGAGTGCTTTGTTTGTTGAACTGAGGCACAAACAGTGGCAGATCACGGAACACTTGATTGATTTCGTCCTTGGCATCTACGAGCAGAATCTCGGTGTTCTTGCGGGTCACCTTTGTGGTGGTGAGCAGCATCCCATTAAACACCCCATGGTTGCGTGAGTTGCGGAGGATACAGATTCGTTCATCGGGCAGGAGCACTTCACCAGAGTGCCCGAGCTGGAGACGTGCTTTGAAGTTGATACTCAAGCGGGTCTTGTTGAAGCCACAGATGAACTGGTCGCAGTTAATGGAGCCGAGTTGGAACTTGGGTCGGACTTCGATCTCGGTGTGTCCATCGGAGATAAACGCTTTAGGCTCCTTCTTGTTCCGGAGCTGCTCCGCGAATCGAAGAATCTCGCTGCCTTCTCCTTGTCGGTGAATGGTTTTGAGCACAAAATCCGGTTGCTGCATTAGGTTGATGTCGTCTCCGACTGGTTCGAGTTGACCGGGGTCTCCGACCCAAAGCACCGGAATCTCGAAGCTCATGAGATCGGAGTATAGCTCCTTGGAGATCATCGATGCTTCATCCACGATGATGTAGTCGAAGGGGAGCGACTCACGAAGGTGGTAGTAGACAGCCTTGCCACGCTGTTCGACGTGATAGAGCATCGAGTGGAGGGTCTGTGCATCGGAGCAGCCTTTCTTGCGGAGTACGGAGACTGCTTTGCCGGTGAAGGCTGCAAGGCCCACGCAAGCACTGTCGTTCTTAAGTGCCTCAATGATCCATTTGATTACTGTGGTCTTGCCGGTGCCTGCGTAGCCTCCGAGTTTGAATTCCAGGCTAGGTGGGAGGCTCTTGGACCAGAAAAGGATCTGGTTGACGGCGAGTTGTTGCTCGGGGAAGAGGTTCACGTAAAACTCCTTGTTAAAGAATTATTTCTAAAAGCTCTAGTTGTTCTCCTGCATGGACTCTTTGATGGCAACTCTTACATAGCCAAACAATTTTATTCCACATTGTGTAGTCTGTATGATGAGCTACAACATCAGATTGTTTCTTGCATAAAGAACAATTTTGTGGTTTTATTTCTTTATGACTAAGGTAGTAAGTCCAAAAAAGACTTTGGATCTTTACTTTAGTTGATTCTGGAATTTCATGATAAAGAGTTGTTTTTGGTCCACTAGATGCACATTGTTTTGAACAAAAGATGATCTTAAACCTTCGTGCTATGTATATATTAGCCTCAAAAGTTTTACCACAAAAACCACATATATGAGGAATTGTTTTTTGCACATATTTATTACAACATACATTACATTTCGATCTTCTTCCACCTCGGCTTTTAGAATTCTTAGGAAAAAGCTCACTATCCTTCATTTGACCACAATGCTTACAGAATTTTTGATCCATTTTACACCTTATATTTGACCTGGTCAAGCCAGTTGGGTCCATAGGATACATCCGATGGAATCAGCAAAGGTTCTTTAATCCCAGGGAAGTAAATCGGATACTCCATGATATTGCGTACGAGTGGGAGTGTCTCGGCGAGAGCACTCTCTTTGCACGAGATCACGAGTTCGTCGTGGATTTGAAGTACAGCAAAGGCATCATGGAGTAGAAGTTCTGAAAGAATAACAGCTCGATGGATGATGTCGGCTTCAATGGCTTGAGGACAGAAGGCGTAAGCTTCACGATACAGAGAATCATCCAATCTACCGAAGAAGGATCGGACACGTCCCAATGGTGATACGAGTGTTCGGGTGGTGTTAACAGTTCTTTCCACATCTTTCCACCAGACTGGGAGTTCATATAATTCCCTCCAAAAAGAGTTGAGTACAAAGGTTGCTTCGGTCAGAGGAATCTTGTATGTGGCGGCAGCTGTCTTCGGCATCATGTGGAAGGCTCCGCCGTAGACACCGTTCTTGGCTATGTTGCGTTGGTCCTCAGTTACGGAATCTTCGGTGACTTTGTAGATAAGAGATGCAACCCATTTGTGGACGTCAAACCGTGGGTTGTTGAGGTACTTCTCCATCAGTCGGGTCATCCGTCCAAGCCATACAACCGCTCGCCATTGGGCTTGACTGAGATCGGCTTTAATGAGCACACAGCCGTCGTCAGCCCTAAACATTCGTCGGAGTGGACGACCCAAGGCCGAACGTTTGGGGATGTTTTGTAGATTAGTACCAAGTCCCCAGATGGTTCGAGCACTGTTGCAGCGGCCGTTAACAGTCCCCACCACATTGTAGCTTGTAACGATTCTTCCATCAGGAGTAAGGGGGACATGGAGATAGGTCGACACCAGTTTGTCGAGTTCTCGCCAGTCGAGAAGGACGGAGAAAAACTCTGCGTGCTTGGGGTAGCGAGTGGAGAGGTGGAGAAGCGTGTTCTCATCAACAGTTGGTTGCTTCGTTTTACGATGGAGTTGAACTGGGAGTCCGAGTTTGACATATAGGAGGTCCTGTAATTGCTTAGGGGAACCTGGGTTGATGTCGGAACCGATTATGAGCTTCAGCCGGGCTTCGAGAGCGTGCTGCTTGGTGGAGTAGTCCTCTAGTAGATCAGCTTGGACCTTTTTATCGATGAGCACTCCGCGTTGTCCGACCCGAGTCATACACAGCATCGCGGGCTGGATGTGATTCTGCTGGAAGTCTAGAGAAGTGAAGGGTGAACCAATCAGAGGACGCCGGGATGAGAGGTCTTTAAGTAAAACCTCAGCTATTTCGTAGGTCACGCAACAGTCGAAACAGCAATAACGGAAGGTGGAGAGGTCGTCAGATGGTTCGTAGTCGGAATAATACGGCACCTTGGTGTAGAGAGACGCTAGGAAGTCAAGGGATTTCGGCATCTCCGGGTACATGTTGTGAGCAGCAACCATTGTATCGAGTGCGAGTCCGTTGATGGTGAAGCCGAATTCATGTCCGAGGACTTGAGAGTCGAATGGGAAGTTTTGAGCGTATTTGGGGATTGTAGGGTTGGAAAACACTTCGTTTAGAAGACGGAGGATTTCATATTCCTCAGATTCTGTCCAGTGGGAGTTGACTTCGTCGCCACTAATGGGTCCAAGGAAGATCGTGGTCTGGGAAGCTGGCTTGCGGGAGAAGGACATGAATGGGATGCAGAGTGCGTGGGTTGCTGAGTCTGCGATGCCGAGGCAGCGGACATGGTTGGTGCCTCGGGTGGATTCAATATCAAATGCAATGGCTCTGGGGGACTCAATAAGGTCTCGCATAAATTCCACACATCGTTGGAAGCTGGGATTGATTTCGAGCTTGTGACCCAAAGGTTTGACTTCTGGATATTGAGACTCTTCAAGCACTCTTTGGAGATCATGCTCGAAGATTGGGAGTTCAGCGTAGCTGCGAAGGATATATGCTGGGTGATAGGTGCTGATGACTTTGCCGAACGGACTAGATAGGATGCTGCCTCGCCAGGACGAGATCCCGCGTTTATTAGTAATAGCTCGGAGAGCTTCATCTCCGAGAGGAACAATGACATTCGGTCGTAGTCCTCGGAGCTCGTTATGAAGCTCAGCAATAGCGAAACGGAGCATAGGTGAGGGCGACGTTTTTTTGGTGTCTTCATAATAGATTCCAAAATCGTTGTTAGGGGGACGGGTTTTGACCACATTGGTGAAGTAGCAGGAGTCTGGGGAGATACCGACTTGGCTCATCAGACCGCGAAGCAGCTTGCCGCTGCTGCCGATGAAGGGTCGGCCTTGTTGCTCCTCTTCAGAGCCTGGAGCTTCACCGACTATTACGATCTTTGCATCTAGAGGTCCAAAGCCTGGGACAATCATCGTGGCTCCTTTGGTGGTGGGTTGATTTGATTCCACAGATTCCAGGCTTCTTTCATCTTGAGAGCCGATAGCTTGAGTTGTTGTTTTGCACTGTAGATTTGCTGTGTGAGGAATAGAATTCGCGTTGTTTCAAGACTACTTATACAGGAATCTATCCAGTGCAGAACCTGTTGGTGCTCGGATTCAGTCACTTCACACCCCCAACGGCGGCGATCTTATTCTCCGCTGCACCTTCCGCGAGCATCAGCATGTCGGCGTAAATGAAAGCCTCTTTCACACGCTCGGCTGCCGTCCATTTATTGTCAGGGTTTGCGATCATCCCCTGCATCGCCGCCACCGCCGCCGTGAATCGCTTGTCGTCCGTGTTCATTTCTTCCATCCTCTTTCGGTCCATCCGGACCAAAAACCCAATATGAAAATCACCAAACAATAGAACGTGATTGCTGCTTCCTGCGGAGTCATGGCTTGGGCTCCTTATAACCAGAGACTTTATTACAGGCTTTACATCGCTCAAACATCACTGCACCCCCTTCTTCGTGGCTATGAAGTCGGCGAGGGCTTGCGTCGAACCGTCTCTAAAAACGGGGCTGCGGCTGTTCCACCCGGCCTGAAAAATTTCCCGCATCGCCGCCTCGTCCACCGGCAACGCCGGACGCGGGGCAGCCTCACCTGAAGTTCTGCAACCACTTGGAAACCTGCCGGGGTAGGCGTGGAGCGAATCCGATGCTGCCGGTGGGTTTGAGGGGGTGAGGGCGTCGATGGCGAAAATAAGGGCCATGCGGTTGCGGTAGCTTTTAGACTGACGCCATGCCTTCGCCGCCGTCACCACGGGCCGCAGGCGGGAGAGTTCGGCATTCAACGCACGAACCGTTTTCTCCTCATCTTTGCGTGCACGGTATTCGGTTTGGATAGTAGCCTCCAACTCCGCCACCCGTGCCGACTGGTCCGGCTTTGTTTGATGAGCACAAACCAAACAAAGTCCCGATTCTGTTATATATTGGTTCTCTGTGATTGAGTCACCACATCTTGTGCAAGGAATAGGGGTTTTGCTCTTATGGGTAAAAAGTGTTTCAGGCGTCGTCATCTTCGGCTCCTTTTTCACCACGACCAATTGCGTCTACTTCACAAAGCTCGGTGTTGAGTTCTTCAGGATCTTCGTCCGTAGCCCAATCACACACAACCGCGATGTTTTCAATCTGATCACGTGTGAGTTTGCCACTGAGAAGAGCAGCGACAAAGTTTGCTTTCCATTCAACTGAGGTCATTTGGTTCTCCTTGTAAGAATTAAAATGAGTAGTAACTAAGTAAATGCTCATTATGGCCGAGCACATATCAGTTTCCATTGCTGGTTGAGGAGTGCAGGGAGGTTGCTTTGTACCTTTGCTTCGCGGATCTCGCGGGGCATGACTTCCAGTCCACAATGCCAGCCTTCGTTCCACGCGTCGAAGAGAGCAGCTTCGCTTCGCAGTGAATAAGGGTTCTGCTCCATATAGCCTCCAAGTTGACCACATTTGTAGCCATCGGAGCACGCGAGAGAGATTAGTGCAAGTTCGGTCATTTTGTTGCCCTATCATAGATAGCTTGTTGCTCTATTGTTAGACGAACAAGACCCTCTCTGTCACAATCCATTTCAATAGCTTCACCTGGTTCAAATTTGTTGCATTGAGCAGCAAACTCTAGTCTTTTGTCAAGACCATAGAAACGATCAAACTGGCCGTCTGGATGTACTTTTTCTGCACAGTTAAATGAAGTTCCTTCAACTGTGTAGTTGGAATATCCATAGTCAAGGAAAACACAAAATTTGCAGTCAGAACAGATTTTCATTTTGTGATCTCCGCTGGGAGGGTGCTGAGATTACTCTCAAGCAACCGTGCTTGAGCTTTGATGTAGTGCTCGCGGTCGAGTTCACACCCAATAGCTCGTCGCCCGACTTGTTTCGCTGCATCAAGGGTGGAGCCGCTGCCAGCGAAGGGATCGCAGACGAGATCACCGTGGTTGGTGCTGCGTTTGATGAGGTCTGCTAGAAGCTCCAGGGGTTTCTCGAACACGTGGATTTTCTTGACCGCGTGTTTGGCTGGGAAGCGGAGTAGTGCAGCACTTGGGGACTGGAGCCGTCGTTGCTCAATAGGCTTGTAGCCGAAGAGGATGCTCTCGAAGCATGAGGAATACGCAGAACCACGGAAGATCGAGGTGGTGCGGCCTTTGTCCCAGATTAGAACAGGCCATGCGATTAGCAGACCGGATTTGGTCACGAGTTGTTTAAGCTCCCCAAGCATCTCCAGATCGAAGAACATATAGAAGTGGGAGCCAGGTTTGAGGGTGCGGTGGATTTCGGGGAGCACCTCGGAGAGCAGTTTGAATACTTCTGTGTTTGTGCTGTTGTCGGCGGCTTTGAGCTGACCCAGATAGCTGCTGCTCTTGTTGAAGTCGGAAGAGGCTTCGCCACGACGGGATTCGATGTCCTCCATGCCGAAGGGAGGGTCGGTTAGGACCAGGTCAAGGGAGTCTGGGGGTAGCGAGCGGAACAGAGTGAGTGCATCACAATGCTGCAGCTCAGAAGTGAGCTGAATCTCCCCGCTTGCAGCGAGCCGCTCGGTGCGTTCGCTTTCCTGGATTTGTGCTGTTACACGTATAGCGACCGGCATAGGGAGGTCCTTGACCCGAGCCTTGATATCCGGTCGGCTGTTGAGTGTTTTTGCCAGTCCAATCTGTTGTGAGATAAATCCGGCGGATACACCAGCAAGCTGAGCTGTTTCCTTGTGAGACCAGCCCTTTGGGTTCTCTTTGCTCTTGTCGCCGAGCAGCGTGCGTTGGAGATCTTCGATCTGCAGCATCGTTTGAATCTGCTCCATCCAGGAGATGTCCTTACGGATGAGATTCTCGCGAAGCTCCATTTGTTTCATTTCAAGATCGCTGCGGTTGACGGATTCGGTATAGGGGATGAGACCCTTCATCTCTGGGATGAGAAGGCATGCACGGAATCGTGTCTCACCGAAGATGAGGTTCCATTTTCCTTTCAGCTCCTTCGAGGCCTGAACACCGATGGGTTGGAGCAGCCCATAGGTCTCGATATCGGTTTTAAGCTCCATCACGAGAGCAAAGTCCTTCCGCCCTCGGTTGGTGGAGACAATGATGTCGCTTAGAGGGATCTTTGGACGTGGATCAGATGCGAAGTCGAACATGGGGAGCCTTTCGTGGTTAGAAAAACCCTCGCAGAGCTGGCTACACACCAGACCCTGCGAGGTACAAGGAGGATATCAGAGCTTACTTGTACAGATAAGCCTTGATGTTCGAGGCGGTCTTGGCTTCCTGAGTAGCCTCATCGGTGTAATTCCGGTGGATCACCGTGAAGCGTACGGATTTGTGCAGAAGCTGATCCATGTCCAGCTCATTCGCGTTCGCTGGCACATAGCCCGAGGAGCGAACGAGGTTCCCAAGTTTCACCGCGGTCATGGAGTTCTTGTCTGCGAGGTATTCGTTCGGGAACCCATCGAACATCGACTTGCCTTTTTCAGGTCCGTCGTCTTCGATCTTGAACATGAAGGATACTTGTTCCTTCCGCTTGCCGGCTGCAGCCTGCTGCTCGATCTTTTCAATCGTCGCGTGGTATTCACCCGGTGCGACTACGGGTACTGTCTCGGGGGTTTCGGAGAGATTGAAGTTGAGAATCATTTGGAGGTCCTTGATAGAAGAAGAAAAATAGATACACAGATAGGAGGATGCTTACTTAGCTGCTGCTTGAGGAGCCACCTCCTTCCACCCCAGTTGCTCCAGCAAAGCACGAAATCCGATGTCGCAGAGCTGGCTGTCTTTCAGCTGCCCACGAGATCGGATTATGGTGTATGCCTCGGGTTGTGTCTGGATATAGGGTTGTGCTTTGCCGTTTACAATCCGCATTTTTATGCGGAGCACTTCATCGAAGTACGAGATAATCTTCGCGGGGAGGTTCTTGCCGTAGATTGCAAGCTCCTCCGTGACATGATCGTTGATGTCGGTCCCCTCGCGTTGGTGGAAGATGACACACACTGGGATCGGCATGGCTTTGAGCCACATGAAGATGTTGTCGAGTTCGCTTATAGCAAGACCCCATTGCGGCTGTGTGATGGGCTTGCCGAAGCTGGCTGAGTTGCCTTGGATATAACGGAGAGCGAAGTCTGCCACAGTGGTGAAGGAGTCGATGCAGAGCACGCTGAATGGATATGTTTTCTTCACGCACTGGTTGTAGATGTCCATTACGGTGGATTTGAGCTTCGCGAACGCGAGAGCTTTGGATGGGTCCTCTTCGAGACAGGAGATTACGTCTACCTTTTGGCGGTTGGAGGTCCACATGTCTTGCAGCGTACGGCTGGAGAGCAGCCCACGATCACAGTCGATGAGCTGTAAGCCTGCTCCGTAGGACGCGACGAAGGGAGTCTTGCCGGTTCCGGGACGGCCCCAGAGGAGAATCTTGGGCACGATGGGTTGGAGATCAGCTATTGTGGGCATTTGATAGCTCCTTAAATGTAACCGCGAGGTGCTCAAGTAACTTGCGATTGGGGAAGTATAGCATATTGTGGCCGCTTTTTAGGGATTGGACTAGATTATGGTCCTCAAGGATGTTGAGGTGGTGGGAGATGGTGTTAAGGGGGAGACTGCATAGGCTGCTGAGTAGACTGGGGGTCATTGGCTGCTGTTGAAGCAACAACTGATCCAGCACCCGCAGCCGCACCGATACGGATAGTGCGAGAAGGGTTGAGTGGAGGCTGAGCAGGGTGGATGGGGAGTCCATTGGTTGTTACCTCTGTAAGAGCTGGCTTGAGCTTCGGCCCGTTTAGCAGCCGGAATGTCGGATAATCCTTCGGAGTATACATGCCTTTCATGGAGGTCCAGTCGGAAGTCAGGCACATAGGGAGGTACTCGCACTGGTACCCCGGCATCCCGAATTGGGAGTATGGGGTGCATGCGGAGATATCCTTGGGGAACTCTTTTGCGTCCTGACACGCAAGCATGAAGAAAGCTGTGTACTTCGCCCAGATTAGGAAGTCCTCGACCATCTGGTCGGTCACGAACACAGGGGTGCTTTGAGTCATCTGAGCATCCTTCTTCGCAGAGGACACTTTGAGACCCTCCACGATGCAGCCTTTGACTGGGATGCCATGAGCACGTGCACCGAGAGTGTAGCCGACGACTTGGGGGTTTAGCTGGAAGCCGTCGAAGAAGCGTGTGCTCATCTCAGAGCTGGTCTTGAATTCGTTTAACCACAGTTCACCAGTATCACGGTGGGAGGAGTGTGCGTCGATACGACCTACGAGTGGGATGGACAAGCCGATGTCGAGCACAAATGGTATTTCGTATTCGGAGATGGATTTGCTCAGCCGCAGCGTGGTGCTCGGTGGCTTGAGCAGCTTGTAGATTGATCGGTTCGAGGCATGGCTCTGCATGTAGTCGGTGAGGATAAGACGAGCCGACATTTTATTGCGCTTTTCATCCGCGAAGGAATCACGGTCCTCCCAGACGTGGTCGAAGGCTGCGAAGGATGCTACGAGATCAGCATAGAACGCATGTGGCAGAGCCGCGTGGATGGCTTCACCGAATTTGAGTGCTATGTGCTCCTCCTTGCCGATACCGACACCAAAGGAGTAGAAGAACTTGCGGGGACAGCGGGCGAAGGCTGTTAGCGTGGAGATGCTGATCGCGGGGAAGGGAGAATAGTGCTCAAATCCAATCACAGAACACCTGATTTCTGCTTCTCAAGCTGTTCTGCATGCTCTATTCGAGTTGCTAAAGCCTGGAGGGTTGGAATTAAAGAGAGCTGAATGGCTTGATAAACAACCATGACTGATGCATTTTCTATCAGATTCAAACAATATGCTTTTCGTTTCTCTGTGTCTAAAAGAGCATGGGCAAGCGAAATGACTTGCTTATCAGAGACTACTCTGTTCATACTTTCGAGGCTTGAGGACTGAATTTCTTCAGCCAAAGAAAGAAGTTGTTGCTTTGTGGTCATGTTACTTCGTCCTATCCGAGTGCTCTGCACTCTCTAGAGATGCTTCGACGATGCGTCCGGCTTGTCTAAGCCGATCAAACGCGAGGTCGAGAGTCGTGCGTAGTTTGGAGACAGACCATCCAAGATGCGAAGCAGCACTCTGCACAGTATGGGAGAAGAAGAAAATCAGTGCCACAACCTCGAACTCACGCGAGGTTAGCTTCGCTGCACAGATGATCTGGTTGAGCTTGGCTTGGTGCTCGGTGTGATCTGTGAGGTAGACTGGATCATCCACTGTGAACACGAAGCCTTCCGGCAGCCGAGATTTGGACTCTAAAGCTGCTCTGTAGGACTTGGCAGCATTAAAGCTGTTTATGTATCTGTGCTGGATGAATTGGACTGTGACTGGTGTACCGTGGGACCACGCTTCAAGGATAATATCCTGAGCAAGTCCATCCAGGTCCAAATGCTGTGCAGGATGCATCGCACGCAGCACAGATTGGATCTTCTGGATTAGGTCAGAAATGTTTTCTTCATTCGGGATCAAGAGCTTCAGATATCCTGGGAGGGTATCACATGAGCCCTTTGAGTTGGGCGGCGAGTGCAGGGGAAATTCCGCTGGTCTTGAATAGCTCAAGAGTGGTGGAGGCGGATCGGCTGAGACGCTGCTTTCGTGGGGTAGAGGCATGACTGGTTCCTTTCGCAGCACGGGGCTGCTTGTGAGCTTTAGCAGCACGGAGCACTTCAGTGCGGTGCTGACGAAGCTCTGTGAGAAAACTCCGACTGCGGGAGCTAAATCCCACGTCGGAGGGGTTTACGATTAGAGCAATAGCAGTAGCATCAGATGGGAAAGCTGCTTCTGGGGTGAATGAGGTTCGGCCCGTTAGGACATCTACCTGCTCATATGAGCCAGATGCCCGCAGGCCGAAGTGAATGTGGTGAGGAGATTTGAATATCATAAAAGAGCCATCCAGCATCGCAGCTGACCACAGCGTTAGCCTGTTTGGGCAGAGGTGTCATGAGCCTCTGCTGACCGCTGTGCTTCCTAGAAGTGGCTCTGGAGGAGAAGAGGGTTAGTCGCAGGACTCTTGCGGCATCGGACGGATACCAGACCTCACCTGCTTGACACTAACCCTGTGCTGGTTACGCAGATGGTGCAAGCTCGGCTTCGTCTTCTTCCTCTGCACCCGCCGCAGGCAGACCCATCTCGGCTTTGATGCGGGCGATTTCCTCCGCGAGGATTTCCTCGACCTTGCCAGGTGTGCCCGTGGCGGCTTGCAGCTCCGCGAGCTTCGCAGGATTCGTGATGAGGCTCTGCAGTGCTTTGTTGCGGAGGAAGGCTGCTGAGGGTTCGTCCACAGCCGCGGCTCGGGCTGCGTTCTTCTCGTTGGTCTTGGACTGGGCATTCGCGAGTTCATAGACTCGCTGTTCGCCGAGGGCGGAGACCATCTCCGCGAGATTGTCGTAATCAGTGAGTTCAATCACCGCTACAACCTTCCGCTCTTTGGTGCCGTCGGGTTTGACTTCCGACTTCCGAGCCGACTTGACTTCGAACTTGATTTTCTTCACGAGAGACTCCTTTGGGTAAGGTAACTGTGAGCCGAAAAGCATCCCGATGGCGATAGCCGCCGGTGCTGGCGTGGAGGATACAGATATCGGCGGAATCAGAGATAGCTAGGGGTTGAAAGATGCTATTAGAGAAACATCTCTTTGGTTAGTCCTGGACCGAGGAGCTTTTCCCCGTTCCACCATGGGCAGTTTGGATCATTACAAATCGGACACAACGGTATTGGTCCCAGGTAGTTGCAGAGTGCCGCGAGTTGAAGGAAAACTTTGTCTGATAAGAGGCAGCCACCATTGTCAAAACACAGGTCTCCATATCTTCTCATCTGCTGCAGCACCTTCATTACCTCTGGACGCTGCCACTGGTACTCGTATTGAGGCAGAATCGGTGCATCGAGAAGCTGTTCGAGATCGGATTTGGTTGACGGAAGCACCGATTTGTTGAGGAGAGACTCGAAAGAAAAGTGCTCTTGAGGTGTTGGGGGCGAGAGCGATACTTGCTGCGATTTGATCATAAAAATCTCCTTGTGGGGGTGGAAGAAATGATGTTGTGTAGAATGAGCATTTACTTAGCTAATGCTGAGGTTGGCTCATCGGAGGCTTTAGGTTTGTCCGAGAGTATGCCATCCGAGCAATCCCATTCCACAATCTCTTCGGTGCGTTCGGGTGCTGAGTACGCAGGGATAACCTTCGTGCCGACTACACGTTTAGTGCAGACCGCTTCGCGATAGCTTCTGGCGTTAAGCACAACTGAGGAATGGAATTTATATTCCAGCCTAAATGACCACGATCCATATTCCTTGGTTGATTTGGGAAGTGCCCGAGCGATTTGACCCAGCCGCTGCTTGGCTTTTTCTGGAGCATCTCCGTAGAAACCAAAATTTATCTGCACCTCGGGTTGTGGCAACTCTGGGTGCTGCTCAGCCCATAGCAGCAACTCTTTGAGAGCTGGGATGAGATCTCCAAGCGAAGGTTGTGCAATCACCGCGGCTTCAGATGCTTCATCATTAGGAAAAGGAATTTCGAGTGCCATAAAAGACTCCTTGTGAGGGTGTTAGAATCATGGCTCAGCGAAGTGCTGAGCCATCAGATTACTGTGCAACCGAGATGTGCTTGGTGAAGGAATCAAAATCCGCTCTCGAAGCAACCAGAGTGAGCAGCCCAAAGCGAGCAAGTTGTGCGAAGATAAGCTGCTCGCAGAGATATTCCTGAAGCATCCCCGAACTGAACTTCTTCGATGCTGCATACAGAGCAGCTTCATGAGCATCCAGACACATCAACATATTCGCGAGTGAATCCGATTGCATGTGCTGTTGCAGCTCCAAGCTGTGCTTGGTGAGCTTTGCGATGAGCCGCTGGTGCTTGGGGGATATCGAGGTGGTCATGACTTGTGCTCCTTAAGAGGATTAAAGAGATCCAAATCGAGCGACGGCTCGATCTGCACAGGCATTATAAGTGGTTGTGGGGGTTGAAGTCCTTCGGACATCCCAAGCGGAGTAGGAAGTTTGGGTGTTACGAGTCCTTCGGACATCTGCTCGGATACCTCATGCACAGCTACGGTGTTGAGGAGCTTGAGATTCGAGCGGCGGACATCAAACCGTAAACGGTTTATCAGACGCACTCGGCGACGAAGTGATTCGAGGGTGTCAAAGAGTGCTCGTGGGGTTAGCATAAGCAGCGGTTCATCCAGAGTCATCAACCCAGCCACCACGAGGTGCGGATAGAATATGAGACCACCCATTAGTGCTCGGACAAAGAGGCTCTCCAATCGCTGTTCGTGGATGAATCTCTGTTTGGACGCGACACAGAGTGTCCACTTGAACCGCGAGAGCAGCTCAAAGTCACAGGAGTTGAAGCTCAACCTGCGAGCTGCTGCTTCTATCGGAAGGTCTTCGAGTCCGTATAGCTCAAGTGCTTGGATAGTGCTTTGAGGAATCAATTGAAGTCCTCCATATACTCGTTGTGTAAGGCTGGATTCGTGTCTGATTTCGCGGGAGTGCTGGAGAGCGTCGAGTCCTTCGGACATGGTTTCACCAGCACCAAAGCACCGTTTTGAGCTTCAACCCTGTAACCACAGTCCGCAAGCAATAACTGTAATATGATGAAGTTATGACTGGGCGTTGATGGTGCATGCGAGGTACTGCACCGTGATTCCAGCAACGCTGTGAGATCAGTAACCAGATCAGCATAGAACATAGTGAAACTCCTTAGTAGTACAAGAAAGAACAACCACGATAGAACAGCATGCCAATGCGACATGCTGCTCAAGCTTGGTTGTGCTTCAATCACGCGTAGTGAGAGTGCTTCCGTCGTGGACCAGCCGCGATCTGCTCAGAATGCCCATGAGTGTGGTCCGATCCCGAATGCACCACCAGCTTCAATCGAGCTGCTTGTTTTTTGAAGTTGCTGACTGCTGTGTAGTCCATCTCCACCCACCGGTGTTGCAGATTATCCACATCCATGTGAGCATGCCGACTCGGGAACAGCCTTTCCAGCTTGTTCAACGCGAATTGAGAACCCGAGATATGAAGTGTACGGAGAGACATTGAAAGCTCCTTGAGAGGTGAAAAGGGTCTAGTCCTACGGACATCGTAGAACCAGGTCAGAACACTTGTGATAAGCGGCTTACGGAGGTTAAACCGTAAGCCGCTCTTCACAGGTGTGCCGCGAAGCTATTTGATGCTGATGAGCACCCCACGTTCTAACCGCCCTTGAGCATACCACTTATGCGGTTGTGGGAAGTGCGGACCTTCGAGGTACACCACACCTGTGTGCTGCGACAAATCCGGCCCCAGCCCAGGTTGAAAGCACCGCACTTCCTTCCCGCTGCTGATCCACTGCTTGAGAAGCTTTTTGCTCTTAGGGTTTCCATCTACATAAGACATGACACGATCTCCTTATGGGGTTGTGAGATACACCACGCAAACGCTGCTTGGTGCTATGGTGCGTGGTGAGGGAAACAGTCCTTCGGACATCGAAAGCAGGTTAAGACGTTAGATCGTAAGCCTGTTGCTAGTCGACCTCAGAATGCTGCAACTCCCACAGCCGAGCAATCAACTCCGCAAAATACTTCACCGACCCCCGCTTGAAGTGCTCACCATCAACCACCATCAGCCTCCCTCCCTTGTAAGCCACCCTCCGAATCCACACACCACCCGTAAAGACATCCCACCTATTCGGTGCCACTTGAGTGATCCGGGTGAATTGGTCAAGGATTTCTTGTGGTCCGAGTGAATGTGGTCCGCGTGAAAGTGCCATGATAAACTCCCTTATGTGTTTCAAACCGGTGTACCATACTATACCCTACCTAACAAATCCCCCTACGTACCGAGCCAGATACCCATACCTAGGATGGTATATGTTGTACGAGGTATAGGTAGGGTGGTATGGGTGCTCCTGAGGCCGCTCCACGTCTATTTTTTTTTTTTTTTTTTTTTT
>QGNH01000793.1_pt1 | contig 19994 bp, 21 predicted proteins | sample 1735481 | NCBI WGS metagenome assembly QGNH01 (sample SAMN09239004, study PRJNA386568) | Viral metagenome, whole genome shotgun sequencing project.
CGCAAACAGCTTGAGAGCGCCAATACTGAAGCCAAGAAGCGCGCACCGGCTGAAGGGCGCGATCAAAAGGGCCAATATCAGAGTCGGCCACGTCAGGAACAGGCAGCCGAAGGCGCCGAACCGGCACCGGCTGAAGGTCAAGGACAACCCCAGCAGAAGCAAGCCCCGCAGACCGTTGCTGCCCCCGAAGCTTGGCCCAAGGATGCCAAGGCGGCTTGGGCGGCACTGCCCCCGGCCGTACAGGCGGCTGTTGCCAAGCGTGAAACTGATATGTCGGCCGGCGTTGAGCAACTGAAGCGTGGCTATGCCGAACTGGACGGCGCTATTCAGCCCTACATGGGGGCCATTCAGCAGAACCGGGTGACACCGGCAGCGGCGGTCAAGCAGCTTTTTGTTTGGATGGAAGCGCTGACCAAGGATGCTGAGAACATCAAGGCCGGCAGACCGGCCCAAGCCTTTCCGGCACTGGCAAGAAGCTATGGCCTCGATCCAGTGGCGTTGCTGGCACAAATGGTACAGCAGCCACGCCCTCAGGGTCAGCCGCAAGGACAGCAAGGGCAGCCACAGCTTGATCCTGCCGTGAAAGCCTACATCGATTCCGTCATGGCTCCGGTGGGCCAGGGTATGAACAACCTGTACTCCACGGTGCAGCAGTCCCAAATGGCCAAGACCAACGAAATGTTGGGCATGTGGTCCCAGGGCAAGCCGTTTTACGAGGAAGTTCGCACGACCATGGCGAAGTTCCTGTCACCGGGGCCGAATGGCGAAGCGCCTGTGGTGCCGCCACTGCCCAATGGCAACGCTGACTTGGACAAAGCCTATGACATGGCGGTGTGGGGTGACTCCACCGTGCGTGCCAAGCTTCAGGAGGCTACACAAAAGGCTGATGCCGACAAGAAGGTGGCAGCCGAAGCTGCTGAGAGGAAGGCACAGAAGGACAAGCTTGAGGCAGCCCGCAAGGCGTCGGGAAGTATTCCCATCGGCGCCCCCGGCATGCCGGCAGGCAGCAAGGAAAAGCCACAGAAGCGCGGCAAGACGGTTCGTGAGTCGCTTGACGAGTCGATAGCTCAAGTCAGGGAGCGCGCTTAGCCATGACGCTTTTTAGTGAAAGAATGGTTCGCATTAAGCGCGGCGCTGATGAATTTTTATGGTACCCCGGTGATCGCTTGACTTTGGTCCCGGTCAAGAAGCCAGAGAGGTTTACCCGTCTGCGTAAACTTTGGCTTAGCGTTGCCCCTAGTGCTTGGGGCCGCTACAAGACCAGAAAGTCCCACTTGAGGTTTCTGGCCAGTTGTGGGGTTACGGACCCGGAGACCATAAAGAAGTTCGGAACCGAAGAGTACATGGCGGACCAGCAAGTGCTTCTTTCGGCAGCACCGCCGCCTTACGACAACGGTTTTGACGCACGCAGACGTACCCCAAAAGAGAGAGGCAGTGCACTCAGGGCACAGCTTTTGGAAGCGGCAGCCGCGTCACGAGACACTGAGACGGTAGTACATCTAAAACCGTCTAAAGACACAACCCTATAGCGGTACAGGGGCCTCACAGGGCAATCAGCCGCAAGCGTAAATGAACCGTGCAGGTGTAAGAGGGCAAGACGAGCGTCATTAGCGGTGGCCAAGGACAGGGTGTCACCCGAACCACGCCGTAGGGCAGCCAGCACAAAACGTAATCCGGTAGGGAACCAATGAAAGGCTAAAACCATGGCTTTCCCGAACCTTTCCGAAATTGTCACTACGACACTTCGGAACCGTACCGGCGAGTTGGCGGATAACATGAGTCGTAATAACGCGGCTCTGCTTCGCATGACGCGTCGAGGCAATCTCAAGACTTTTGGCGGTGGTCGTACCATTGTCCAGGAGTTGAATTACGCCGATAACCAAACGTATCAGTGGTATTCTGGGTTAGCGTTTAGCCCCTGTCACTAGCTACAAGGGCGAAGTAAAGAGGCCTATCAACATGTCGCATTTTCCAGTTATTACAGGGTTGGCAAAGCGTTTGGGCGTTAGTGCGCTCATTGATGCCACCACATATGACTGGAACGATATGGTCCAGTACAAGTTGGTCAATGGCTTTGCAGTAAGCGCAATGAGTGCCGACCCAATCACGTTTTTGTTTCCTAGTAAAAATAACCTTCCACCGTGGTTTGGGATTGATGGCATCATACGGAGTGTTGAGGCCACGTTTAATATAGCTAAGCATGTCTGTCCGTCGCGTTCTCCAACGTTCACGCAACGCAGCCGACATTTTAGCTTTGGCTTCTTCAGTGTGCTTGAATACCCCTTTCTTAGGGCCGGTGCCTTTAGACGGGTGAGCAAGCATGTGCTCCGACAAGCGCTTACGGGTTTTGACCGAATGAGTTCTGCCAAAGAAGTGGTTACCTTCACCACGCTTGTTGACAGCATTGCAGGCAAAGGAACAAGTAAGTTGAGTGCCTTTGTCAATGTTGTGCTGGGGACGGTGGTAGGGTTTTTGGCAAACTGGACAAGTAACGGTAACGCCTGTTTTTCTTCGTCCCATGCTGTGACCTGCAAATCGGGTGAAAACGGTGAAACACTTTTCAGTATTACCCCGTGACAAGGGTTGAAGGCAAGCTGAAAAGTCGACGCCGTGCCAAGCCGCATATGTAAGGCCGTAAGGCCCTAGGGATGCGGAAGGTGTAGAGACTAGGTGGTGACGAAAGAATAACCCACCCACGAGCGCCCGACCCGAAAGGGATGACATAGTCCAATCTGTGTGGTGACATACAGAAAGTATCGGATAAAGAGCCGGTATAGTTAATAGAAAGATCAAACGCTTAATATCGCGCCTTCGCAAGTGTTTAGTGCCGCCGAGTACCCGATTAGACAAGCGGCTGTTGCGGTATCGATCAGTGGACTCGAGGAGCTCCAGAACAGTGGCGAAGAAGCCATTATCGATTTGCTAGAGTCTCGAATAATGAATGCTGAAGACACCTTCGACATGAGGGCCGCTGCGTAGTTAAAAGGACGCAGATGGAATGTTGGCGAATTCGGTGGAAACCCAATGCCCGGCAGACGTATAGTAAGTATGTGCGGAAGGGTAATACCGAGCCAAGCAAGTGAGCGTGGGTGTGTAAGAATGGCAAGAATATCATTGGTCTACGTTGGCAGGTGCATGCCTACCAACAAAGTGTATGTGGGTTCGTCTACTCAGGGTCACCGTAGGGTGTTCTCACACACCCGTGATCTTGACAAAGGCAGGCACAGCAACAGCTACCTGCAAAGTGCTTGGGACAAATATGGTGCCAAGAGCTTTGAGTGGCATGTGGTTGAGCAATGCAGCCGTGACGAACTGCTTGCACGTGAACAATGGTGGATTGTATTCTTACGCGCCGCTGATAGGCGCTACGGTTTCAATTTGTGCTTCCCGGTGACTGATAAGCGTGGTGAGTTTAGTTCTCATCTGTCACTGACACAAATTGAGAAGTGGCGTGACCCTGAGATCAGGGTAAAGCGTTTGACTGGTTTGAAAGCATTGCACAAAGATCCGGTGTGGAAGTCGGATCGGGCACGTGCAATGGCCGCAAGGTGGCAAGACCCAGCGTGGCGTGCAAAGATGGTCAAAGTTCTTTCTGCTAATGTTGATGCGCTACAAGGCAGGATGAATAATGAGCCAGGGTTTAAGCAGCACCGTATGCGCGGCATTCAGCCAATCAAATCCACTCCCACTGGGCGTGTGTAGAGAGCATGGGCCAACCCCGGAAGGGAAGATGTGCTCCGAACTACGTAGGAATACGTAGAGGCTGGCAGAAATGACCAGCCCCTTAGGATTAAAGAGGTACCCCTAGGGGTAACAGATAGTCATGAATGGACTTTCGCAGGGTGTGTATGGCGACGGTACGGTGTCCAACTCAGTGGGTGGCCTTCAGTTGCTGGTGGCCAGTTCACCGACGACTGGTGTTGTTGGCGGCATTGACCGTAGTCAGTGGGCGTTTTGGCGCAATCAGGCGTGGTCCGCCAATACCAATGGCGGCGTCAACCTGAACGCGTCCAACATCGTCAGCCAAATGAACGCGCTATGGACCACCCTGGTTCGTGGCCGTGACTTCCCCGACCTGATCATCATGGATAACGTGATGTACCGTTACTACCTCCAGGCGCTTCAATCCATTCAGCGGATTGGCCCCGAGGCGGTGCCGGGTGAAATGGCCGAGGCTGGCTTTCAGGTTCTCAAATACCTGAACAGCGACGTTGTGCTGGATGGTGGCTTCCAGGGCTTCAGCAGTGATCCGCTGCCGCCCCAGGTCAGTTCCAGCACCAGTGCGGTTGGTGGTGCGCCAGCGACTACAGCCTATTTCCTTAACGATCTAATGGTTGAAGGCGCGGGCGACCGCGTTGTTTACCATTAGGTCCGGGGCCTTTCCTAAGTAAAGGCGTGAATGAACGTGTTTTGAGGATCTTACATTGTTGATACAGCTCTTCACGGTACGCAAGAATCTCAGCTCGGTCTGGGCGCTCAGTCATGTGCGTTCTGCCCGACGAGGTGTATTGCGTTTGTTCAATGTGTTCTTGAAGAGCAAGTGCAACGGCCATTTCGTCCGCTTTGATAATGACGTATGGACGAATGACTTTCAGGAAGGCAGCACACTTTTGGTTTGCTATGCCCCATTGGAATATGGGGCGATGGTTGGTTTTGATTGGTTCTCTGCCGCTATTAAGGTGACCGCCAAAACGGTCATGGAAAGCCTTAATGGTTGGCAGATGGGTCATATTAACGCCGGCCGAAATGTAGTAGCCAATATGGTGCGGTTTGCTGGCAATCTGCTTCCTGAAGATGTAGACGTACCCCTCACCGTCAAAAATGCCAGCCATATAGTGTATGTTCATTCAGACCTCCAGGTAGGAAAAGGGATGGTGGCGAATTCGGAGAATCCCCGATGCCCGGCCCCGGTTGTGGGCGCGGAAGGGCAACCCCGAGCCAAGCAGGCAACTTATCAGTTGCTGGGCGTGTGTAACGAACAAGTGCCACCCACGGAAGTGAAGATATGTTCTGAACTGCATAGGAATATGCAGAGGTTGGTGGAAACAGCCAACCCAGCGATTGATATACTTTGTAATTATAGGTATGTCAATGCAGGTAACAGATTGCAACACGAAGTACCTCCACTGGCGTCCTCACTCGAGGCGAAATATGGTGCCATTGGATCCCGACAGGTTCGCGATAAACCAGGACGCTGGTCTCACTTTTCACTGAGTGAGACAGGCCCACTGCGTAGTTCAAAGGACGCAGGTGGAATGTTGGCGAATTCGGAGAATACCCCATCCCGCATTTATGCGGAAGGGCAACCCCGAGCCAAGCAGGCGGGTAGGTCCCCGCCGGGCGTGTGTAGAGAGCATGTGCCAACCCCGGAAGGGAAGATGTGCTCCGAGCTCCATAGGAATATGGAGAGGCTGGCAGAAATGATCAGCCCGGCCCCAAAAGGGCTAGTAACAAAACTGATGGTCCGGCTTATCGGATGGGCTGGTAACATGACCCTGAGCAATGCGTTCTTGCAGGGTGTGTTGACCAGCTAATAAAGAGTACAGGTGGGGCTGTAATGGCCCCACCTGATTTACAATTAGGTCATTGCCAAAACGGTGACACCGAGCTAGAATGCTCAAGAATTCAGAGCCCAAACCTAGGAAAGGAATAGCCCATGTTTATCAGATCAAAGTTCCCCGAAACGAAGGGTCAGGACGGAGCGTATGTCAACGAGCGCACCGACTACTGTGTGGTTGAAACCGAAGACGGCAAGTTGAGCATGATCCACCGTGGCGAGCTTGACCACGGCCCCCTTGAGAAGCTTGTCATTCAGTCAAGCCGGGAGCACATGAAGGTGCATAACGGCAAAGAGGTACGACCGATCAGGAATATCAAGCCGGGCGACAACGGCTTCAGTGACCTGAACCCGCAGGTGGTTGTGGCCCCCAAGGAAGGCGCGCTGCTGACCGTTCAGAATTCAGAGCTGGTTGATGTCGAGGATTTCAAAGAGTTCGACGGCACGGTGCACAGCAAGCGTGCCGAACTCAAGGACCACAAAGGCGAAAGCGTCAGGGTGCTACGAAGTGTTCGCCCCGGTGATGACGCCTATGAGGTTAACGGCCCCTACCAGTATTGGGTCCGTGGCAAGGACAACAAGGAATACGCGGTCCATGCCGGCGAACTGAAGCCCAGCAAGGTTGCGGTCAAGCCTGAGGACGAGGACCTTGACAAGAGGCCGAATTACCTTGACGCCAACCCTCCATACGTCAAGCCAGTGCTTGCCCAGACGGTAGGCCCCGATGGGTCGCCGGTTCCTGTGCGGCCCTATCAGCCGACTGACTCGGTGGCAAAGGTACCCGTTCCGGGCCAGGGAAGCTAAAAAGGTTCCCGTCGTGAAACCAATTACGACGGTGCCGCTCATGTGTAACACTGTCGTAATTGGACTTTCAGAGGAGAAATAAGATGGCTCTATCAACTGATCTGATGGGGACTGGTATCGCATACAACTCGGCAGATAAGCTTGGTTATAATCCACAGACACTTGCTGCGGCTGGTACCACGCAAGGTACTGCTGCGGTAGCGGTGTCCAAATGTATCGAAATGACAGCCACGGGTTCTGACGGCATCATCCTGGGAAATGTCGATATTGGAACACCCTGTTGGGTTTTCAATTCGTCGGCTTCAACAGGCCTCGTTTACGTGCCGTCTGGGCATACGCTCAACACGACACTGAACGGCAGCTTGAGCCTTGCCACCCATAAGGGTGGGTGCCTCGTCCAGTACAAGAACAAGTTCTGGATGTCGCTCCTGACCGCCTAATTCACCGGGGCAAACCAATGCCCCGGTACTTTGTGTGACCACCGCATAGCAAACCAATGCTGAGGGGTGGAGCTTGAGCAAGTAATCTCAACCCCTAGAGGAGGCCAATAATGGCTAATCCGATCATCTACTCGACTACGGTTCAGGCGGGTATCGACATCAACAGTGTGTATCTTCAGGATACGAAGACCCTTGAGTACCCCGCACCCCCGTTTTATACGGGTGAGCAAGCATGGGGCACGGACGGTTCGGCATGGGTTTACTGCACGGCCAGTCAGACGCTCTCGGCAGGCTTGGTGGTTATCATTTCCGAAGTGCCCGGCTCCTGGTCGGTGGCGCCCGCAGGCGGCGCTACCATTGCCACTGCCCCCACCGGAGATCTTCTCGGTGTGGTTGGTGGTGCAACCGGTTCGGTTGTCGTCCCGGCTCCTACCGGCACGCAAACCGCTTCGTACTTCTGGGTGCAGCGTGCCGGCAATGCGCAGAACGTTAACTGCGCGGCGTCGACCACGAAGCAAGCCCAGCTCCACAGCAGCGCTACCATTGGCGGTCAGGTGACTTCGACCACCGGTGGTACCGGCACGTCCTACAACATCAACGGCCTGATAATCTCTCAGGCTACCGGTTCTACGGCTGGCCCGAATACGGCCGTCCTGAACTGGCCGGTTGTTGGTCTGACGAGCTAAGCGTTTACCCTCAAGGCCTTGCCCGGCTGGGGCGCAAATGCCCCAGTTTGGCCTTTCGGTGTGTTAGGAGCTCCCATGGATTTTCGTGATATGTTTGTGCAGGCCACCAAAAATCAGGCCAAAGGAATACTTCCCTTGGCTATGACACAACTTGACAAAGTACTTCTTGACGAACCTAAATTTCACCCGGCCTGGGCCTCCCGCGCTGCCATTTTGCAAAAGCTAGGTCACCCATTTGACGCGGTGTTGAATTATGACCGCGCCATTGCTTTGGTGCCGGATGATGCTAGCTACTACAATAACCGTGGTGTGGCTCACATGGAGCTTGAGCGATTTGACCACGCGCTTGAGGATTTCAAGCGCGCTTTCAACCGTGATAACAAGCTGCCAGAAATACAGAACAACCGTGGCAACGCACTGATGCGGCTGCGCAGGCCCGAACAGGCGCTTGAGGCTTATCGCAAGGCGGTTGAGATAAATCCTAGCTATGCGGATGCTCATTTGGGCATTGCCATGGCGCTGCTGATGCTGGGGAACTATACAGAAGGCTTCAAGGAGTTTGAGTGGCGTTGGGGTAGTGGTCCTATGAAGGCACGCGATTTCAAGGTGCCTTTATGGGAAGGCGATCAAGCCAAAGACCCCGATTATATCCTCATGATCTACGGCGAACAGGGCATGGGTGACGTGCTGCAATTTTGCCGGTTTGCCAAACACGCCAAGCAGCGATGGCAGGGGAAGGTTTATTTGGAAGTGGTGCATCCGCTGGCCCGGCTATTGAGGGGACTTCGCGGTGTTGACGGCATCACAACCCTTGGTGAAAAGCCACCGCGTGGCATTAAAGCATCAATTGCAATGCTTTCGGTACCAAGGGTTCTTGAACTCTCGCTGGAAACTATACCGCAGGAACCGTACCTGCCACACGATGGCTACCGAGCTTCTATTTGGCGTGAGCGGTTAAAGGTATTGCCGCAGGGCGTACTGGTGGGCATCTGCTGGGCGGGCATGAACCGTGATACCGATCCCACAGCTAGCTCCATTGATAGCCGCCGTTCCATGGCATTGTCACAGTTTGATATCTTGGCGGGCATCAAAGGCATCTCGTGGGTTTCCTTGCAGCTTGGGGCACCGAAAGACCAAATCAGGACACCACCAATGGGCATGACTATTGGTGACTGGACCGGCGATTTTTATGATTTCTACGATACCGCTGCCCTGGTGCAGTGCCTTGACCTTGTAATTACCGTGGACACGTCAGTGGCCCACCTAGCGGCTGGTTTGGGCAAGCCTACATGGGTCTTAAGCCGCCATGACGCCTGCTGGCGTTGGCTTATGGACCGTGACGACAGCCCGTGGTATCCTACCATGAGGCTGTTTACTCAGCGGAAGCCATACGACTGGGAAGAAGTGCTTGAACGCATGGCGGTACCGCTGCGTGAACTGGCTACCCAACATCGGCAGCATGCTGCTGCACGAGTAAAGGAGTTTACGTCATGAGTGACATGGGTGATCTGGCCCGTCATACGGGCATCAAATGGAACAATGCCGAACAGACCGTCGGCACGGTTGAGTACGGCAACGGTGATCGTGGTCAAACCGCTATGTTCTTTCTTGACCGGGTACATAACCCCGGTAAGTCACGTGAAGAAGGCCATCCCATTTACGACAACGTGCCGTTTGTGCGGATTGGCCCGCCCGGCGAGCGTCTGAACATCGTCATCCGTCCTGCCAATGACGTGGACCGTCGGCGCTTTGCGTTGCAATGGGCACAGTTCCAGCAAAATGTGGAACAGCGGCCGTCCGGTACCCCACTTTCCATCCTCTATCCCGAGAACCCAGCCGTTACCGGCATGCTTGAGGGCTCCAACGTCTTCACGGTTGAGCAGTTGTCGGACCTTTCGGCCAATGCCATTGAGAACATTGGCATGGGTGCCCAGAAGTACGTCAACGAGGCTCAGCAATACCTGAAGATGGCCGAGAAGGGTGTTAAGAACACCGAATTTCGCCGTCAGCTTGAAGACCGCGATAACAAGATTGCTACCCTGCAAATGAATGTGCAGGAGCTGAACAACACTGTGACCAAGCTGTTGGCGCAAATGAAGGACGGCACCTTGCGGCAGGGCGAAGTTGACTACGCCTCACAGCAGGAACGACCGACGCACCAGCGCCGAGTGGCCTTTGACCCACAGGCGGAACAGATTGCCGCCACCGGCCGCGCCACAAGGGTAGCACCCAAGAAGCAGGCTGATGCATCGCAGAAACGTGTACGCCCGCGTCTCACCGACTGAGGAAATAAATGGACCCACAAGCCGTTGCTCAATTGCTCGCCCAAGGTCAAGGGGGCCAAGGTAGCCCCGCCATTACAGGAACCGCAGGGCAACCTGCTCCTGTGCCGGGTGCTACCCCGCCGCCTAATCCGAGTCAGCTCTTGGCTATTCAGAACCTGATGAAAGACCCGGGTGGTATGGGTGCCATGCCTCAGGGCGCGGCAGGCCAGAACCAGTTGCAAGGCATGGGTCAGATGCTGGGCATGGGTCAGGCCGGGATCAATCAGCAGAATCAGGCCATGGGTCAGCAGGCCATGCCCGCGCAGACGATGCCGATGCCAAACCCGTACAATATGCCAATGCCGGGTACCTCGCCGGGGCAGTAAATGCCGCTGACCGTTCTGCAAATGGTGCAGGCAGCCGAGGGGGAACTCGGGCTGCCTCTTTCTACAACCGTACTCACTAGCGGTGCTGATGCTACAGGCGCGCAAATGGTCGCCTTGGCCAACCGCTGCCTTGACGAACTGCGGCGCATGAACCGTTGGACCGCCTTGCAATTCGAATATAATTTGGTGGTGCAGGTTCCGACAAACACCACTGGTGATTTGGACTCGCAGTCGGGCGTCATTACAAACATCCCCAGCACAGCCGGTCTTCAGCCCAACTACTGGCAGGTGGCAGGCCCCGGTATCCCTGTAGCGGCAAGAATTAAGTCGGTGGATTCGCCAACCCAGGTCACCATGGACATGGAGAACACCAACACCACATTGGTGACCGGTGCACAAATCCAGTTCATGAAGGACACCTACCCGGTTCCTCCTGATTTTGATTGGTTCAACAATAGAACCATGTGGGATCGCACCAACCGGTGGGAACTGATTGGCCCCGATAGCCCGCAACTGGATCAATGGCACCGTTCAGGCATTGTTGCCACCGGGCCGCGTCGGCACTTCCGTAAAATAGGGCCGTACCCGAACACCTTCAGAATTTGGCCCGCACCCGCTGAGATAGTGGCGCCGTTGCAGCTTGTCTTTGAGTACATCAGCATCGACGCCGTGGCAGTGAGCGGCAATACGGCTGATGGTGCATCCTTCGCGCAGTTCTTCGTCAATGACAACGATCAATCATTGCTTGACGATCAAGCCATTACCATGGGCATCAAATGGATGTTCTGGGAGGCCAAGGGGTTTGGCAGCTATGTCACTTTGCAGAACCGCTGGATTGATTACGTCAAGCGGTTGATAGCCCGTGACGGTGCGGCGCCGACGCTGAGGATTGTAAGGCAGATAAGTCCTCTGCTTATATCGAGTTACAACGTACAGGACGGAAATTTCCCCGGTCCAGTCGATAACGGCATTTGAGTGAAATGACGGACAAAAAGGAAGACAGTAAAGAACAGATTAAAGACCAGCAGCCTGCCCCTGATACTGTTACGGTAGCCGGTGTTGTCATCAAAAAGGACGACCAGGCGCGTTATATCTACAATCCGGTTCTTCCTCTTGGGTAACAGGTGCATGCCGAATGCCTACCCAGGAAGACATCATCAATGCGCTGCGTTACGCAAGCGGTGGTGCTGATTTAGCGGTTCCACCCCCGCAATCCCCTGCGGCATTGCCACGACCTGTGCAGGACGCCGTACAGGGCCTTTTGTCGGGCATTGGCGGGGCTGTGGGTAGCGCGGTTGATGCTGCCAAGGTCCCCGGTCAAATTGCAAGCATGCGCCCTGAGACACCGGGGATGTGGTCTGAAAAAGACCAAATGAACGAAGACGCCGCCAATAATAAATTATCGTCTTGGGCACCGCAGGCGGCAATGACCCTTGCCGGTATGGGCGCGCCAGCGGCCGAAGCAGGTGCAGCAGGTATCTTCGGTGGCAGGATGGCTCAGGGTGCCGATCTAGGACTGCTCCAAAAGGCTCAGCAACTGGATATGAAGGGCTACCCCAGTAGTGAGATCCATTTCAATACGGGGTGGTTCAAAGGCGTTGACGGCAAATGGCGGTTTGAGATACCTGACCAGAACGCCGGCATGCAGACCATAGGGGCACCTAATTTGGGTGGTGCAATGGATCACCCTGAGCTATATAAAAATTATCCTAATCTGGCTAGTCGTCCTGTGGTTTGGGACAAATCAGCAGGAAACGCTGGGTATAGCTCTGATGGCACGTTCCATCTTAGCCCCAATAATGTTGACACCCCTACTGATCTGCGGTCTGCAATGCACGAATCGCAACACGCGGTGCAAAACTTGGAGGGTTTCTCACCCGGTACCAATCCAACCGCAATGATGGAACCAACAATAAACGAGTACCAAAAAAGGGGCTATCTCACCCCACAGCAGGCTGATAGGGCAAAAAATGAATGGGCTGTTCCAAATGCTGAGATAGCCAATCTCTTGAACACTACGGCGCATGAGACCTACATGCGGCATGCCGGCGAAGTTGAGGCTAGGAACGTAGGCGACCGTCAGCCTTTTTCTAATTTGGCAAGGCAACAAGCACCGCCGATGTCAACGCAGGATAGGCCATCCTATCAACAGATAGTTACTCAGCAAAAGACTCCACCGCTGTGGCAAACAATACAGGCATTGAAAAAATAGATGCCTGACCCAACCCAGACAGCAGCAGCGCTTCTAGCCGGTGCCCAACCGGGCCAGTCAGAGCAGCCAATCATGCCGCCCACTCAAGGGGTGGGGCCGGTTCCTGCTGCCAGCTTCCTAGGTGGTACTGCTGCCAGCGCATTAGGTATTCCTGACGCTATCAAGGCACTCAAGGGCCAAATGACGCCTGAGGAAGGCCAAGACTTCTTCATGCAGTCATTGCCTAACCTGATCCCTGAGGCTAAAGCTGCGGCTGGTGCCGGTGGCGCCCTGGCCGCTTTGCATTTGATGCCAAGAGCTTTACTTCCAAAGCTTGGAGAGGGGGTAGACCGCGTAGCACCTTTTTCGTCGCATGTAGCCGATACTTTATTTGGTCATGGCGAGACAAATGGCAAGTCGTTTGATATTGCTAACGATCAAGGACAGAACGTTGCACGCATGTGGACTTCTCAATATAACCCGAAACAGATTTACGTGAATTATATTGCTTCCCTGGATCCGGCAAGTGGTGAGGTAGCGGGAACCATGCCAAGTTGGGGTAGTCCAAATGCAAATCCATTAGGCACAAAGGAGATGATGTCTTTGCTTCCTGAAATCAAGAAGCAGTTTCCAGATGCTCAATCCATTGGCGGTTGGCGTGTGTCTGGGGCACGAGCGGCTGCTGGCAAAACAGGTCCCGCTGAAGTTAAACTTGGCGGGATAAACGACACCATTAACGCGCTCAAGCAAGTGCCAAAATGAGAAAATCGAAAACAGTTGATAAGGTCCCGTTCCTCGCTCCGGATGTTGAGACCAAGATAATTCCGTCACCTACGGATGGCTGGGATGCTATTTCACCATTGGCTGAGATGGACCCCAAGCGTGCTCCTATTCTTCAGAACTGGGTGCCCCGCCCCGGCTACGTGGAGGTTCGTGAAGGGTACTTCCCGTGGAACAAGCCAACCACAGTTCCAGTAGAAACTTTGATGATCTACCGGTCACCAACCGGCGAGACACTTTTTGCTGTCTCAGGCGCTAATATTTATGACGTGTCCAATACCAGCGTCAGCGCAGTGCAAACGCTGCCTGAGGGCTTGGGCTCGGCGCGCATGCAGTACACCAATTTTACGCCATCCGGTGCTGCTACGGTTCTTCAATGCTGCAATGGTGTCGACCTGTTGTTGCAATGGAACGGCATTGTGTGGTCCAACCCTGCTGTCACCGACCTTCCATCCGGGTTTTCATCAACTGCCAGCATTATCAATATCTATGCTGCCAAGCAGCGTCTTTGGTACGTTTTCAAGAACTCAACGATTGTTGGCTTCCTGGATACAGCGACTGTCAGCGGCTCATTGAACAGTGGCGGCGGTGGCACCCAGGATTTTGGGCCTTTGTTCACCAAAGGCGGCTATCTCGTTGCTGTCGCAGATTGGACCATTGACGGTGGCAATGGCCCTCAGGATTACGTGGCTTTCATCAGTTCGCGTGGTCAGATAGCCCTCTATGGTGGCACCGATCCCACCAATGCCAGTGCTTGGACCTTGGTAGGTGTGTTCAATCTTGCCCCGCCAATGGGTTACCGCTGCGCCTACAGCATTGGTTCGGATGTGGCACTAATTACACAGCAGGGTGTCCTGCCAATTTCACAGGCGCTGCCGTTTGATCCGTCAGCCGATAGATCGGTGGCAATCACTGCCCGTATTCAGAACGCCATGGCACAAGCGGCCATGATTGGTGCTGATCTTTTTGGTTGGCAGTTGATGACCTTTCCGCTTCAGCAATTATTGATTTTGAACGTGCCTATTTCAGAAAATGAAACGCAGGTGCAGTTTGTCATGAACACGCTGACAGGAGCGTGGTGCAAATTCACTGGATGGAACGCCAATTGCTTTGAGATCTTCAACAACAACCTGTATTGGGGCGATAATAACGGTTACGTCAATCAAGGCTACAGCGGCCTCGCTGACGGGCAGCTCCCCGTCAACATAGATATGCAATGCGCTTTCAACTGGTTCGACGAACCGGGCAAAGAAAAGCGCATGACCATGATCCAGCCGCTGCTGATCACTGAAGGGAACATCTCACCCACGCTTGGGGTTGACACTGACTTTGGTACATCCACCGCTACCAATTTGCTGACCATCACGCAGTCCGGTGCCCTATGGGATGTGGCTATTTGGGACAGTTCCCTGTGGCCTACCGGTGCCACCATTTATGCGAAGTGGCTGACGGTGCTTGCTGTGGGTCATTGCTTCGCTGCGCGAATAAATACTTCGCTGCCGGTAACCGGGGTGGGGACTTCGCTGTTTGACACTGCTTTATTCGATATAGCCACCTTTGACGGCGCAACGAATGGAACGGCTATTACCTTGCAGGTCAATGCCTTCAACTCTATCCTCGAGACTGGTGGGGCCATATAATGCGTGCAGGTTTGCTTCTTGATTGTGACGAACAGGTTGCAGAATACCTGTTCACGAAGCATGTTTCGCCACGGATGCAGTACGATCAGGCCGTTGGGCTTGTCATTGACAATAAACTGGTGGGTGGCATCTTGTTCCAAAGCTGGAATGGCTTTAATGTGGAAGTCAGCTACTACGGCAAGGGCACCATGACGCCTGGGATCATCAAATGTATTGCACGTATTTTGATCTCAACATTCAAGGTAGCTCGTGTTACAGTTACCGTGAGCCGCAAGAACAGAAGGTTCATGAAGGCGCTGCGGAAGCTTGGTTTCGGTATTGAGGGCGTGCAGCGCCGCTTCTACGGTCCCATCGACAGCGTGCGTAATACGGGCGTTCGGTTAGTGATGTTCCGTGAGCGTCTTGAAGAATTGGCTCAATTTGAGCAGCAGGCTGTGGGCTAGAATAATGCTTGGATCAACGCCAAACGGCCCCGGGGTGCCTAGTCAGCAAACCAATCAGCTTATGGGGCAGATGCCTAACTGGCGGAGCCGCTTGGGTGTTGGGACCACGGGCGGTGGTGTCAATATCAGTACCCCACAGCAGCAGCCCGGTGCCCCTATCAGTTCCAACCCAAATGTTGCGATGATGATCCATGCGTTGATGGCAAAGCAGGGTGTCTAAATGAGCCTCGGCAGCCTCAGCCAAATGCTTGGCGAACCAGCGCCCCCAAATCCGGCAGCAATCAGTCAGCAAAGCTTGCAAACGTCGGGCGCTCAAATTGCCCAGAACACGGGCGTAGGCATACAGAACCAAGCCGGTTCGAATTACAATCAGTCTGATCCTTACGGATCATTGAGCTATTCCCAAACAGGCACCGGCCCTAACGGGACGCCTATCTATTCGTCCAATGTTGATCTCAGTCAGCCTCAGCAAGGCCTCTTGAATACTTTGCAGGGCACTCAGCAAACGGCAGGCAACCAAGCGGGGGCGCTTCTCAGTGGCGCAAATTATGGGGCAAGTACCCCGGCATCTGCTATTGGCAATCTTCAATCGGGCCTAGTTCAGCAGAATACCAACGAATACTTACAGGCGGAACAGCCATTCTTCACTACACAAACTTCACAATTGGATACCCAGCTTCGCAATGAAGGGTTGGCACCGGGACAACCTGCCTACGATAACGCAATGCGCTCCTTGAACACCAATCAGGGGCTGACAGTGGCGGGTGCCACAGCGGCTTATGAGCCGTCCGCATATACTCAGGCGCAGCAGGAATACACGTTACCGGCAACCTTGGCGACGCAGCTTGGACAATTTGGTGCACCAGCCAATCCCACCAGTCAGCTTGAGGGTGGCGCGGCGTTGGGTACCCAAGTACCAAACAGCGCTGGTGACCTTGCAGCCGCGACAACTGGAGCTGAAAACCAGTATACGGCCCAGCAGAACCAATATAATTCGATGATTAGCGGGTTAATGAATATCGGCACAATGGGCCTCTCAGGTGGGCTGGGGGGTGGCGTGTCATCTGCTTTGGCCTACCTGCCCGGTGGCTCAGCAGCCGGTGCCACACCAACAGCAGTTAATGGTGGTATCTACCCAATGTTCTCATAGGTTAGATAAATGGATCCTATTCAAGATCAGGCATCAAACCCGGTGGCACGTATGCGCCAAGCATTGCTTCAGGGCGTGCCGGGCTTTACAAGGCAGCCCGGCGTTGCCCAGCCACACCTCGGTCTACAGCCGTCCATGGTCAGTATGGGTGGTGGTGGTCCTTCCATTACGCCCCCAGCTAATCCTGCATTTGCTTCCCCAGGCGCCATTGGTAAGGATCAAAGTCGGGTGCCACAAGGTGTAATGTCCCCTGCTCAGGCCGCAAGCGGTCTCACAGCCGGTGCGCCCCCGGCGCTCAATACCGGGGCGTGGCCTGTTCAACATCCACAAATGCCAATTGGGTTTGCCCCGTAGGTAAAAGATGCCTGATCCCGTAACACCGGATACTAGTGATTATTCAACCCCGTCGCAGCTTCAGCAGAACTATCTTTATGCTAAAGCCATGCGGGAACAGGGTATGGGGGTAATCCCCGGTGCTGCGGTAAGCCCATTCCAGGGCTTGGCTGGTATTATGGGTACACTAGCCGGTAATCGATTGATGAACCAAACTGCCCAGCAGGAACGGGCAGCGCGAACGGCTGGTTATAACAATCAAGCAACGGCTGCGGGGGAAGATCAGGATCAGTCTCAGCCTCAGCCGCAAGGTAGCGGCCCGCTGAGTGCTGCCCCGCCATCCAATCTAAATGCACAGGGCTATAGCGACCCAATCAGCCGCTATGCGGCAGTCACCTCCAGTCAGGAGAGCGGTGGCAATTACGGTGCACTTGGCCCGGTCACAAAGAACCCTGTAACCGGTCAGCCCGACCGCGCCTACGGCAAGTATGGGGTTATGGGAAATAATGTCCCGCAATGGACCCAGGAGGTCACGGGTCAGTCCATGACACCTGAGCAGTTCTTGCAAAACCCTGAGGCACAGGAAGCCGTATACCGGACCAAGTTTGGCCAACTGGCCCAGAAGTACGGCCCTGATGGCGCGGCGAAGGCGTGGTTTGCCGGCGAACACGGCATGAACCATCCTGGTGCCTCAGACATCAACGGCATGACGGTGGCCAAATACGGCCAGAACTTTGATCAGGCGCTAGGTTTTAATGGTGGCCCTGCCAATGCCCCACAAACGGGCGGTGGTGCGCCCCCGGCGCCGGGCACTCAGGGCAGCATGGCCCTAGCTTTGAGCCGCCCAGCGCCTACGGCAGGCGGTTTGCCCACCCCTAACATGGCCCCCGCTATGATCGGTGGGGGTGGTAGTCAACCAGTTGGCACGTTGCCGTCGCGGCCACGGGTTAGTCGTCAGCAATTTATTGCTACTATGTCCAATCCGTTTGTCAGCGATGCCGACAAGCAGTCTACCAAAGACATGTACTACAGTCAGAACCAGCCGTTGCTGACACAGGGGCCATACGGCACCATGGTAGCGACTGATCCTCGTCACCCAACCAATCAGTATGTGATGCCGGGTGCGCCGCATTGGGGCGATACCAAAGCTGGCGATGTGTCATTGCCAAACCCACAGGTGCTTATGCCCCCCAATTCGTCGGTTGGGCCGCCTCAGATTGTCAATCTTAGACCTCAAGGCGCTGCTCCCCCTGCCGCTGCCCCGGCACAAGCGGCAGGCCCAGGCGCGGCAGGCCCAGGCGCGGCTGGCATGCCGCATGACCTTATACCGCCGAAAGCTCCACAGTTTGCCAATGAAGAAGGTGGCGCTGCTTCGCAGGCCGGCTTACCGGATGTAATCACCAAAGGCCCCGAAGCGGTACAGGCCGGGCAGGCAGCCAGCCCACAATCGGGCATAATGGGTGCCAAGCCGCCGTATTCGTTTGCTTCGCAGGGAACACCACCTGCCCAAGGCACCCCACAGGTGCCGGGCGGTCAGCAAGTAGCTCAGCAAGCCGCGCCTGACCTCAACAGCATGTCACCGGGTGAATTGGCCAATTGGTCACAACAGCGCGGCATTCAGACAGAGGCAGCCAACGAGTTCAATAAGGCAGATATAGCCGGCTACAACAAGGATTACACCAACTACCAAACCATTGGTCAGAAGGCCATTAACGCCACGCAATCTCTTGCTTTGGCGCAGCAGTTGATTCATGACCCAGGCTTTACGCAAGGGCCGGGCAGCGATTACAAATTGTTCCTGCAAAAGGCCAAAACCTTATTTGGTGACAAGGGGGCAGAGGCCAATGTTGCGCTTAATCAGGCGTTTGATAAGACCACGGCTGGGAATATTCTTGGCGATATGCGCTCTCAGTTGCAGGGTTTGGGGCAAGTGCGGGTGGCTGAGATACAATTGCTCAATCGTGCATCGGCATCGCAGTACAATACGATGGGCGCCAATCAGGCCATTCTTGATATTGCACAGAAGTCACAGCAACAGCTTATGGAAATTGGCAAGCTGACGAACTGGTATCGTCAAGGCTACCGTTGGGGTGACGATGGCAAGCTGGTTACTGGGCCGAATGGTCAGCCGGTGCGGACCAATGAACGTCCTACGTCGGTTGGACAGAACGAAGTTGTTCGGACTTACTTGACAAACAACCCAATGCTGTCACCCGACCAAATTCAGCATTACAATAATCTGTTTGATGTTGATGGTAAAACGAAGACTGGTGGTGCTGTGGGTGCGCCCGACGAACCGCCGCCCGGGTACGTCAAAAAAGGTACCTCTGCTCCTGCACCAAAGGGTGGCCCCCTCTCAGTGGCTCCCCCAGGGGCGCAGGCTCAACCTGAAATACCGATGTAGGCAATGGCTAATAATAATTGGCAAGAAGGTGACGTGGTTACCAACCCTGATACGGGTCAGGAACTCACTTTGACCGGGGGCAAGTGGGTGACTGCCCCTTTACCAACTCTTGCGCCTGAAAATAATACCCTTTCAGAAATGAAAGGGCTTTCCAAGTCGGGCGGTGCCGGTCTCATTAAAGGGGCGACAGAAGTTGTTGGGCTACCAGGAGATGTTCAGGGCTTGGCTAATGCGGGCCTTAATAGCTTTATGCCGGCACCGCAAAACGGCGGTCAGCAACAGCCAACTCCTTCTGGTGATTACGGCAACGTCATAAAGGCTCTCAATTCCGCAATTGGCGCAGGGGAATTGCCAACTTCACAAGACGTTCAGGGAGCAGTTGAGGGGGTTACAGGGCCACTCTATCAACCAAAGACGGGGCCTGAGAAAGTAGCATACGGTGCAGGTGCGTCTGTGCCGTTTGGCATGATTGGTGAAGGCGCAATGCTTCCCAACATGCTGCGGGCCGGGCTGGCGGGCGGTGCCTCTGAAGCTGCCGGGCAAGCTACGGCAGGTACACCGTATGAAATGCCTGCCCGCATGGCGGCCGGCGCTGGCATTTATGGCTTGTCTGGTGCATTGCAGAATCCGAAAATATACCCGACTAATGCTGTTCAAGCTGCTGCCCAACGTCAGGAAGCACTTGGCTTACCGATCAGGGCTTCCGACATAAGTGGCAGCAGGCTTCAGCGTACATTGGAGGGGGGGAGCCCACCACCTAATAGGGATCAAGCTGTCAGCAGCGTCATGCAGCAGCAAGGTGGTATCCCTATTCCACCTGGGAATACAGATCAGTATGGTGATCTGGTTCAGCGGCGTTATGCAAACGATTTGCAGCCCGAATTTCAGCGTTTGGGGGCACAGACATCCTTTCCTG
>QGNH01000228.1_pt1 | contig 19977 bp, 22 predicted proteins | sample 1735481 | NCBI WGS metagenome assembly QGNH01 (sample SAMN09239004, study PRJNA386568) | Viral metagenome, whole genome shotgun sequencing project.
GACCGCGCAACCGTCGCCTGCGTAGTGGCCTTGTCCATCTGAGCGCCGTAGCTGCTGAATATCTTGGGCAGGTCAGTGATCTGTTTCTTCCCTGACTCGTTCAGATACTTGGCATATTCCTCAGAGGTCATCCCTTCGCGTGCCTTGAGGATGCCAGGGGTTCCGCTAATGCCGCCCTTCTTGGCGGCAAGCATTTCTTCCTCTGGCTCCATGAAGCGGGGAACGTAATCGAGTGGGGAAAGCGATTTGTCGAGTTGCCCTAATCCATAGCCATGCTTCGCGGCCCATCCGGTAAAACCGGGCATCTCTCCCATCTCTTTTATGAGTCGCTCTACATCGTCCTTGGCGGTCTGTAGGCTAGCGATCTTCCCCTCCTGCGTTTCTACGCGCCCAATCGCACCACTAGTAGTTGGCAGCACCTTCTCAGGCATGGAGTTAAGAATGTCGAGTTTTGTTTGCGCGGTGTCTAATCTACGGCTTATTTCATCAAGCGAGGCATCATGTTCAGTCAATGCGCGTCCGGTTTGCTTGTTCTCTTCCATGAACTGTGAGACAAGATCATCATGCGGTATGATTCTGCCAGATTCCGACGTATAGACGTTAGGCCGGTACATCGCTCCTAGTTCCGTGGCCTGACCATACTGCTCCTGCATGTTCTTCGCGATCTTCTGCGCCTCGCTACGGACAGCCATCTTGGTGGCATCGTCCCACGGTGCCATGGCAAGGCGGCGATCTACAAGCGCCATCTGCGCTGGCACGTCACCAAAGGCTTGCTCTGGGACAACGCCGAATGCAGACTTACCTTCCGGTGTGGTGTGGATGTCTTGGATGATGTTGTACGCCTTCTCCTGCACGTCAGGCGCAACACCCTGGAACGCCTTGGCCGCCCACGCCTGCTGCGGCAGCGCAACCGATCCGCGCATATGCCTGCCCTTGGCGATGTCGGCGGCAACCTCGGCAGACGGTTGCAATCCGCCGATCATCTCACGTCCACCGGCAAGCAGTTCGGTAATGGCTTTGTCGGCGGCAGGACTGACGGCGTGTGTCAATGCTCGCGTTGCGCCATAGCCTGCCTTCGCCCCCTTGGTCAACCATGTGCCAGGGACAAGCGACAGCGGATCAGTGAGGATGCCACCGCCAATGTCAACGGCGGTCTTGGCAAGCCCCGGTTCCATCTTGTCCATGCCCCATGAGGTAAGCAGGTCGCTTGCCTCTGGCCTTTCTTCTTTAGTGGACAACTCCCAATTGGCTTGGTCGCCGGGGATAAGCGCACGCACCGGCCCACTAAGCAGGTCGGCGGCGTTGTGCATTGCCCCCTCGGGATTACCCATGAGCAGGTTGCGTGCGCCATAGCCAGTGTTGCCGATCCAGTTGAGAAACGACTCCCAGGATGACGGCTGGTTTAGCTCAAGGTCGGTGGGCATGGGCTAAACTCTATATTCCTTCCGTCGGGTTTTCCGTCCGCCAATTCACAATATCCTTTGCCATGCCGCTTGATGGTTTGATGTTCATAAGCATACGTCTATAAACCTCTCCCACTTTTGCGTCTATGGCGGCTTTTATTTTGGGGTTGTTTGCGGACTCACCAAATGAACGGATGAGATCGTCATGCAAGGCTTTCAATTGCATGGTGACTTTTACGTGCGCCTTTTGTAAGGCCGGCGTATCAGCCTCCTTACGTCCTCCAACAGCCGTAGAAAGGAATCCATACCCAGGAACCTTGTTTATAATAGTTTGGGCGTCATTAGCGAATTGATTGAACTTCTCCGAAGAAGAATCGACGACTTGCTGCGGCGAAGGGGCAAATGTTCCTGGGATTACGGTTCCGCCTACTTCTGGAGTTCCCTTGGCGGCTTCGTCTCTCAAGCGTTGAAGATTCGCGTATTCCTCTGCGGTTGGCTGTTGGCCACTCGTGGCCTTGTTTTGCACGGCAGTAAGCGCATCCTGATAAGCAGAGCGAACGCGCACCTGGCTAGGCATCGTTCCCTCTTCCTTAGCCTGCGCGATCTGCCGCGCCGCGTCCTCAAGCTGTCTAACCCTGGCAAGATCGCCTATGGCCTTGGCAGCGGCAATCTGCGCTTGCAGTTCCGCCATACGCCCTGCCGTCTGCTCCTTTGCCACGCCAATGTTGCCAGCGGCCCGCTCCTTCTCGGTCATCACCGCAGGATTGAGTTGGGCGAGTTCCTTGGCATTGGCGATGTCATCAGCGGTCTTGGCCTTGGCACGATATTGCGATAGTGCGCCGGGAGTGACGGCAACCTGATCGTACAATTTCTGATCTTCCAACATCTTCCTCAGCACATCGCTGCGGGTTGAGCCAGGCATATAGGTCGGGCTGGACTTGCGAAGGATGCTGTAATCCGCTTCTGGAGTGGGGATATTGCGGTTCACAATATCACCAATCCGCGCCGTCGGCGGAGGCGTGAACGACTGCATCGGGCCGCCGGTAAGCCCGCCGGTCATGGTCTCTGGCTGCACCGCCTTTTTCGCCATGGCCTCCTTTTCCTCTGGAGACATATTGGCAATCACTTGCGGATCGCCCATGAAACGCACCTTGGCAGGAGGCTCTGGAAGGAACGACTTTCCAACCCACGGCGCATCTTGCGACGGGATAAACGCAGCATCAGGATTGGCGCGCATCGCCGCTTCCTGTTCCGCTTGCGTGCGGATACCGTAGAGCGGGAGTCGCCGCTTCAATGCTTCGGCAACGGCATTGTCATCCGGTGGTGCCATGTGATCGGCAGTTTCGTTGAGAAAGGTATCGAGTGGCATGGTATATCTCCTAGCCCCAAGTCGGTGATGACATTTGCAAAAAGGAACCATTGTTGTCGCTCTGATTGATCCCCTGTGCGCTACCTGAGAACATGCCAACCGGCATCTTGTTCATACGGCCTTCGCGCTGGTTGCCCCAACCGGCGAGATTCTGAGCGCTTTGGTTCTGGACCTGATTGTTCGCCAGCGTGGCTTGGGTATTGATCTGGCCAGCCGCCGTTGTGTTCGCTCCCTGACGCTGCGCCATGCTCTGACGCAACGCCCCACGCAACGATGGATCGTTGCTAGAAGCTCCGCCAGTGGCCGCCCCGGATCGCAAAGATTGATTCTGCGCCCCTTCGGCGGCGGCGTTCATTCCACTTTGCTGCGATAGCATCTGGCTCTTTACCGCATCAGTGAATGGCACGTTCTGCCCATTCATCGCTGAACGAAGATATTGCATCGCCGCAGTCATGTCAGGGTCTAGCCCCATTTGCGTACCCGGCTTGCCGAGGAAAGAGGCATCAGATGCCGTGCCATAGGTGGTGGCGTTTGCCGGGTCCCACCATGCGTTATTGCTCTGCGCCCCCGGCTGCATATAGACGTTGTTATAAGATTGGTCTAGCGTGGCCATAAATCCTCCGTCAATGAACTAGGGTGAGTTTCTTTATTGGAAGCAGCGTCAAGAATATGGTGAAATTGTCACTTGACAACATCGGGGATGGGGTGCCGTAAATAGTAATATCGAGTGAAATCACATCGTTGACCCCAGCATGCGCGATGCTTCCGAGGAATAGTGGCTTGTTTGCCACAATCTCATTATTGGAAGTGTCAAGAACAACCGGGAAATCATCGTGCCCATTGCGGCTCACCGTGACCGTATGCCGGTTGGATGGATCGGATACCGTGGTGGTATCGCTGATAATGGTTGCGTTCAGATTGCCTTCGAAGGGGACTATCAATGAACCTTTCCCGGTGAGATGCGTTGGCTGATTCGCCATTTCATTCAGCACCACGCTGAACGCCACGTCCATGGCGTTCTCAAAGCCCGCCAGCATCGGCGGTGGTATTGCTGAACCGGCGTTAGGCATTACTCGTCATCCTTTATCTTTTCCTGACCCTCAACCGCGAAGCCCATGTCGATAATCTCAAGCCCGCCGTCTGGCCTGTCGCTGGTCAACCGGGCCTGGATGCTCCGCTTCCAGCCATAGGTGTAAGGGACGCTCACAAATCCGTCACCGTTTCCGCCATCAAGATCAATGGTCAGCACGCCATTGACGATGCTGACGCCATCGTTCTTCTGATCGTAAGCGCTACCACCAGGGATAAGAACGGGGTCAACGCTGAAATCCCGATAGAAGCGGATTTGCAATTTGCCAGTGGCCGTACCAGGCACAAAGGACAGATAGAATCGCACTGGAGTTTTCTTGGTCTGCATGCCCTGGCCGATGAACCACTTGGTACGCACTTCCCATGGGATGCGACCAAGCCATAATTCCCCCGTTGGCGTGGAGATCAATGCGGTGGCAAGCGTAATCTGCGAAGCTGTGTTGCTGGCGATCACTGACGTTTCCAGGGTGATCGGATTGTAGAGGACAACTCCGGCCAGCGATGGTGACGTAACCAAAGTTTCCGCCACGTTGATAACCGACGCGCTGGAGCTTGCGGCAACCGTCACCACTGACGGGCAGGCCGGAACCACGCCATCAAAGACATTCGGCAGCGAGAAGGCCCAGCAATAGCCGCTCTCATCGCCAAGCCATAATCTGATTTGTCCGGTGCTATCGGCCACTTGGCAACAGGCGGTAATACCTTGCTGAAAGTAGTCGATCCACCACTTTCCAGTCTCCACTTCCATGCACGCGGCATAGTGCGGCGTATCATCGCCCACCGCCACGAAGAAGCACATCACCACGCGCTCTATCGGATCATAGCCCATGAAGAACTCGGAAGCCTGCGTGTAATCCACCATATCGAGCAACGTCTGGTGAATCGGCTCGCTCAGATGTGTTGGCTGAGCATCAACACTATATATCCCTTGCTTATCCCAGGCCAGCAGCTTTCCATCAATCTCTTGCAGGCAGCGTTGGTTGAACGCGCCGCGATTTCCCGGAGTGGTGAAGATGATGCTGGTTACCGCGCCGGGATCAGTGGTGAACGCTAACCGATCCGTCAAGTGATTTCCGAAGATATAGAGGGCGTCAGGACGCGACCACATAGCCGTCACGCGGTCAGCCTTGCCTTGCAGCATGTCCCTAGCCCAGGTACTCAGGTAAAACGATTCTGGCTCACCGGGTCGGCTATAATAGATTCGATTAGGCACCTTCACGAAGATCAGCGCGGTGGTGGTGGCGGTGGTTTCTCCAAACGCAACCGTAAGCGTGATATGGGTTGTCGTCGCACTCAGTATCTCGTACACCACTAGCGATCCCGTCAACTGGATCAGGCGACCTGCCCAATTAGTTGAGAATCCAGTACCCACGACATCCGTTGATGTATGGGTGAATGTGGCGCTGATGGAATATGGGACATCCCCGCCCATGAACATGAATCCTTTGTGGTTCACAATGATGGGGCAGCATGGAGGCGGATCGTGGCTGAATAGATCAAAGGTGTCGGAACTGCCGTATTCAGCGGTGCTGCTTGTCCCCTGTATGAGCGTTCCATCATCTATGTTGACAACGATAGCCCCAGCCGCGTTTCTTCCCAACTGCGCCACATAGTAAACCCCAGAATCCACGGGAGTCATTTCGACGACAATATAATCACATTTCGTGTCGCCGGACGAGTCAATACCACCACCGCCGTCAACCGTGTAAGTTATTTCCTCATTACCGGGAGTGACAACCAATGTCGCGGCGTCAGATGGATTGCTCACATATCCGGTCTTGCTGTCCTGATAGCGATAGCGGATCAAGTGCGTTCCGGGCGTGCAAGTTCCCGCTGTGGTGGATGTCGGAGCGCCGATTACCGAAGCCGGTCCTTCAATGCCAGCGTCATACGCGACATCGGCGGTCATCACCTGCGTTTTGTCAAAGCCATTGGCGAAATAGAGCCGGCCATTGGCAGCGGCAAAACTGCCACGAATTGTGGTGTTCAAGCCTGATACCAGGGTGGTCATTGCCCCTCCACTTTTACATCGAAATACTGGAAGGTGTTATTCCACGGATATGGCGGTGGCGGCGATGGCCCCATGTACCCGGTTTTGGTATCCACCAAAACGAGCGAAGCATTGCCAATCAAAATCCCTTTTGAGGTTGGTTTTGAGAATGTCCCGGTAACGTCATGTCCAGCGATGGCGCCAGTAACCGGACCAAGGAGATTGATTGTCACCCTCGCTGTATATCGGACCTTGCTGATGGATAGGCTGGTTGTGATTGAAAGACCGGATATGGATTCATGTGCCTCTCCAGTGAAAACATGCCCACCCATACCACTGTCGTGGTCATATAGACCTAATGAGATGGTTCCGGTTGCTCCGGTGTCATTCCGTTTCTCTGAAATAGACATGATGAAATGATTGAACCAATTATCAAACATTCCCATGGATTGAGGATCGCACAGGAAGGCGAATGACAACTTGACGTATTTGTAGAACGTCCTATTTACGGGGCCAGCGCTTCCTATTGCCATCCCGCCAAATGGGATCACCATATCGCCGGAACCATTCTCATATGATTTGATGTCGGTTGAATTAGCAGTCGGATTGCTTATCCCCACCAACGTCTGTCCTATGTTCATCACCAACCCGTATTGATCCGATAGCACCTGCGCCATGTTCAATATCGGTCCGGCTTGCTTTGGCACGTCAGTTGACGCCATGCCGTTACGCCGTAGGCAAGAAAGCTCTTTCTTGAGCGATAGATTCTGGCCATAAATCATCGCACCATCGGTTTCGTCAACCGAGGTGGTGTCACCATGAATCCCGTTCCAATCGGTCATACTGCCACCGCCGTTAGATTGCCGGTCGTGGCGTCTATCCCGATGGCATAGTCGAATCCATTGCCGAATCCTGCGCCATAGAGAGCGAATCCCATGCTTGTTGGCGTCTGCTTCACCAGAGCAAGGCGACGGCCAATCTCGCCTTTGATCTTGTACCGCGCATTCTGGACGTGCATGAAGCCGGCTCCCATGTCGCTGGTGTTTCGCTGGATTGCAGGGAAGTCGCGCATGGCTACGTGTTGGTGGGGTAGGAGAATTGGGTCCGCACGGTGCGGCCCTGGTTCATAGGCTGACGGAACTGCGGACTGTCCTTTTCATTGGCGCACGCACGGTTGAATGCCTCCTTGTAAGCGGCAAAGCATGTCTTGACATCGCCAAGGACGGTGGCCCCAAAGCGCAGGCAAAGCTGGTAGTCGATTCCGCGCTGCAATACCTCAAGGTGCTGTGGGTCCCAATCAGCCGCATCGCTGTCCGATACCAGCAATGAGGGGGCCTTGAAATATATGCACGGGTAGTAGGCATCCACCGCCGGCCAGGGGCACAGGATGATCTTGTTATTGTGGATCGCATGCACTCCGGGGAAGTTGAGCGGGGTGCGCGTCACGATCTGCATGGCGCGGATTTCTTCGAAGCTCACTGGTTCGGTTTTCCAGAGCCAGTCGATGCCGCTGAATGGCATGCCGAACTTGAGGCAATCGGTTGGCAGAACGTACTCATCCTTGACGATGGTGTAGCCACCGGCATAGGTAGCCTCTGGCCAGGTATCGGTGAGAACCAGCGTTGTGGTGTTGGTGCGGCTGGCGATGCGAAGCCATTTCCCCTTGATGAGGATTTTGCAGTTTGAGTCCACCCAGGTTGGCAGGCTCACTGACATGGTACTGACCACGGCGCCGGTAGTGCCACTGGTAATGGTGATAATGCCGGTGTTGTATTGGGCATGCACGTTCAAGTCCCAATCCGTCCACAGCCACGACCACAGCCGCGACTTCGCCAGCATGCCAAGCGCATCATTGACCGCGCCATTGATCTTGGTATCTGCCTCGGTCCCCACTTGGTCGTGTACCATCATGCGGCCATAGGCGCGAAGCTCGGCCAGCGTCATGCCGGAGGTCGAGGCGGTGGCGGTGAGCGCGGCATCGGTCAGTGGGCCAGTAGTAGTCGTACCGGATACGACGATGCTGAATGACGTTTGCGCGTATCCGGCCTTCATCGCGTAGGCGGTGTACGTCCCCGCCACGGTGAAATAGAGCGTCCCGATCAGGCCGTTGGCATCGGTAATGGCGCTGGTGTAAGCCTTCCCGCTGGGGTCAACCACATAGACCACCGCCCCAACCACAGGATTCGTGCCATCGGTAATCCTACCGTTACCACTAGCGGCGGTGAATGAAGCTTCCCCCAGCGGAACGGCAGGAACAACGGAAGGAGTGACTGTCGCCTTCAACTCAAAGAAGTAAGAGAGGTCAGCGGTGTACCCAACATACAGTTCATACACACCTGAGGCGGCAACGAAATCAGTTGCCGGAACGGTGACGATATATTCACCGGCATTGTTGGTCGCGTCAACCTCAGTGAGCGTGATATTGGTAGTCGATACGTTCCCCACCCCATTCTTGGAAAGATTGAAGGTAAAACTGGCCTTCGTCTTTCCGGTGATGGCCGCCCCTGTGGTGCGGTTCATCAAGCGAATAGTCCACTTGATCGCCGCCCCTACTTGAGAAATGATTAGATCGCTCATGCCGCCTCCGTCACACCCATTAGTTTGTTGAACACATCAGCAATGCCCTTGTCCTTGATGGCGATGTCGAAAATCTGCTCCTGTTGCCTTGCTGGCATGCAGGTCGCCAACAGCACTAGTTCCTTCGGAGAATAGCGATTGATTGAATCCTCAAAGCCGAACTCGATGAGCCGGTTGGCCTGAATCCATAGAGCGAACCTGCGGACGGAGAAGCGTGCCGGCGATTCGTCGGCATACAGCGCGTCGGCAAGATCAGTCAACGAGAGATTCGCAGGCTCGTCTGAGGACATCGCCAAGCTCCTTGTGGACATTGGAAAGGGCGTTCTTGAAAGCCAGTAGCAGTGATTCCTCGCTATGACCAAGCCGCTTCTCTATGCTCATCTGCGCGTAGATGGAACGGATAATGTAGTCGATGGCAAAGTGATTCCGATTGTGGATATATTTCTTGCTGCCAACGTCATCGACTGATTTCGCCTCAAGCGCATCCATGACATAGGCATCAAAGTCGGACGACAGATTGCGGCCATAGGCCAGGAAGTCATGGTAACGGCGCTCATCACCATTCCCAATCTCCATCTCTGGCAAATCGGAGAGCATCGAAGGATCGGGGAGCCCCTTGCAATCGACTCCTTGAATCACGGAGCCAAGCCCCTCACTGCCACTGGCGTTGAAGAGCTTGCGATGGTAGTTCATCTCTTGAATGTCGATCCGCGTCCGCTCCCAGGCCAAGGTAGATGGGTGCATTGCCCCATCGTAGCCAAGCGCGGTGTGCTGATCGTGCGTCTGCACCTTGGCGCTGATGCTCTCTGAATCGGCATGGCTGGCATCCCCGGTTCGGCACAAGTCGTGACCGATTAGGAATACGTCACTCTTGGTCAGCATCCCGGCGATCTGTACCGCCATGCTGCCAGAGGACGAACCGGGGTTCATCATCCCTACGGTAGGGCACATCCATTCGTAGAGAACATCGAACGGGGCGACCAAGATATGCCGAGAGAATCCACACAGAGCAGCCGGTGGAACCACAGGAGTTCCGGCATACAACGTGTGGCTATAAACACCTTTCAGTTTCTCCGCAGTTGCCGGAAGGCGCTCAAGAGGGGTGCAGATTTCCGGGTGGATTCCTTCACGATCCAAGAGGCTCATCGCCGTATCGCATGCCACCATCAACGCTCTACCACGCAGGGAGCGTAGGGCTGGCAATGCCGCTTTGAGTGATGGGCCGGCGCCAATGGCAATTGCAGGCACGTTGAGGCGCTTGATCTGGTTCAGCGTCGGGCAACCCAGCAGTAGGCGGGCATTCTTGAGGATGTTTATGACGCCTTGCGAGCAGTCGATTATCGAAGTGCCCCAGCAACCGGGGAGATACCGCACGATCCTCCACATCTCCTGGAGTAGTTCATCGCGCTTCACCACATCCCTGACAGGATGGCTATATCGGAAGTCGCAAGTCGCAAGATGCACCGCGGCTTGGTGGCCAGCGAAGTTGGCAATCGTCATCTTGGCGATGTCATCCTTGCTGGAAATACGTATCTGAGTCAACTTGTAGTCATTCGTAACTTTGTCTTCGCCATCCATCAGGGCGAGAAGCGATGGGTATTCAATGCCCTGGAGGGCAGAATCATCGCCGCGACCAATGATTACCGACTTGAACACGGTTCTCACCCCGCAAGGTTGAAACGACCTAGCATAACGTCTGACACGTCATCCACGTCGGTTTCGCGCTTGAGGCGTCCGCACTCGACCATCTTTTCTATCTGATCCATTGAGGCAAATCCAACACGGAAAAGAACCTTTCCCGCCTGCGGCAATTCCGCTAGGCGGGAAGGTTCACATCCTTGGATAGGCGGAAACAGGTCCGCTTCGATCATGCTAGATGATCCCGTCCAGGCGCACTAGCATAGCTGTCCCAGCGGTCAGGCGACCCGCTGAAACCACCGCAAGTGCCACGGCGAATCGCTTACGCGAATTGGCAAAGCCAACAGTGGAACCAGTGGTAATCATGGCGGCGATAGGAGCGGCGCAACCAACGTAGGTCGTCACCGTTCCTGTCCCCACCATCCCATAGGCGGTGCATGTCGCACCGAACTTGAGCAGTGCATCACCAGCGCGCTGGACGTAGAAGTACGACCCAGCGGTGATGTTGCCAGTGGCCGTCATCACGGACACACCGGCAACCCTGGTTTGACCAGCGGTTGCAGACTGCACCTTGCACGCGCTCCACACGGGGGCAGTTCCCCCGGTGATGATCGTGTAGGTAATCGCCTTCTGCTTTGGCGCAACCATGGTGGCGGCGTTATACACAAGGCGATAACTGCGACCACCTACCACGAACGTCTTTCCCAAATAGGCGGAAAGCGCGGCCTTGGTGCTGGTCTGGTTGAGGGGCATCGGGAGCATATCAGCCATGGTATGCTCCTTTAGATGATGCCCTCAAGCCTGACGAGAACCAGGCTTGTGGTGGTGACGCGGGCAGCCAACGTGCGCCCGATGCGCTTGCGCGCAGCGAGAACACCAGCGGCGGAAACCGCGTTGGCGATGGCGATGACCGAACCAGCGGTGGCCGCTGGGCCGATCATCCCACCAGCGGTGATCGTGGCCGTTGATTTGCACGTCACGTCGCCTTCTCGGCAGACGTAGAAGTACGAGCCAGCAGTCAGATTGCCGGTGGCGGTGAGGGCGCAGACGCCGACGTACTGAGTTGCCCCAGTGCCGGTAGCTACGACTACAGCCGACCATACCACCGCGTTGGAAGCGATGGTATAGGTGATGACCTTTTGCTTCGGCGCGGTCAACGTGGCCGCGTTATAGACCATCCGGTATTCCCGCCCACCAACCGTGAACCGCTTGCCAAGATGCGCCGAGTTGGCGCTCTTGGTGGACGATTGGGCAATGGGAAAGGGAAGCATTGATTCACTCATGGAATGTTCCCTTCTTAGGAAATCGCCGCGAAGGCGAGTTGGTAGCGGGGGTTGATGAGATACTGAGCCGGGACGCACGCGGAAATGGCGATCTGACGACGCTGGAAGTCCGGCGCCGACCAAATCTCGAAGACGCTCTGATTCATGGCCGAAGCCTCGTCAGGGGTCATCTTCATGATTTTGGCGATCTCACGGAAGTCTCCGGTGAACTTGAACACAGGTTCCACCGCAAGGGTGATCTGGTTGAAGTTCAGCAGATAGCCGGGGATGAAGTTCGCAGTGCCATACGCCTGGTTGACGGGGAGCAGGGTTTCCTTGTAGAGCGGAATCCCGCTCCACGACAGGCCGTTGTTGGGGCCGATGCCCAAATCAGCGACCGGCGACTTGGCGCTGCGCTTCTCGCCCATGTTCACGAACAACGTCTGGCGCAACCCGATGGCGGAAGCGGCGGCGTTGTAGTGTTCAGCGTTGAAGAAGAACGCATCGGGGTTGTACATCGGATCGTTCGCGTTGAACTTCGATGCCAGCCCAATGGCGTACTGCATCTGTTCGATAGCATTGGCCGCGAACGTCTTGGTGGCCGAGGTCCAGGCGGTTCCGGTTTCATTGATGGTCTGAGGGGTCCAGGCATCAGTGACCGGATTGTCCACCGTCGCCGCGCCCAACACGCAGGACTTGCCGGCGTAGTTGGTATTGGCGATGGTGCCCGTCAGGTTGTCGGCGTTCGCCGTCATGGCCGAAGCGCCAGTGAACACGGACGGCAGGCCGTAGAACGGGTAGCCACCGCTGGCATAGGTGACCGCGTTCTGATTGAAGAACTGATGGAGAAGGCCATTGCTGGCCACCATCAGGTCATCGCACATGGACGGAACCTCGTCATTCACGAAGTCCAGCATGCGCTGTTCCTGATTGGCGGTCTGACGGAACACGTCCGCCGTGATCGCCCGTTGCGAGAGGTTCTGACCCCATCCCAGCGACGGCTGCATGTGCCGCTTCACCGGGACGAATCCCGCGCTGATGTCGGCGCCACCACTCGTGATGGTGACGGTGCCACGACCAGCCTGGACAGGCCAGTTCACCTGATCGCCAGCCTGATTGTATTTGATCTTGCCCTTCTTGAAGAGGTATTCCACGCAGGGATATACCTTGGTGATGTTGTCCCATTTCAGCTTCATGTAATTGTGAAGCACAATGTCATTGATGGAATCTTGCCACGATCCAGCCATAGGCTGTTTCTTTCTTGGTTATTGCGACACTACGCAGTATTACGCTTTGCCACGACTTCTCGTATGATCTGCATAATACTCGGGTGTGCTAGGTCGATGCCCCGCTTTACAGCGATTTCTTTAACCTCATCGCTGATGATTTTCGTACTCATCTCATGGCTCACACCGTCGCGGGAAATGGCGGCGCTGCCCTTGAGGAGTCTTTCTTTCTCTTCGACTTCACCAGTGCGAGTCTGCAAGGTGCCAAGCTGCTTTTCGCGTTCCGCGAGACTGGCCTGCATTTGCGCGATCTGTTCACGCTGTCTCGCCATGACGGTTGCGTACTCGAACGGGACGCCGTGATTTACCGCGTCGGTCAGTTCGGATTCGTACTTTTCAACCAATGGCTTGATGCTTGGATCGCTCAACTTCTGGTCAATCTCCTTCTCCATCGCCATTTCATGCTTGAAATCGGCAATGGCGCTTGCGGCTGCTTCGGCGGCTATGTTGCGAGAGGCAGAAACAGGGTCTTTGATGAACTCATTGACCGCATCCTGATACGCTCGCAAATCCTTATGCTCGTCCTCATTGAAAGAGGATTGAAGCATTTTCTCGATGATCGGCTTTTCCTCGGGAGTGGCTTTGGAATACTGATCGCGCAAGTTTATGAGCTTGGCGCGATTCTCCACGAATCGTGCGTGTTCGGGATGCGAAGGATCATGCTTTGGCAAGTTTTTGAGCCTCGCCTGCTCCTGCGCTTCCTTGTACTTCCGCACCGCTTCCGCATCTACGCCCTCGAAAGCTTTGTATTGCTCCTGGGCCTGGCGGTAGCGATTCTGGAGTTTCCCGTATTCAGATTGACTCGCCCTGTAGCTCTTGTCTCTCGCCTCGGCAAATGCCTTCCACTCGTCCGCTGTCTGCGGGACTTTCCCACCCTTCACAAACCCGATGGGTTGGTTGGGCGTATCCTGCTTGGACGCGGTGGCGGTGGACGGGACAACCGGCTTTCCGGTTTGATCCCTGTTGGCATCTTGGTGACTCGTCTGTGAAGTCGCTATTGATTTGTCAACGATCTGGCTCTCAGAATCCGTTGCATTGGCGGTTTGGGCCGTTGCGGTGGACTGATCCTGGGCTTGATCGCTGACAGGCTGGCTTGCTTGAGAAGCGCCAGTGTCGGCATTTTCCGTGCCGGATGATGCCGTGCTTGTAGTAGCGCCGGCCTGAGTGTCAACGTCGGACATATGATTCTCGCTTTCTCCCCATTCGGGGATTGGTTTAGAACTCAGAAGTTGTTGCGCCCTTGCGCTTGGCTTTTTCTTTCAGGTCCGTGCGCGATTTCACATAGGCGTTCGGATCGCACGCCCCGAATGGTTGGCGCTCCGCCATCTGGCCGATATATCTTCCGCGTCCGCCATTCTCACTTTCCCATCCGCTATCCTTTACGATGACGCTAACTAGAACCGGGACGTTGACCACGCGCCCACCGCAATGCTTGCACGGATCAGGTTGTTCCTTCATGCGATGGAACTGCTCGTATTCCGCTTCGCACTTGATGCAGCGCACTTGATATGTTGGCATGACTCACTTTCCTGTCCCGGCGGGGCCGCCGATTTTCATTATCACGTTGGATAGCGCGGCGTTGACAGCGGCATTGGATTGCGCTGGCGTTTCTGCTGGCTGCGGTTGCGCGCCAGGCTGCGGAGGACCGCCGGGTGGCTCGCCAGGCGCGGGCTGCGGGCCCGGCTGAGGCTGAGGCGGCGGAGGGGGCTGCATGAGCATGTCAATGACTTGCTGCAAGGTGTTGAGCAATGGATCGCCAGCGCCATTCTGCTCGTAGTATTCCTTGAGTCCACGCATGGCGGCAGCCTGTACCATGGTCGATTGCGCCTGCATCATGGACGGCCAAAGGCTATTGGCGCTCTCGCGGTAGGCATTCAATTCCGCTTGCTTGTCCTTGCGGATGGACGAACCGGCAACCACGGTGAACTCGTTTTCCATTACCCATTTGTCGAACTCGTATCCTCCCTTGGCCGCGTCCGATGCTTGCTGCGCCATGGCATCCTGCGTGCCCAACTGCTGCGCCTGCTCTGGCGGCGCGCCTTGATCGGAGTAACCCATCGTGTTTGTGTTGATCCGCTCTTGAAGCGGCGGCATGACGAAGCCCCAAAGTTGCGCCCGCTCAGGGCCGAATATCCTGGCAATATCCTCCTGCGTTGAGAGGAACCGAGCTATCTGCGCTTCCTTGGAGGCAAGCTCGGATTCGGTATCGTCAATGCGATGTCTAAACTCTTCAATGCGTGAAGTGGATGATGTCTGGCGGAACTTCGCCTCGGTGGTGGTACGCATCTGGCGCTCGCCACCGCCGGTGTAAAGAATATCGTAAAGGCCAACAGCCTTCTCGAACTCCTGGCTATTGATTTGCAGGTACAACTCCAAGTCCTTGATCCCAGCGTCAAGGGTGATCTGCTGCAATAGGTCGGAGGCTTTCTTGCCTTCCTCGCCCTTGTTCACCCATGGCAGCACTTTGACCAGGCCGGTGCCCATAAGCGCGTCAACCGTATTGCGACCAAGATCATTTCCATTATCGGTGACGGCGATGAACGCGGTGTTGACCGCGAAGCGCATCTTGGAGAGATAGCACTTATACATCCAATCCATTGCCTTCAATTGCGGCAAGCCCGCCAGCATCGGCTGCATGGGATAATAGCCAGCCGGGTTGTCGATCATCCGGTATTCGGTGAATGGCCACTTGTTGCTGCGATGCAACGGGACTGACCAAGGAAGATCGGCAATGATCTGGCCATCCTCCGTCACCAGATAGCGGCGCGGGGAATCGTCCCCCACACCCATTGTGTCCAGTAGTTCCTTGCCGTCCTTGTAGTTATGCAGGCCAATATCCAGGAACATATCGTAATACATGATTGTGTCAGCGCTATAGTCGCGCTTGTTCTCTTCGCCATCAGACGGCTTGCGTGCCGTAATGGGAAGCGCGTCGATCATCTTTTCCGACTGTGGATAGTTCTTCTTGAGCCACCAACGCGGCTTATAGCGCTTCACGCTCTTGCGGTGGCAATCCGCTTCGCAAGTGGCGTCGCTATCTATAAGATAATCCTCAACATGCACATGCGATGAGATGGCGATATTGCGCTTGGAATCCCAGCCGGATTCAAGAATGCCCATGCCATAGATGCACGCTTCGGATATGGCGCGGCGCTTCTGCGCCTCGGCCTGATATTCGCCAGGGATGAAGTTGAGATAATCCTCCATCAGCTTCGCCCGCAACTGGTTCTCGTCCAGCACATCACCAGTGGTATCCGGCCCTTTGTTCTGCGTGTCGTTGAATCCCTTGCGCTTGCGAACCACGCGCTCCTGATTCTGCTGGTATACCTGCCAACCAATGATGCAGATGAACTGGAACCCCTTGGAAAGGCGCGCCTGGAATGGCGGATCGCTGAGGGGATCGGGATTGAGCGCGTCAATTTCCCGGTCTTGATCCAGCGCGAAAGCAAACTTATTGATCTCGCGGCCCTTCTCAAGCCACGATGAGCGAGCCTGCTTATCGCAATGGATAAGGCGCTTGAGGATCGCGCCCTTCTTCTCCGTCATCACATCGGCAGCGGCAGGCTGCATGCTCTCCGGGATGCCGACTGGCGCGCTGGTGACAAGCATGTTGGGATCGGTTTCGGTCATGGTTCACGGCCTTGCGGGGGGAAGATCGTCTGCGGTTTTCTTGACGCCGTAGCTGAAGTAATCACGTCCCCATTTCTCAACCGCTTCGTAATATACGTCAGCCATTCCGTAGAAGAAATGTCGATAGAGCCAGCGGAAGCCCCAGCACTTGCCATTTGCAACCTGATCCGCTTCCGCTTTCATGTTCTCCAAGAACGCAACGTTAGCCGCATGCCGGTCAGATTCATCACCGCCAATCCAATAGGCGTAGTCATGTCTGGAACAGGCATCAGTTCCCCACATGAATTGCGGAGGACGCAGCGTTCCGCCTTTACCGCCGCACCCGTTCGTCAAAATGGCGACTTGGCGTGGTGTTAGAAAGTCGAACGGCGGGCATGGATCGGGCATGTTACGGCGCCTTTGCCGGATTCGTCGCAGTAGCATTGGTGATAATCGTTGCGGCGGCGAGGATGGTTTCAGTCTGCGGTGTTCTCGGCAAGGAGGCGGCGGCGGTGACGATAGCTCGCGCAGCCGTGTCGATTTCCAAGCGTTTGCGTTCAGAGAGGCATCCAGTCAAAAGCGATAGAACGATGAGAGAGAGGATGAGAACGGCAATCGCATCCCATCCCCAAAATTGATTGGCGTATCTCATTTCAGCTTCTCCCGTAAGGCATCGAGTTTATCGTTGATGTTCTTGAGGGTGGAATCCATCTTGCCCTCCCAGCGCCGATGATCCTCCAAGTGAGCGTCCATGGTTTTCTCCTGATTCTTGATCCGATCTTCGTGATTGATAAGCACCCCACCATTGCTCTCGACGGCGGTGAACATCCACGCCGAGAGGAAACCAAGCACCGCCAATGTCACCCCCATGATCCATTGCGCGGTTGAGCGCCAATTTATCCCGCCATAGGAGCCGCTTTGCATGCCGGGGCCGTTCATACTTCACGCTCCCGTTCGCGCTCTTCATACTTCATCAGGGCTTCTTGGAGCTTCTTGATAAGCGATTTGTCCAGTTTCGTCTGTATCCTGGCGGCGCTCAGCTCATTCATGGCGCGGCTGATCTGATCTTCGAGCTTCGCCAAATGCGTACATGACGACTCTGCGTCACAGGGAGTGCCGTTCATGCTGGCCCCTAACGCCCGCGATTAATAGTGAGCGGGCGTTAGCTTGTCAACGTCGGGCTTAGAATAGTGCGGCTATCCCCAGGCGGCGCCTAGCCAACTCGCGTCGGTTGCGCTCCCGGCCAGCAACATGTTGCCTTGAGCGCTCAAGCATTTCCAGGTGGCGCTGTTCTTCTTCGCTGACCAAGACGGCTTCTACCGGCACGGTGGACTCCACGTTCTTCTTCTCGCGGTAGTTCCAATATGGCCGCTTGCTAATCAGGTAGCGGAGAGCGTCTGACAGGTGATCCATGCCCTTGACGATGTTTGATTCCTTGAGTTCTCGACTGCGGCTGGTGAAGCGCACGTTGGAAAGCTGCCTGCCAAGCTCGAAACACATGGATTCAAGCGATGGATTGAGCGTGACGCGCTTCTTCTCGAAGTATTCCCGGCATTTCGGGATGGTGGAGCAGTACCGATTATCCCCGCTCCGAACGCTCTGATGAATCACTACACCGGCCTTTTCAAGCATCAAACGCATCTGGTAGGCCACTGAACCAACGACTTTGCTCTCCTTGTTCACCTTCTTGGCCGCCGGATCGGTGATAACGCCCTCCAAGAAGCGGCCATTGAGCCATGATATGATGGTTTGGATATCATCCTCGGTGCTGGTGCGTTGCTGCTGCCAAGCTCTCACCACATGCAGCACGTTCGGCTCCGCCTTTCCGACTGCCACCGCAAGCATACCGGTGTAATTGGCGCCAGGATCAATGGCAAACCATATGTTATCATCTGTTTGCGGAACGTAATCAGTGGCCAACGTGAAGGCTTTGGTGTCCCATTGGGGATAGACGCGCAATTCATCCCCAACCGATCCCTCGCCAAGCATGCGAACGGCAAACTCATTGCCGCTTAGATTGCCTCGCAACCTCTCTCTTTCAGCCATCGGCACGTTAGATTCGTTGTCCTCGGGCTTGAGCAGGAATGCCTCGTGGTCCTCGATCCGCTCGTCTTCGCACCGCTCCTTGAACCACTGGAGCGATGGGTTGAAATCATCCTCGGTCGTTCCCCAAAGCATCCACGCACCACCCGCTTCCCTGACCACCTGTTCATTTGAGTTAGCATCCAGCAGACGAACGTAAGCCTCTTCGATGAGCTTTTGCGATCCGGCGCTCTCATCGAATACGATCCCGAGTATATTGCCCTTCCCCGCAACCCCTTTCCATACATCATCAACCCCACTGACCTTGAGCTTGATACGATTGCCGTTTTTGAGTTCAACATCAGAACATATCGGCTCCCCGGCCCCGTAGGTGCGATAAACATTCGCTATCTCCCGCTTTGGGATGAATGGGATACGGGGAAACACCTTCAACTCGCAATCCTTGTAGAGCTTCTTCGCTATCGGATCGTTCAACTGATCCCGCTTCGGGGCGAAGATCACATATGTACCAGCCACATTCGTTGACCGTGTTGGATGAATACGCCTGGCGCAGCACGCCAGGAACCACATAGAATAGGCCGTCTTACCGCCGCGATTCACACCACGGATGAGCCTATACCGCGCCTTGGATTCATCGCACAACCGCTGCGTTGGATTCAGCACCATCGACCAACAAGGATCTTTGGACTTGCGGGCCGCTAGCAACAATGCCGATTGCTCAGGGGTCATGGTGCTTATTCACGATTCCTATTAGTCGATTTGCCCATTCCCTTGAGTTCTCGTTNNACCTTGTTCACTCGTGATAATGAAGGACGCTCGCCAGTGCCATCACAACAATTACATATTTGATCGCTCATGGCTTATCCTTTCCTTTCCTTGTCGCCCTTGTCATCCACCATCTTCACCAACTCCGCATCAGTGATGTCGTCGCCATCCAAATGACCCAACTTCGCCGCCAACTCCTTCGCCCTCACTTCATGCGATAACAACTCCATCCCATCATGGAATATCTCCCCAGCCAACGATTGGATGCTGTTCACCAACGAAGTGAGATTGGCTAGGATTTGCGTCTTAGCCTTGATCCGCTCACCAGCATCTGCTATCCCCTTCGTCTCATCCAGCAACTCCTGCCATTGCCATAGCACTTGGATCTGCAAGTCATCACTCTGCTGCGGACCATGGAAGCTCGTCCGGTGTTCATCCTTCAACTGGCTTAGACGCAACCGCGTCACCTTGAGAAGATCGCGTATCCGCTTACGGAATACAAACCCCACTACCTTCCCCACCTTCTCCCCGTTCAACGATAAGTTCCCCGCTACCTTCGTCGCTACCACCGATTGCTCCTGGCCCTTGCTCATGCGTTTCTCCGGCTTTTGTGGTTGGGAATACCTGTAACCGCACACCAACCGCTTGTCAAGCCTCGCGGGCGCGTACAGGACGTAAGAGAAAATAGCAAAAGATTTTCAGACGGGAGTACCGGGACTAGATATTCTTGTAGGGCTTTTGGTCCAATACCCCGGAGTACCCCGCCCCCCTGTGCGCGTGTACTATGCGCCTAGTTGGCAGAGGCGCGGAGTTCGATGCAACGACTGATCGTTATTACATAAAATATATTATCGGACGTGATTGGCACTACAGCACTTATATGCACGCTTTCCACGTTGGGCCCAACTGATATAATGCCTATCACTTATACGTTACAATCGTTTCA
>QGNH01000783.1_pt3 | contig 19931 bp, 28 predicted proteins | sample 1735481 | NCBI WGS metagenome assembly QGNH01 (sample SAMN09239004, study PRJNA386568) | Viral metagenome, whole genome shotgun sequencing project.
AATATGTTGCGAGAGATGAAATCCCTCCAGACCAAACTTGATGTGGCGATTGAGGCTTTGCATGATGCTGACAGACGCTTGAGGTACATTTACGAAAAGACGATAAGTGATCCATTAGGCATTCCAGAGCTAAACGCTAGAGCGGCATCATGTTTCACTATTGCAAATCAAGGGTTTAAAAAAACTACAGAAGCCCTATCAACAATCAACGAGGATAAAAAGGGATGAAAAAAGTTACATGAACAACTCAAAAGCCCATCAGCAACTTGTCGATGAACTTCTTTTAGCATTCGGTTCCAAGCCTTACATACGGGTTAGAACCAGAAAAGTAGGCGTTGCCATTCCACTAAATTCAAATCATCCGATTCAGTTTGGAATTGTGGGCGAAACTGACATTGACGGATTAGTTGCTCCATGGGGTTTTTATCTTGCAATCGAAGTTAAAACGGGATCAGGTAAATTGAACAAATATCAAATTATTTACCGTGACATGGTAATCAAGTTTGGTGGAATATATATTGAAGCAAGATCAGTTGATCAAGCTTGGTATGAGTTTTTAAATCAGTTAAATAAAAAGGTAATCGAATGCAAGAATTATTAGCACACATGGCAGATAAAAATTTGTATCCACACGATATAAATTTAGACGGCAAAATTCAGCGATTTGAAATTGATAAGAATGATTCAAAAAAATCTGGCTGGTTAGTTGGACACCAAAGCCATGTTCGAAAATCTGGTGAACTTTTCATCGTTGCAGTTTATGGCAATTATAAAACTGGAGAGACTTTCAAGTATATTTCTGATGGTGTGAAAATGTCAGCAGAAGATCGTAAGGCGCTGAAACTGCAAATTGATAATGCAAGCAAGCTTGCTGAAGCTGTTCGCATCGGGTATCAGGAAAAGGTTTCTCATGATGTTACCGCAATGTGGGATTCATTACCGGATACTGGCGAGTCAGAGTATTTAGTAAAAAAGAAAATAACAATCGAAGGAATTAAATTTTCACCAAAAGGAGAATGCTTTTATGTACCAATGCGAGACACCACCGGAAAGCTCTGGTCAGTACAACGAATTAATTCAGATGGTTCTAAGTTCTTCCACCCAGGAGGTAAAGTTAAAGAGTGTTATCATTTCATTGGATCTCCATCAAAAGGAAACATTCTATACATCACAGAAGGCATTGCAACTGCGGCAACAATCAACATTGCCACTAACCAGTTCACAGTCTGCGCATTTAACTCAGGAAATTTGCATTCAGTTGCGAGACAACTTGGAAAGCATTTCAAGAATCACAAAATCATTATCTGCGGTGATGATGATCGCCACACAACAAAGCCAGACGGTACGCCGTTTAATCCAGGTCGAGAATATGCTGAGGAATCAGCAAAAGCTTGCCTTGGAGTCGCAGTCTTTCCTAAGTTCAATGACCCCACTTCAAAGTTTTCTGATTGGAATGATTTGCACGTTAACTTTGGTATTGATTGTGTACGCGAACAATTAAAAGACATTTGCGTTAAAAAACATTTTGTATTGGCATTAGGTTTTAAAGAGAAAGAATATTTTTTCACATCAAGCGCCAATAGACAGATCGTTGCAATCAGTGCATTCAAAGAAGTGGATTTTTTAAATCTCATGACGATGGATTATTGGGAAGCAATGTTTCCTGGTGCCGGTGCAAGCAAAGTTGATTGGAACATAGCTAGGTCATCCCTCATGCAGCAAGCAAGAGATCGTGGAATTTTTCAATCACGTCACGTTCGCGGTGCCGGTGTTTGGAATGATGAAAATCGAATTGTTGTAAACATGGGAGATCATTTGATAGTTGATGATCGACGGGTTGAATTAGGCGAACTTAAATCAAAGTTTTTTTATACATTAGGAGTAACTTTAAATGGTCTTCATCAAAAACCGCTTTCGTCAGACGAATGTGACACATTCATTCGTGCGTGTTCGACATTCAAATGGCTCAAAGATGATCATTCATTTCTCATGGCCGGTGCTCTGGTCATATCACGAATTTGCGGTGCCTTGCCGATTCGTCCACACACCTGGATCACTGGAGCTTCTCAAAATGGTAAAAGCACACTTCTCGAAGGATTGATAAAACCAATTATGGGAGATCCACGGATTCACGTCATTGGTAACACCTCTGAAGCGGGAGTCAGACAATCACTAAAGTCAGACGCTATTCCAGTTTTGTTTGATGAGTTTGAAACTAACGGGCCAGGATCAGTAGAGAGAATTTCAGGATGCGTTGAGCTTATGCGGTCAGCATGGTCTGATACTGCGGCTATGATCGTGAAGGGTGGGGCCACGGGTAACGCTGTTTCATATCAGGTCAGATTTAGTGCGATTGTCTCCAGCATCAGAACAAACCTAAATAATGACGCAGATCGTTCAAGATTTGCAGTTTTAGAATTGGCTCCTCATGGATCTGATCAAGAGCACTGGGGCAGGTTATCCGGCTTACTAAGTCAGATTGATTTTGAATATGGAGACCGGCTATTTGCCAGAACTGTCAAAATGATTCCTGTTCTTTTACAGAATTTCAAAAAAATCAAGATTGCGATGGCTAAACGGGCAAACCAGCGTTTTGGAGATCAGTATGGAATGTTGCTCGCCGGTTACTCGATTTTGCTTCAGGATGAGCCACTGAGCGATTCACAGGCCGAATTGGTGGCTGGTGCTGTTATGCTCGAAGAAGAGCGCGACAATGTGAAGATTGCAGACCATGATGATTGCCTTACTCAGCTCTTGACTAAAAAGGTTTCTTTAGAGATTAATACTGTGCGTCATGAATATTCTATGACCAGAGCGATTAAAGACGCAATAAATGATGATCGTGTAAATGAGGCTTTACAGATTCTAGGGATTAGGGTCAGACTTGATAAAGTAGCAATTTGTGTGAAACACACTGAGCTTGAATCACTGGCTTATAAAAACACACGATGGTCGAACAACTGGGCAAATTCTCTTTCTCGGTTAGTCGGGGCAGAAAAAAACAAAAACGTGTGGATGAGCGGTCGTGGTCAGAAGTGTGTGATCGTTCCAATGACTTTTTTCACCTCTGACAAGTAATCCTTACCAGTCCTTACCAAGTCCTTACCAACAATACTCAATAATAACACATACCTTACCAACTTACCTCCTTACCTCGTTAAGATACCCTTAACGAGGTATTTTAATTTAAAGATGTGACACTGTGTTAAACATCTTTGTTTGAAACACCCCTATATATATATCTCTATTTTTATAGGTAAGAAGGTAAGGAATGACGTAAGTATTTTGAAATCATTAAAAATTTTGGCTTACCAGAACCTTACCAGTCAAGTAAGGTTGGTAAGGAATTAATATTCCCCATTTTTTTTCCTTTACTTTATCGTCAGTTCGTTTACGCTCATCACAAGGAGAAACAATTATGTTTAAAACAAAAAGAGAAAAATCAAACGCAAATTTAACAGCAGTATCACCAACAGATCGGTATTTCACCAGTTGTCAGAAAATGTCCGTTGCCGCTACTCTCGAAATGAAGATAAGGAACATGCGTGGTCAAGTATTCACGCTTAAGGAGATCCCTACGATGACAAGCAATACAATTGCCAAGCCATTGACCCCTCATGAATTAAAAGTGTTCCAGGTCTCTTGTGGGCTTAAGAAAGCCATTGCTGGAAAAAAAGGATCTCTCGGATTGTATCGAACCATTTATAATAAACGATCATATAGGTCAGACAATGCTCAATTGGAGCTTGCGTTTAAAACTTTGAAGGAAGAAGGGTTCTTATAGTCAATTCCTTGTCCTATCGGATTATGGATTGCTTTGTTAATTTTATCTTATGGCAAAGCGCAACACTCCCCTGGAGGGGGTCAGCGTGGTAACGGCGGTTTCAGGCAAACCAAAGCGCACCAAAAAACCAAAACCCCTTCCAGTTGAATTCACTCTCACATTAAAACAATCAAACTTTGTTGATGAATACATTGACAATGGTGGAAATGCTACTCGCGCTTACATTTTCGCTTACAAAGTCGGATATGGATCTGCTGCTGCACTTTCATCTCTATTATTGAAAAATATTAATATTTTAGAAGTAATTGAAATGCGCCGAGAACGAAGTGCAGCTAAGTTGAATTATACTCGTGAAAAACATTTAAAGATTTTAGTTGCAATCGCAACTGCAAAAAAATCTGACTATCTTAACATTGATAGAGATAATGCTGAACAACTTGCAACACTCGGATATGATGAATACGGATTGCAATGCAATTCATGGGATCAGAAGGCGGCTCGTGATGAACTCAGACAAATTTACGGATTCGACAAACGAAGCGATACAGGAGATAGCGACACTCACGATAGAGGACTTTGTGAGTCAGCACGAAAAATTAAAGAAGGAAGGGAAAATAAATGAAGCAAAAAGGTTTCTCTGGCTTCGATGCGCTACTGATTTGGAGTTGTTCGCGCTTACTTATTTTTCGCACTATTGTGAGTTTGTATTCAATGATTTACATCGAGATCTTTTTCTGTCATCTAAATTTGCTGAAAGATCGGTTAGACGCGCACGCGCTGCACCTCGCGGATATGCAAAGTCTACGGTCACGGTACTCATCAAACCCATTCATGACGTTTGTTACAAACTCGAAAAGTTTATTGTCATATTCTCAAACACGACGGATCAATCAAATCAAAAACTTAAAGACATTCGGACTGAGATACTTACTAACCATCGCCTCATTGATGATTATGGAATCCACTTTCTTACTAAGAGTCCTGGTGAGAGCCAATACATTATCCATTGTGATAACCATTCGTGCTTATTTCAAAGCTATGGCTCGGGTACGGAAGTACGGGGTATTAGGTACGGTCCAGATCGACCAAGTAAAATCATCGTCGATGATGGTGAACACTCTGAAGAAGTTCTTAATGAAGCTATTCGTCGCAAGTATGAGGATTGGTATTTCCAAGTCGTATCGAACATCGGGAATCAATTCACGAACATCGAAACAATCGGCACCATACTTCATCCAGAATCCCTTCTCGCGAACCTTATCAAAAATCCAGCATACAATGGCAAGATCTACAAAGCGGTAATTTCATTTTCGACAAGACAAGATCTATGGGAACAATGGACTTGCATTCTAAACAATGTTGATAATGAAAATCGTCACATTGAAGCACAAGAGTTTTATGATATTAATTCTGTTGCAATGTTAGACGGTGTAAAGGTTTTGTGGGCGCAGAAAGAATCGTATTTATATTTGATGAAAGAACTTGTTGAGAAAGGTCGTCGTGCGTTCTTTAAAGAAAAACAAAATGAACCTATCGGTGGTGATGAAGCATTGTTTGATCAATTCCATTGGTATCGAGAAACATCAGAAGGATTTGTAATTGAATCAAATGGTGTTTTGATTCCATGGAAAGATTTAAAATATCCTGATGGTCGATGGCTCAATTCATTTGGTGTTTTAGATCCAAGTGCAGGTCAGAATAAATCTAAAGTTGGTAAGCTTGGTGACTACGCATGTATCCTTGCAGGGATCAAACACAGAGAACGATTGTTCGTTCATGAAGACATGCTCAAACGGATTAGTCCCACAAAACAGATCGAATCAATTTTCGAGTTTGATAACAAATATGACTTCACAAAGTTTGGTGTTGAAACAAACTTGTTTAGGAATCTTATGATGCCAAACATTGAGACAGAACGTAAACGTCTTGAGAAGAAACTAGGCAAAGAGATCCGAGTACCATTCTATGATATTGAAAACACCGACAAAAAAGAAGAGCGAATCACAACACTTGAACCCAAAGTAACGCATGGATTCATTTTGTTTAACAGGGCTTTATCTCAAACGTGTATGCGCCAACATGAAGCCTATCCGCATGTCGATCACGATGATGCACCAGACGCATTGCATATGCTATGGAACCTGTGCAATAATCGCTATAAGGCATCAGCACTTGGAATCAACGCACAAGGTGGGAAGTAATGAGCAAAGTAATCGTCAGAATGATCCACGGAGTAAAGCGACTGATTCATGTTGATACTGACCTTGGTAGCAGATTACATCAAACGATTCGAGCTTATACTGTTGATGGCACCGGCAAGAAAATTGAAGTAGCGAAAGCAATGCTGTCAACTCCTCCTGGTGTATCTCATGCAACACTCGTACATGTGAAAACTCACGATGAATTTAAACAAAAAGGATTCGCACGAGAGCTTGTAAATACTGCTATGGAAAGTTTAGGATCACGAGGTAAAAAGTTTTTAAGAACCGATGAAATAATTCATCCAGGTACAGCTAAGATTCTCGCACGTAAACAAACAAAGTTTTTTGGTACTGGACTCGGAATAAATGGAAACAAAACAAAAATGATCACAACTAAACGCGCAGAACAAGGAGCAAAGAAAATTCATAAAGGAACTAACACAAGATCAACTGATCCAAAGAAGATTTTTTCCACCACAATGATTCCAAAAAGACTCAGGAGAATTAAATAATGCCTCGTCAAACGCAAAAAGGTAAAGCTTCTGGAGATCTAAGCCGGTTAAGAAGATTTGCTCAAAATCATTTGGGTACGATCATGACTGAAGACATGAATCAGACTAAGGAATTTAGATCTGATCATTTGGAACTTCTCGATGCATATTATGAGAATCGTCAATACGATGATCTACCGGAATGGGATGAAGCAATTTCTCAGACTCGTGTTGATTATGTGGAAGTTCGTAAACGTAAGCCAAGGATCATTTACAATTTGGGTAAGGTCATGGTTGAAAAGGTTGCATCAAAGTTAGTTGGATCTGCAACATTCCCACAATTCATTATCGAAGATGAAGATGATGATACTGCATTTCTTCGCACTGTAATCAAAGCATCTAAGTTTCGCAGTAAGATGATTGACCCAATTAAAAAAATGCTCATCTCTGGTGGTGTATTCGAGCGTTACTTTTTTATTAATGGCAACATTCAAATGGAATACGCACTCTCGAAATATTGCTATCCAACATTTGATGCAATCGGTGAACTAGACACGATTGATATTAAGTATGTGTATGAAGATCAAAAAGAAAAAGATCACAATGGGAAACCAGCACGTAAATGGTATCGTTTACAGCTAAACAAAAACCAAGATATTCTATATGACAATCCTGAATATCGTCCAGGTACAATGCCAGATTTTAAAGTTGTGGCTCAACAGGATCACAATCTTGGATGGGTACAAGGCGAATGGTTTAAAACTCATGACGATAAATTCGATTATGATGGTATCGGATTATTTTCAGACATTACAGGATTCATTGATGAGTTAAATTATTCTCTCTCTCAATCGTCACAAGCCAACAGCTATGCCCAGGAGCCACAGTTAACGCTTACTAAGATTGATGAAGATGAACTAGACAATCTTATTAAATCAACTGAGAAGGCTTGGAATCTTGGTCGTGAAGGTGAAGCTAAATTCCTTGAATCAACTGGCGAAGGAATTAAAACTGCTATTGAACTTCGAGATAAGATGCACGTATTGGCATTAAATGTTGCTCGTGTGTGTTTGCAAGATCCAGACAAAGCAGCAGCACAGGCTCAATCCGGTGAAGCTCTTAAGCAAATGAATGCACCGCTCATCGAATTGATTGATGATCTACGTGCAGTAATTGAACCAAAGATGGTGAATCTACTTCTCAAGATTGCACTAACTGCACTCCATTACAATTCGATGGGCGAAGAAACTGTGATTACAACTCCTCCTGGCTATATGCCAAAGAGTCTTGACGTTACAGTTCAATGGCCTTTAATTTTTCCTGCAACGATCAAAGACATTCTCGCGGCTGCACAAGCTTGTCAGTCATTATCACAGGGACAAATCATTTCACGCGAATCGCTTACAAGATGGATTGCATCTATGATGCCTTCAGTTGATAACATCGAAGAAGAGCTTGCGAAGATTGCGGCGCAAGAGCCGTTGCCTTCTCCGTTTGGTAGTTTTGGGGGGCAGTGATGGCTACTGGTTTTTATAACACTGGTGGGGATCAAGTTGTTTTCCGTAGAATTCACGGTCACATTGTTCCATTCAGGAAAGAAAGTCACATAGGATTCTAATATGCCTTACATTAATCTAGGAGGATAAAATGGAACTAAGTTTACGAAAAAGAATGGTAAACCCACCACGAAATAAGCTCAACAAATACTGGAATGGGTATACAAATTTTGATGCCTCTCCAATGGGTAACGATGAATATAGTTTCGATGGTCACAATCATTCGATTCCAATTGCAGATCATGAACCAATTCATATATCTCATTTCTCATGCTGGTGCTTGCCTGAATGGGATGGATACAAAGATGGTGTTGGACATTATACGCATAGGAGTTTGCAGTGAAACGCATCTTTAGATTCGTAGGTGGAAAGATGAAATCTTTCATTGTCGGATCTTCCAAAGAGGTTTCAAAAGAAACTCTTAGCGCATCGGCTGAACTTCGCAAGCAATTGAAAATTAAGGCTGCACTTAAAACGGATATTCATGAGAAACGTATTGGTGCGATTGGTGCTGTTAGAAATGTTATCAATCAATACTTGTCTGATGGGAGAAAGACAAAAAGAGTTAACCTTGAAGGATATGGGTCTTACCTTCATGCTGTTGTTCCATCAACTGATGCAAGCAAAGTAGTAAAATTCTCAGCAAAAGGTCATCTAAACAGTAAAGAAATAAATGAACAGATTGCAAAGCGTGGTGGGATGAAAGCACTTTTAACAAAAAGTGGCATTGCACCACAAACAATTCATGTGCAAACAGGAAGCAATGATTACCTTGTTCAAGATAAAGTAAAAACTGTTGGAGAGAGATTTGGAAGTTTTACAAATAGATTTAGTAAGTCAAATGAAAACTTCGCAAAAGAACAATCGCAAATCAATACGTTAAAGAATAAGATAAACAAAGCAGGATTTGAGCATGAAGACGTTACTCCTAATAATCTTGCATTTAATAAAAAAGGTAAATTAAATACTATTGATGCTGGATGCTTTTCAACATTAAGAGAATTAACGAGTCCAGAGAAACGCAGAATAGATAAATTCAGAGTAACAGTATCAAGTGCAGGTAAGTTTAAGAAAGGTAAGTCATGAGTTTCAAAAGAATCAACGGTCACATAGTTCACATCAGAGATAAAAATGAAGAAGGTGGCATTGCTGTCGCTGGTGGTGTTGCTACTGGAATAGTATCTGGAAGACATGCAGCCGTTACAATGCATGAAGCTGCACTTGCAGAGAATGCGGCTAGAGGACATGAAGCTATTGCAAAGAGCTTGAAGTCTGCTGGGCCATTATTTGATAGTGCAACAAAGCAAGCTCGCGCTCATGCAAATAGGGCTGCTAAAGAATCATATAAAAAATCATTATTACTTGAAAAACATGCATTCAAAGTCCGCGGCGCTGGAATCGCTGCATCAGCCGGATTACTTACAGCCGGAATTGATCGTTTGATGGGAAATAAAAATGAACAAAACAAAAAGACTCGTGCTACTAGCGTTGCAGTTGTATCTGGTGCTGCTGCTTTTGGTGTTCATTCCATATACTCTCATGGTGTTGGCCTTCGTGGTGTTAAAAAATTTACTCATGCATTTAAAAGGGCTATGAAAATATGAAAGACTTCTTTGATGAAGTGGATTCAACTGGAATTGTTGAAGATCACATCAATCAAATATTAGGTCTTGAACATTCAGAATCAAAACGAATATTAAAAAGCTATAACGAAGTGAAGAATGATCTGATTGAAAGATTGGCATCACTTCCTCGTGGAACATTTACTGCTCAACACTTGCGTGGTGTACTCGCCCAGGTGGAAGCCGGTATCATTGCAATGAATGCAGAACTAAGTGGACAGACATTAGCAGGAGCAAACAAAGCGGCTCTGCTTGGTGTTGATGGTCTGCTAACACAAATGAAAGAATTCGATGAAAAATTCTCAGGGGCCGTTACACCGATTAACATTAATGCATCTCTTATTGCTAGTGACACTTCAAAGTTGCTTGTTAAAAGATACAACACAAACCTTGATCAATATGGAAAAGGTCTTTATGAAGAAATCAGTCATGGACTTCTCACTGCGACGATTGGCGAAACAACCCAAGACGAAGTTGTAGCAAGAATTGCTTCAAAGTTTGGCGGCGAAGAATGGCAACTCGCTCGGATTGTTCGCACTGAACTTCATAACGTAGTTAATCTTGGAAAAATTAAAAGCATGGAAGAACTTCAAGAAGATATTCCTGATCTTTTAAAAACTCTTATGCATCCAATGGATTCACGAACTGGAGCAGATTCAAAATTTGCTGCATCATTAAAGCTTGTGGAGAAAATCGAAGATCCATTCGAGTACACTTGGAAAAAATTAACTCGTGTTTTCATGGCCCCACCGGATAGACCAAATGATCGAAGTGTGATTGTTCCGTATCGAAAAGAATGGGGAAAATTACGAGAACCTGGCTTTATTAGCGGGAAATTCGCAGACGCTTAAACGTGTCAAATCAATGTCCTGTTTTTTTTATTCGTGTTGCGCGAATATTGTTTCATAACCCTGGCGGTTAGAAATGGAGCATGGAATGAATCTTGATGATTTATTACAAGCAATGAATCTTGCAGTTGCTGAAGCAGCTAAAGATACAGAAAATACTGATCTCGCAACCAAAGCAGCAAGTGCGACTAAAGCGTACAATGATGCGAAAGCAGCGAGTGAAGCAGATCCCGATAAACTAGATGAATCTAAGTTCGATGAAAAGACTAAGGCATATCTAGCAAAACTCAGGAAAGAAAATGCAACTCACCGGACAGCGAACAAGGATTTGAAATCCAAGTACCAATCCGAAGTTGATCGAAGTAAGGCAATTTTAAAAGCTGCTGGCATTGAAGTCGAAACTGATAAGCCAGAAGAACAAATCAAAAACCTTACAGCCCAATCTCAACAACAAGCACTTCGCAATGCGGTTTTAGAGACAGCAATAAGTCATGGTGTTCCAGGCGACAAGCTAAAATATTTTGAATTTCTAATCACAAGTGCAGTTCAGGAATTAGATGAAGGTGATGAACTTTCTGATGAAGCCCTAGAAGCAATTGTGATTGAAGTTAAAAAAGGCGTGTCGAAGTCGGCAAACTCAACTGTTGGCGATGGTAAAAAACCAAATCCAAACAGCAGCCCGACTGAAACAACCTTCGAGCAATTCCTAGCAATGGGGCCAGTTGCAAGAAGCACTTTCTACCTGAAGAATCAAGACAAGTATGTTGCCTTTGTTTCCGAAGCGAAAGCAAAGAAAAAATCACTCGTCTAACAGGAGACACAAATGCCAGCTACAGTATCAGCCGATTTTAATTTTACTCCAAAAGTGTGGCAAGATCACATCATGGCGTATTTCGACCGAAAACTTGTATATGGAGCATTCGCGCTTCGTGATGACAGCCTTCAAGCTGCACCAGGATTGACTCAAAACTTTCCATACTTCAAAAAGATTGGCCCTGCTCAAAAGCCGTCTGAAGATGAAGGTCTTGAAGTGGACAACTTGACCGATGATTCATTCAGCGTGACAGTTGCCGAAGTATCAAAAGCCGTTGGTATTACTAAACGCGCTTTCAAAACTTCTGCGGCTCGCACTGAGCGAATCGTTCAAGAAATTCAAGAACAAATTGGCCGAGTAATGGCTGAACAAGTGGATGAAGATCTTTATGTTGCTCTCGCATCTTCATACACAAAAGGTTATCAATCCAATATCGGTAACGCTTACGGTACAATGAACATTCGTGCATTGAATATTGGTAAGGTTTCTGCATTCAACGACAAGCATAAAGATTCAATCGTTATGTTTATGCATTCGATGCAATTCCTTGATCTTCAAACCGATACACAAGCCGGTTTCTTGGTTGCAAATGCTCTCGACCCAATGTTTATGGTTGAAGGATTTGAAGGCCGACTCGGTGGTGTTGCAATCATTTCAATTGACACTGTTGGTATTAATTCAGGTGCCGGTGGAACTGGTGGAAACGGTCAGATCAATGGCAAGAATGCTTATGACGCTTGGATCTTGAAAGCGAATGCATTTGGTTTCATGGTGAAACAAGAAATGGAAGTTGAGAGCGATTACGACATGCTCCATCGTCAACATGTGTTTGCCGGTGATCAATGGTACGGAACACGTACTTTTGATCAAACCATCAGCCCACAATTTAAGAAAACAGCACTGTTGCAAACTGTAACAGTTTACGGGTAAGGAGCCAAAAATGAATAACGAACGTGACCCAGGTACAATCTCGATTCCACTTGGAACCCAAGCTGCAAATATCACATTGCCAGGAGTTTATTGCCGCAAACATTCACGCATCAAAAATGCGTGGTTGGTTGATCAGGCTGGACTTCCAGTAAGCGGAGTAAATTATGTTGGAGTTAGATTGAAAGATCTGGCTGCAAATATTTATTGCCTCGGTGATACTCAACTTGGATCTCCTGCGCTCACTCCAACACTGATTCCATTATCTGAAGATGATTCTGATAGTGTTGCTCCGATCAGTGAAGAACGTGACGTCCCAGCACTCACAATGTTGAATGTTGAACTCACCATGCATGGAACTGGATCATTGACTGACGCAATTTTGGTACTAGAATTTTATAACCTCTAGGATCGACAAAATGTGGTGGGTAGCTCATAAAAAAGCTATCCACCATAATTTTAAGGAGAACATATGGCAATCATGTCTGCAAATCGTCGAATGAATGATAAAAAACAACGTGATGCCAACAAAGCGAAAGCCCATGCTGACAATCACAAAAAAGCAAAAGCTGCTCAAGCATTGATTGATCAAATCAAAACTAAGCCAGAGGCGGTTAAAGATGGCTCTGACAAGTCAGCATCAAAATAAAATCATGCAGTTGCTTGGATATGGCGGTAAAGCCATTCAAGCCGGATCTGTTATTTATGATAAAGTCATGAATGATCGACTCCATCAACTCCCCAACGATACCGAGAATCTAGTCGAAAGTTATCTTGACAATGTTTACGCAATTGAAAAGAAAATGACTGCGGCTACTTCGCGCTTGGCTGCGGAAAAGGTTGATGACATTACAACCAATCTTCATGAGCTTCAAATGTTACGGGCAGAGCGCAAGAAGATTGCGAAAGAAATCTCTCAACATTTAGATATTCCTTATATGGGTACGGGATCTAATATCTCGGTCAGATCATGAATCAGTATCCAAGCGGCATTGATGCTGCAATGATCGAAGGAATTGATGCAATCCTTGCAATTCGTGATGCTGTAGGTGCGATCATTAAACCCGTCTACTTCGTCACTAGGACGTTTTACAGGGACAAAGAAATGCAAGAGCCAGCAAAGGGGCCAGAAGGCAGTAATGCCACGGATTTGGTCGTCCAGCTCTTGCCAACACCAGGGATGAAGCAATTCAATCAAGATATTCGCCTTCGAGAAGGTGGATCTATCAAGGCTGGTGATATTATTCTAAAAGGGATCTCAAAGAACTTGTTTAAAGAACAAGATATTGACGGGTCAACGTCTGCAAAAAATATCCAAAAATTCTATCTGATCGGTGATAAACTGTATCAGGTGATCAATGTCACGGCAAGACACGTTACTTTCAACGTCCAGGTTCGTGAATTAACAAATCAAACTCGATACTGAGTAGGAGAATAATATGGGAATGGGGCCGAAAAAAATGCCGACACAAAAAGAGAATGTTTCTAAACTCTATGCTACTCAGCAAAAGATTGTTCAAGCTGAGAAGGGTGCAGGACAAGAAGTACCTGCAACTAAGGATTCAGAACTTCATGAGAAATTCCACAATCGTTCATACAATCCAATTGATGATGCTGAAAGCGGATCTATCAGTTCTAAATTGAATGAAGATGCTGGTCGATACAAAAAAGGCCCAGGCCCACTCTAATGAAATTCATGCGTGTCCACGGCAGAGTTATTCCTATCAAGGAAGGCTCTGCCGAACAGCATCGTAATTCTGCTCGTAAATCAGCAACCGTAATTGGCGCGTCTGCTGGTGCTGCTGCTATGGGCATTCACGAAACGATGATCCAGGCAAGAAAACATGCGGCACTAAAAGGAGCAGGACAATCTGGACTAGCACATCAAGCATTCAAAGCTGCAACTAGATCGGGAAAATTTGTAAATGCAGCAGCGGCAATTATGATTGGCGCAAGCGTTCACAAATTAGTTCAGAATCGCAAGGCAGATAAATTACAAGGTAAAGTATCTGCTGGAAAAGCTATTGGAGAACAGTTTAAACAAATTGGATTAGGTGTAACTGGCGCAGTTGGTGCTGTTGGTGCATATGCTGCAACATTAGGAGTTGGTAAAGCAATTTCAAAAGTCACTCAGCATATTCCAGGTATGAAACAAAACATAAAAGATAAAGTTACAAAATTTAAACGTGAACGAACAGTGGTTAAAACTCACGGAAAAGTTTACAATCCAAGACAAAAGAGGCTTACATGAGCGGAATAAATGAACAAATAAATCCAAAAGATCACAATATCATTAAACCAGTTAAAGATTGTGACAAGGATGGATCTGAAGATAATTCAGTTACCAAAGAACTTTCAGAAGACGTAAATGATAATCGAGGTAAGTAAATGTCAGGCGCAACTGGATTTTTCAGAAAAGACGGAAAGATAATTCCAATTCGTGCCGCCGCTGCTGCCGGTGCTGTCGTTGCTGCTCATAAAGTAAAGTCTGCTCGTGCTATCAATGCTGCTGTTCAGTTAAAAAAACACCCTAATGCGGATAAAAAAATCCATGTTAATCGCGCTCTCGATCTTGGTAGTCTTGGTCTTTCTATCGCCTCTGGTGTTGTTGCAGCCGCAACATTCGGAACACCAAAAGGCTTGGTTGCTGGTTTTCTTGCTTCTCATGCTATTGATGCTGCGGGTATTGGAGCCAACATAGCAAGTGTTGCTGGTAAGGGTGATACAAAATTACGTGCGAAAATTGCTGCTAAACAAGAAGGTAGAAACTTCATAGCAGGTAATGCAGTTTATGCTGCTGGTGTTTTAGGAACCGCAACTGGTCGTGCCGCTCTGGTGAACTATACTTCAAAAATTTTAGAATTTGGTAGAAAGGTTTTGAGAGTCGTATGAAATATTTAATTACATTATTTTTATTTACTTATTCTAGTGCATTGGCTGGAGACACAATCATTGCTGGAAAGATCACAAGTGACCATCAAGAAGATATTGCAATGGTCACTGCTGGTGTTGCACTCGCAAACAAAGTTGATTCATCACAATGTTTCATCAATCAAGTTTTAAATTCAGTTTATTCTGAGAATCAATCTTACACACAAAAACAAATTTCAGACATGATGCAAACTACTGTCGTTACCGTAAACATCGTAATGTACGATGGATCATGGATTGACAATAGATGGAATCACACAATCGGTTATGAAGATGAAAATATTCCTAATACCGTTTTTTCTAATCGGTATTTTGTTAATACTGTTGCAATGGTTGCTGATAATATTACTCATGAAGTTAAAGGCCATTCCCTCGGATTCAGACACGATTATTATAAACCCACAAGTGTTCCTTATGGCGCAAATATTGCTTTCGAGGAATGCAATAAATGAGCAGCAATAAAAAAGTTGAACTAAAAGACTTCGCAGAAGCTCTCCAAAAGTTTTCTGATAAATCTATTGCACAGAAAAAGAAAGCGGTAATCCTAGGCATTCAAAAGAGTTTGCCAGATCTTGTTGCCGCTTCTCCTGTTGATACTGGTTACTATGCGCAATCATGGGATATGCACATCACTGAGACTTCTGCGGTGCTAGGAAACTATGCTCCATATGCTTCGATCATTGAGAATGGTGCTCGACCGCACATGTGTCCGATTGCCCCGCTCCTGGCCTGGGCGAAGCGTGTTTTGAAAAGCCCATCTCAACCACCGGATTATGATTCTGAAGTATGGGGTCTTGCTCGTGGCGTTCAAAGAAAGATTGCAGAACAAGGTCAAGCTCCAAAGCACGTTCTAGAAAATATGATTCCAACAATTATAAAAAACATAAAGGAAGAACTTAGACGTGTTTGATCCATCGGAAATTGCACTCGCAACACTATCAAAATTCATTGCAAAGAGTTTTCCAAAACTTACTTTGATTGATGAATTTCCATATGGTAATGAGCAACTTTCATATCCTTCGATGACAATTTCAATTTCTAAATCTAAGCGCACACCTAAGATTGCATGGGTTGATAAGACTTCAGAACCAGATGATGATGGAATAGTTTTACAAAATACCGTGGTTGCTGAGTGGGATCTTAATCTTCAGCTTGATCTTTGGTGCAGAGATAAATTAGAACGTAGAGAGTATGTTGAAAACATCATTAAACTTTTCAATTCTCAAGAAGGCGGCATTGGGATTAAAGAAAACTCTGATGGATTATCGCTCAAAATGGAAGATATGTTCTGTGAAATCGCACGTTATGAGATTGACACTGTCGAACCGATGGATGATGAAGCTGCGGCACAAAGACAGGAAAGGCGCGAGAAAATTGCCGTCATAACAAATTTTTTTGAAATTAGACAAAAATCATACTATGCTATTCGTAAGACAGTCATTAAATCTCAGGTTGCAACCGATATTGCTGGGCCTAGTGGAATTGAATCTGACATAACACTTTAATTTTCTCATGATGAGAAATAAACAGGCTCCAAGGAGGGGCGACAAATGGGCGTATTTTATTCAACAAATCCTTTAGACTGGTCTGCACTTGATGGAATTTATATTGATGATACTTCTCCTCCTCCATCAGTAACCGGCGTACCTGCAAATATTGCAATTCTAGTTGGACAATTTGAACGTGGATCTAAAAATATTCAAACAGTTGGATCATCTGGAGTTCTAAATCAAGAATACGGAAATAATTCTTCATATTCTGGATACATTGCACTTCTCAATAAACGATTTGGAACTTTGAAAATTGCTCGTGTTGTTGCTGCCAATGCAATAACTGCAACAAAAGTTTTTCAATATGCAGTTGGCCCTGTTTCGATTATTACTTTCTCAGCATTATGGGCTGGTGCTTATGGAAATAATATCACGGTGACAATTACTGCTGGATCAACTCAGGGATCTAAGTATGTCATTCATGATGGAAATGCAAATGCAGTTTGGCCTGATGAAACTTATGACAATGTATTGATCACGAATGTTGGTGCAACTTTCGCGCAATCTAATTTGATCACTGCAACTGTTCTATCAACTGCACATGAGCCAAGCGCAATCGCTGCAACTAATCTTTTGACTGGTTCTGATGGCGTTGTTGCTGATTCTGATTATCAAGCTGCGATTACCTCACAAACTCAAACAAGTGGAATTGGAAATATTTTATTCCTCGATTCTTACAACACATTAAGAAATAGTTATTTGCAAGCTTCAATGGCTGCAACCACTGACAAGATGTGTTTGGTCACTGGTCAGCCTGGAGATTCTGTTGCAACTGACATTACTGACGTGGCTCTCAATCGAGATACTCAAGGTCGCTTGATCTATGCATTCCCTTATGTTTATACAAACGTAAATGGAAATCCGACTGAAGTAAATCCATGCTCATTCTACGCTGCGCTCATTTCTCAGATTGCACCAAACATTGATCCGGCTTATGCGGCCAATGCTCAATATCTTACAGGCATTAGTTCTTTGTCTCTCGCGCTTCAACGCTCGGATTACATTGCATTGATGGCTGCTGGTATCTCTGCATTTGAACTTGATCCTGATCTTGGTATCAAAGTTAAATCTGGTGTTGTTACTCAGATTGCAGACAGTTCAAAAATAATGATATTCCGTCGTCGTATGGCTGACTTCATTATTCAGAGCTTGGCTAAATATTTAGTCAATTATGAGAATGCAGTAAATAGTGCCGATGATCGAATTGCAGTAGGTGGAGCAGTAATGCAATTCAATACTCTCTTAGAAAAAGCAAAACTTGTTCCTACTGATGCAGAAGTATCAACTGGAAAAGCATCTTTGATTGATACGAAGTCACTCAACACTGATGCAGCAATTGCTGCCGGTTTCTTTTACATCATTTACAAACGCAGAATTTACAGTTCAATGCGTTTTATCGTTTTACAAACAGAAATCGGTGAATCAGTTGTAGTCACCGAATCAAACGGGTAAGGAGCAGTTATGGCAAATCCATCAATTCGGGGGCACCAGGGCAAGATTGCATTTTTCGCAAACGGATCTCAGGTGGCAATGATCAATTTAACCAGTGTGGACATTACCCAGGAATCGACATTCATGCGCTCGAAGTATGTGGGCGTCGCTGTTCCAGAGGGTGATCAAGCAATGGATGGCTGGACTGGTACTGTCGATGCAGAAGTAAAAGACTCTGTAATGGAAGACTTCATTGACGCTTTGACGACCGCCAACTTAAATGGTATTGGTATAGAAGATTACTCTGTTGTAAGCACTCAAAATTACAATGATGGAACAAGCAAGTCATGGGTTTACTCTGACATGCAGTTCAAAATGAGTATGAAACAAGAAGGTCTGCAAGCCAAAATCACTAAGAAATTGGACTTCCAGGCCGCCAGGAGAGATCCTGTAACCTAACCCCTGGCCTGGAGCCAGAGAAGGAATGCCAATGTCAGAACAGTTGATCAAGATTACTTTGACAAATTCGTCTAACCCGAATGAAATCAAAACAAAAACAGTTACACTTCGTCCACTTAAAATATCACATAGCGAACAAGCTGCGGAATCCGTAGCTGGTCGATCAAACGGTGATGCAAACCTGATGCAAGTTCTGATGCAAAAGGCTCTTTTCAAATTACTGCTTTTCCAAATTGATGACAAAACGGTAAGCGCGAATGATAAAGAACAAATGGATAATTTGTTTTCACCAAAAGAATATGGTCAGTTGTTAAAAGTTGTCGCAAAAATTAATGGAGGCGATGAGAAGGAAGCAGACCCAAAGATAGAGTTCGTGAGTTCTGGCGACAAGCAACCTGGATAAAAAGGTATACCAGTTTCACGATGGCAGAAATCAGAGACATGACTGTTCCTCAATATTTAATTGTCGTTGAAATGTTACAAGAATTGCTCAAAAGTAGCGGGGGAGAAGATCAAGTATGATGGAGCAGCTTTTCGAGGTAGCAACGGAATTTAAGTTTGAAGTAGGAGAAGCAATTCTCGGAACAAACGAACTTACTGATTCTGTAAAGGGACTCGATTCAGCTTCTCAATCTGCATTTTCAAGCCTGAATTATTTTGCATCTGGATTAGTAGCTCACCTCGGATTAGGTTCGGGTGGGCTACTTTCAATTTTAGGTGCAGGAATAAAGTTGTCAGAAGAATTCAGAGTTACATCGCTTGGTTTTGTAAATAGTTTTAGTTCAAATATGAAATATCTTTCAGGAGATATTAATACATTCAATGAGAAACTAGAAACAAGCGGTGTTTTGATGGATAACATTAAAGACATTGGCGCGAAATATGGAATATCAAGCAATGCTCTTGCTAATATGACTCAAAAACTCGCCCCACCGCTTGCTGCTCGTCATAAATTAGGAGAAAATTATGGTGGCGGTATTGAAATGGCTAAAAATATTACGATCAGTGCCGAGTCGATGGGACTTAATCCGACTGTATTAGCAGATTCGATTTTAGGTGCAATGAGTGGTCAGGGTCTTCACGGTAAAGCATTCGCACGACTCGTGAATACAACTGCATTTCGAGAGTCTGGAATAAAAAATCAACAAGCACTGGCGACAATGCCAGTTGATAAAAAAATTGACCTACTCAATAAAGCTTTAAAGGATCTAGCAATGGATTCTGATTCGTTAACATATCGAATGAATTCGTTTGATAAACAAATTATATCATTAAGAGAATCACTTTCACCAATGCTAACTATGATCGGTGATGCGA
>QGNH01000140.1_pt3 | contig 19925 bp, 31 predicted proteins | sample 1735481 | NCBI WGS metagenome assembly QGNH01 (sample SAMN09239004, study PRJNA386568) | Viral metagenome, whole genome shotgun sequencing project.
GACCCTCGAATCAAGATCATCCAAAAAGAACCGTACTTCCTGTTCATCGGACGTCTCATCTCAGAGAAGGGTCTCGATTACGCTATCAAAGCAACGGGCCACCTCGGTGTCAGGTTGGTGATGTGCGGCCAGGGGAAGTTTCCGGATAACCTCCCGGATCATGTCTTCCCCTTCGGATACGCAGACACTGAGCAACGTAAGTCCCTCATAGCGGGTGCAGTCGGTCTATATGCCCCCACCCTCTATCGGGAGCCCTTCGGTGGGGTCGCAGTCGAAGCTCTACTATCCGGAACCCCTGCCATCACGACGGATCATGGTGCCTTCTGTGAAACCGTGGAACCACGCTTCAGAGGCGTAACTGTGAGTGAGTTAGTCGAAGCTGGACAGCTTGCCCTGACGCTCACTGTAAATGAGCGTAAGATCCTTCAAGCCAAAGCTCAATATCAGTACAGTCTGGAAGCAATAGCCCCTCAATATGAGAGATACTTCTCTCGGATATACGAGATAAATAACATGTCAAAACCCTGCGAATCCAAAATAACCCAATCACAACACGATGAAGCTCAGGACTTCGAAGCGGGGTGGTGGGGCAACTGCGGCAACACTATGGGTGAGGAGACCAAGCAGCTCCTGTACTTTGACCGGATGGGCCTCCCTCCGTTCCACAATACGATGTGGAACTTCAACTTCCACGGGGAGGGGTTATCCATCCTGGACATTGGTGGTGGCCCAGTCTCAGCCCTGCTGAAGTTCCAAGGGGCTACGAGAAGAACCATCGTCGATCCATGCAACTACCCCAAGTGGGTAGATGAGCGATACGCCGCATGTGGGATAGAGCAGATCAAATCACTGGCTGAGGACATCTCCTTCAATTCCTGCTTTGACTTAGTTTTGATCTACAACTGTTTGCAGCACGTTCACGATCCAGAGAAGATCGTGTCGAACGCCCTCCGTGCGCTCAAGCCTGGGGGCAAGCTCCACATGTTCGAGTGGGTTGATAGGCCCGTTGAGCCAGGTCACCCTCATGTGTTGACTCAGGATAACCTAGAGAAGTGGACTGGCCTTAAGGGCAAAGTCGAGATGATGAATCAAAACGAATGCTACGGTAAGGCCTGGTATGTATGAATGACGAACCAACAATACCCTCTTCAGAAGCTCCTCAGCGAGACACTGATCCCCATGAGCTGAAGCCCAGTCTCGCTCCCAATTCGGTTACTTGGGCGGACGTGTTAGCTACCCACCAAGCCGTTCTGGGTGAGTTAGCGGGTCTTCGGGGTGACGTATCAGAGATGAGGACCATGCTCAGAGATGCCTTTGATGCAGCTCTGAACCTCGACCCTCGGGTAGAGCAACTTGAGCACCAAGCCAAGCATGGATTTGTCGTGTGCAAGTTTCACCACTCCAATGGTGACGAGCCTGTAAGCCCACCAGATTCAGAGATCGGATAAATATCATGAAGAATGCAGCTCAATCACAACCACCTACGCCCGAGAAGGAAGTGAGGCCTGAGTTCTGGACGACAGACTTGTACCTGGCAGCCTTCCTCCAGACAGAGGAGGTGGTTCTACTTAGAACTGAGACTGAGCTACGAGGAAGGTGTCAGTTCGTCTTCCTCGCAGATGTCAAACTAACCAGCTTGAAGACAGCTTGGTTTGCTCGTGGGGCTACCACCAATGCCTCACGATACGCAGACAACATCCGCTCCCTCAAGAGTCTAGTGCACTCCGGAGCAAGACAGTAGTCCAAGTGACATGCACACCCCACCATGCGAGGAGTTGGACGAGATAAAGATCGAGATTGCAAGGATCGAGACCTCGATGCAGGACTCGAACTACCCGTCCAAAACCTCGAAGAAGTGGAAGCGATTGGCAATCTTGATCCCAGTGGTAGTGACAATACTGGGTTCTATAGGAGCCTGGATCACGGCTGCCATCAATAGCTCAATCACGACTAAGATTCAATCTGTGTCCAAAGAGACTGCACGACAGACGTGCCAAGACCTCATTGTAAGTCAATCCGCTTCGTACATGATGGGTATCCAAACTGGACGAGAGCAAGCTAAGCAGGAAGAAGCGCAGAAGCGAATCGAGAACCCTCCTCCCTTGGGACTGACGGTAACCCAGAAGAATCAAGTTAAGTCCCCTCACTAGCCGGTGTACATTGCTGTCATGGATGAATCGAAGAAACTCTACCCGAAGAGCTCTCCACCAGTGAAGTGGCTTAAGGTGATGGTGCCCGCTGGGCTCCACGAAGATCTCACTAGCAAGTGCAAAGAACTCAAGATCACACTACCCGAAGGGGTGGAGCTATCCATCAAACGATGGATACAGGAGTAAGACCCAATGCCCACAGAACTAACTGATTCCCTTACCCTCCTCAATAAGCCTGATCTGGCTAAGGCCATGTATCATGCATGGAATGAGCTCTTCGGAGACTATCCAAAGAAGGAATCACTGTGGGTATTGCTGGCTCAGATTCAATTGGAAACTGGGATGAAGTACTGCCACAATTGGAACTTGGGCAATTGCAAATCCGTAGAGGGAGATGGGCATGATTACCAGTTCTATGGTTGCGGTGAAGAGCTGCCCAGTGGGGTCGCTCAGCATGCGGTAGCCAGCTCACCCCTCGTGGCCATCAAGAGAGTCTACACAGCGAACGGGCAGCAGATGGCCTCCGTGTGGATTGAACCCGATCATCCCTGGTGTCGGTTCCGAGCGTTCGAGAGTCTCGAGTTGGGGGCCGCCGATCATCTAGTGCTGATGAGTAAGAGGTTTTCAAAAGCATGGCCTGCAGTAGTGCAAGGTTCCCCCGCCGTGTTTGCCCATTTATTGAAGCTCCAACACTATTACACGGCTCCGGAGGAGCAGTACGCCCATACCCTCACCAGTTGCTATAACGACTGGTCTAAGGTGCCTGTCGACTACGACACAGTGGAACCCCTCACTGACGATGAGAAGTCCAAGATACAGAACCTTGTGGCTCTGACGATGGCAGCTTCATTGGATGAGACGGTGTAATGCCTACGGTTGATGAACTTCGTGAAAAACTGACCGCTGCAAGGCTAACCCCGCGGATCCCCAATCTCCTCAAGAAGGAGATACTAACCTATCTTGCTGGGGTGGAGACTCACCAACGGTGGCAGGTGCTATCCAGCTTGGGTCTGACAGAGAGTAGGGTGGCAAAATGGGCTTCTCACAAGAGGACGTTCCACACCTGATTAAACAACAACGCCCCGGGAAACTGGGGCGTTGTGTAGCGTGTGTTTCATGCCAACATCAAAAGTGGTTTCATCGGGTACCAGGATCTCCCTGACCACCATGCACGCTAGGTAATCAGTACACCAATCAGGAGCCGGTGGCAAGGTGCACGCCGGAGTCCCACTCTGAATCCACATGCCTGGTGTCAGGACGGGGCGGCTGCAACCGTGGGGCCGGGATCTTATCAGCGTAGCTCTCCATCGCCTCTAATAGAACAGTGGCCCAGGAGTCCCCCTCGGCCCGCCTGTGCTCGTCTACCTTACGGTACAGGCCAGTAGGTAGGAGATCCCAGAGTGTCCCCTGCAACCCAGGGGTCGGAACCTCTTTGGCGCCAGCTGCCGGAAGGGTGCATTCATTCAACCAGTAAGCCAAAGCTTCTTCGGTCGCTGGGCCCATAAGCAAACCCATCTCCAGGGCCCGCGCCCTGAATCGGAATTTAAGGAGCTTGGGTACTATCACATCTAGTGATGCAAATCCTTCCGGCGGCGGTTTATAGGTTGTCGGTTTCGAACGCCCATTTGATATCTGAGATTTGATTATCATGGCTCAAAACACGTAGTCCCACGATATGAGAAAGTCAAATCTCATATTCAGGTTTCTCATAAACCGGCTGGCCTATCATTGGGGCCAGATAGAAACCCCTTGACGAACCATCACAACCACATTACGTTCTAGTACGTCAACATGACAAAGTATCTGAGAATCAAAATTGAAGACCGGCTGCACCGCCAGCTGAAGGCCAAAGCGGCCCTAGAGTCAAAACATCTCCACACCTTAGTCGAGGAGATGCTCGAACGAGGGGCCCTAGAGCCGGAGCCTATTCGCGTGGCACCCGAACAAGCACTGGAGGATTCCAAGTGAAGATTACCATCCAACTAGACGACATTCGACTCCCCGCGGAACGCGGCCCTTACAAGCCTGTCATCATCCAAGTAGATGTCGTCAGAGCAGGTGAGGATCACCAGGTAGAGATCCGTGGGTACAAGCCTGCCAACGCAGACGAGGATGAGTTCTGGGGGATCATGATCCCCCGAATCATGGGGCAAGTGTGTGATATCGTGAACGGTCTTCAGAGGGCTAACTAGATGAGAGTCACATCCATCACCTGCTCCTCCAAGTGTGAGGGTCAGTTCGTCAGTTGCCAAGCCGACCTAGGTGAACAGGATGATACCCACCCTGAACGGTTGGCCCTCGTGGCCCTCACCTTGAAGCAAGCTACAATGACGAGCTGTTTACTGAATGCGGTGGCCGACGGAACACTCTCAAAAGAGGTGGCTCTTCAGCGAATCGCGGCTTTGAAAAAGCAGATAGGTGCCTTGAAGGAATCCCTCTCTTCTAACATTAGCCGACCTTAGGGCCAGTGAATTTATCAATCTGAGTAATTCCAGGGCCGGCCCACCAATCACTGAACAAAGAAGTAACACTCCAAAAACACTTTCAGCCAGAGAGTCAAAAATCGGAGTCCTGGATTTACTCAGAAACCGAATTCATTAGAATCGTAAAAACTCTCATGAGAATCACTGACCTCATCCGTAATACTAATCAACCATGAAAAACCTATTCATCCTGGCAATTACCCTCACCGCCTGTGGCTCACCCCAGGATGCACTCTCAGATGTAACTACAGGTGGTTCATCCGCTGTTACCATATCTGAGACGGGTGGGGACTCGGTGACCCTCGAGACCACAGGTGGCGCTGACTCAGCTACGGGAGGTTCTGAGAGCCTCACCACAGGTGGCTCCAGTGCAGCTACCACAACGACTTGCCCCGCCGGTGCGTGCGTTACTGGAACCGGTGGAAGGGGTTCCACGGGTGGTTCACCTGGTACTGGCGGTGGCAAGGCTACCGGTGGCTCCAAAGCCCTGGCCACGGGAGGGTCGTCCTCCACGTGTCGTCCTGGTGACCTGGGCTGCCTCTGTGGAACGGGATCAACCTGCTACGGGTCTGGCCACTGCATCACGTCCACGACCCCTCCCAGGTGCTGGGCAGTCAACTACACAGACCCGACCCAAGTTGGGAACGCCGGCTTCGCTTGTGATACCACATGCATGATCGGCCAGACCCCTCCATGTGCTTCGTGTAATTACGCGAGCCTGACTTGTTCAGGCGGGATCTGTGTGAGCAAATAAAATTCAAATGTAGATGTAAATGGCCCCAGACCCCAAAGGAGTCCAGACCATGAAGCATCAAATAGTCCCTGAGTTACAATTGATTACCGCCGAGCTCCGAATCGCAGTACAGGTTCTCCGCGTTATGCGAGCCCAGCTCGAAGTCATCAGAGCCCTACAAAAGATGACTCCCACCGACCAAGCACCATTGCAGATCGGTGGGAGTGTTACCCTTTAGGAGAGATTCGTATGGGAGATACACCGAAGCCTTGGACGCCACCCAACCTCGAGTACATGATCAGCCCAGTGACCAAACTGGATGAAGCCATCCGGGAGTTCGAAGTCCTGGTAGCCAACATGAGACTCAAGGAACGCCTAGGGGATGAGATGGACGGTTGCTACTCCCACTACCGGAACGCCTTCCAGGGAGCCTTGGAGGAGGGTTTGGAGCTACCCGAACGCTTTGACCCTGACACGGTCATCCCAGGAGTGTAAATAGAACTCAAGCCAGGGGGATGACTCCCTGGCTTGAGCAACCAGTTTCCAATTAGTGGAGGCATTACGAGTGCCTATCCAGACCGAACGAGTACTTAATACACCGGTGAGGGTTCGAGGTCAACTTCGAATAGTTCCGACCCGAGAGAGTACTCTCTCAAAGAGGGTCAAGTGGTGGCTCCGACGATCCCTCACTCTCACCCGGAAGACACCCTGGCTCCAGCTCCTGAGGCACCACGAGAGATGGCTTCGACTCAAGCCTAGGGTCAAGGCCCTCTTGGGTTCCAGAGAGTATCTGAAGGCCCTCTACGCTGGCCAACCATGGAAGCGATTCAAGCTCTTGTACCAAAGAGCTTGGGAGAAGAATACGGTCAATGGTCGGGCTTCCCTCTTCCTCCGGAAGCTTCGTTACAAGAGGACTCCTACAGGGAAGACTAAGACCAAAGAAGCCAAGGCTCGTCATCGAGCTCGTCATCGAGCTAAGGTACTTGAAGCCTACCAATCAACCATAGGCCGGTCAATCGTTCAGTCCCCTATTAATCAGGATCTTTTAACCAAGAAGGGGATCTAATTTCTAGGGTTATAAACACGTCCCCCGCAGCCCATTGGCCGATAGGTAATTTGTCTATCCACATCTGATTGACCGGTCTATATTGATTGACCATTCGGACGTGGAGGGACGTGTTTATCTCTGTCGGATGGACGTCCCCCTACGGCCCGAGACCCAGAGGAAGAGGGATCGAGAACCCGGTGTAACAGAGTGAGTACCTCTAGGTCAGCTCAGAATGCTTCGATGACTACAATTCAAATGATCCAATCCTCGAAAGAGGATTGGTCAGTACCGTCTTCGAGAGACTTGTCTGAGTTGACCTAGAGGTTCAAAGGATGCCCCTACCCAAAGTGGATGGAACCCTCATGGGTTCGAGTCTCTACTCCTCTCTCCATGAGTATGGAACCTCTGCGAGAAATGGGAAGTACATAGTCCATAAGGACTTCAAAGAGGTAACCCTCCACGGTGTCACAATTCTTGTGAGGAATGTTCACGATGGTGACCCCTATCCACAAGGACATGATGAATTAGAGTTCGTCAATTGGTTGTTCCCGATTATGACGAACAAAGAAGCCCATGATCTTGTGAACCAATTTATTGGGCACGAAGTGGATATGACTCTCGTTGGGGATATGGCTCGAACTCTCTGTCGGATGAGGATGATCCCTCCTACGAGGTTCGAACGGATTCTTTCTGAGGACATCCTCTGACCTGGTGTAGGTGGGCCCGGGAACTCTTATGGGTTACCACCCTATACCCTTCCACGAGCTCGAGAGCCTCATCCCCTCACCGGAACCCGATGATGGTCTCCGAAGCCTTCACGACCTCCTGGAGCGGTATGATTGGGAGAAGGATGTCAAGCCCCTCTTGGAGTTGATCCCTCCTTACGTCGCCGATGTACTAGATATGTTCCGCCTAGGGAAAGGGCAGGTAGCCATCGGAGAGATCTTCGATTACAGCCAAGCCAATATCTCGTATACGAGGCGATACGCAATCAAACGTTTGGTTTGGCTTCTTACTCGACCCAAGTTCACGGATGAGGAGATCCGTGAGTTAGTGGAGCCTTACACAGTGGAAACCACCCTCAATGTGTACTATGTAGCCAATTACACTCAGAAGCCTATTCGTAAGTACGAGGTTACACCTGTTTCAAAAAAGGAACAGATTGAGATTATGGTTCTGATCTACAAGAACCCCAACACATCACGCTGTGGTAGGACGCTTCAGCGTAGATCCCCTACAGTTCGAGCATACTTTAAGAAGGTAATTTTTCGAATGCTGAGTGATCCCCAACCCTCCCCAGGTGCTGACTTACTCCGAAAGCACTTCTACAAGGTCATTGTGAACAAGGAGTATCGGATACTTGACCACCTGATCCGTAAGTCTCACCGGTGTACTTAGTCCACTAGATGGCCGACAAGACCGACAGCAACAGTGATATAGAATCCTTCTGGGAAGGGATTCGACCCCAACGCCCCAAGCCCAAAGACATAGGTGACCTGGCTAAAGAGGGTTACCAACTGGGTGGTCTTCGGCTCGGTGGGCTCCCAGTAATGAATTCCTCGACCGCTCGTCCCCTATCTGAGATGGTTCGAGGGGCGGTAGGCGTAACAGGTATCACAGGCTCTACTGGCCCGGTAGGAGCCCAAGGATACACTGGGCCCCCTCCTGGGTTGAATGGCCCTCACGGCCCCACTGGGCCCACAGGAGTCATCCTACCGAGCCGATATGGAGCTGCTTACCACAGTATCGATTTTGAGACAGAGTGTGAAGGATTCCTGGCTCATGCCACCCACTACCAAAACCATCCGATCCTCCATGCGAGGTACATCTATGATCAGTTCAGTGGGATTTGTATCTACGGTTGTGTGAACCATCAGAACAATGTGTATGAGATTATAGGACGACGTCACGGCTACGGTAATGTGTATGCGATAGAACACAGTATTGCAGTGGAGCAACTTCAATATCCCCCACCAGAAATGGCACTTAACTTACTGAGGCAGGCGTTCGAGAATGGCCTTCATGAGTTGTTAATGAGACCCACACAATCACTCCTAGAGAACTTCCGGTAGTTGGGGTATGTTAGTGGGATATGCGTATAGCTGGACTTGTAGGTTTAGAGAAGCAGATCTCGCACAAGTCCTCTCAGATTGAGATCAGTTGGCATAACTCCCACTTCTTTCAGTTTCTTGAGGACTCCGAGCGCATCCCATTAACAGCCCAGGTTCCATTCAGGGATCCATTCGATGATCCTGAAGAGGAACCTGAGTACCAACCTCGGTTCAATTGGGATCGTGATGTGGTTCCCCTACTGGACTCCCTCCCTCCACGTATAGCCGATATCGTAGAGCTCCGTCACCAAGGGGTGGGCGAGTATATCATCGCCAATATGTTCGAGGTGTCACAGTCTGCCATCTGTTACATCCTACAAAGGGCTCACGAGAGGCTTCGGTTCCTCTACAATCGTCCAAAATACACAGACGAACAACTAGAGAGGCTCCTCTCTCTGTGTCTTACCGCACCTAAAGTAATAAGACTAATGATCAAGCTCTGGAATGACCCCAATCAAACCAAAGCCGTGGGTGAGGAATTCCAAACACAGACTACAGTGCGCAAGATCTTCCACAACTCTATTGAGGTACTGAGAGAATCATGCCAAGCCTTCCCGGAAATCCTGCCTATCTACCTACACTTTAAGAACGTGAAGGATAACAAGCTCTACAGTATACTAGTAAATCCAACACATAGCCTGGAGCACAATTCGATGATACGGAAAACTGTGTTGGAAAATAGGAGCCTAACAGCTGAGGAGAGGGCAGCCAAGGTAGAGGAGAGGCAAGCCAAAGCCGCTCATGCGCAGAGAGTGAAGCGATTGGCAGCGGCGCGTCTCCGGCGCGCTGCCAAGAAGAAGGCCCGGGAAATTGAGTATAGAGAAAAGAATGAAGCTAGAAAAGCACAAGAAGCTGCGAAAGAGCAAGCTACTCGTGAGAAGATCCAAGAGCGACTTGCCAAAGCCGCTGATAGAAGAAAAGCCCTTCAAGATGCCTTAGTGGAGGAGATGGTAAACCATCGTGACCAAGTGGACTAATGTTCTTGTCCTCCGGTGTAAAGTAGGTACCAAGAATGGCCAAGGAAATAATTCTCCGCACCAAGGTCGACGAGGACACCCACAAGCGGATCAGGGTTAGGGCAGCCCGAGAAGGCCTCACGAGGCAGGATTGGATCAAGCAAGCCATCCTAGCCTTCCTCAAGCGTGAGGGTGTCCCTGAGCCATCGTCGACCCAACCAGAGGTGGTTTGATGCCCGGGCTGCACTACCTGTCTCACTCATTCAGCATGGGTGAGTCTCTTACCGAGGGGCGAGATCAGTGGCTTGATTATACGGAACAACTGGGCGTCGACCTATCCAGGTACATTGGTGCACCTGGTAACACAGGGACTCTGGCTTCAATCAGAGCAGCCCTCCGTGATGCCCTCCCCCCAGAGGCTGTTATTGACGTCAAGCTCGACGAGCTTACTCAAGTGATTACCATTCAAGTGGCGGCTGCTGAAGTACCCAACCTTGATCACAGGCTGATGGTTGCCATCGATAAGGTTGTACCTGCTTCCATCACCACTGAGGTCAAGGACGGCCGGATCAGGATCGGACGAGAGATAACACGACCTCAGTACCCAACAAGGTTTGAAAGGGAGCCGGTGATATGACACCTGAAGAACAAGCCCTAGCTGATCGCGTCACCCTTGAGAGGCAAACGAATAACTCCTTTTTCACAGACAGACTGAAAAAGGATGTGCTCGCCTACTTGGCGACACAGGGTAATCGTAGGGGTATGGCCATACTGGCACTGGGTTTGACTGAGGTTAAAGTGCAAAAGTGAGCCACTAACAAGAGGATCTGGAAGGGTCTATGACTCCCGAAAAAGGCCTCTTCCACTAGTTGAGCACAATATGATAATAGATATCAAGCGTCAGGATAAGGTTGTGGCTGCACTAGAGGATATTCTAGTTGAGGTACGCAAAGGCAATGTAGTCTCATTCGCTGTAAGTGCTGTTTTCGATAATGGTACTATCTTAAATCACTGGCAAAAGAACACACAAGCCAACTCGACTAGCTTGCTTGGAGCTATTAATCTCCTACTCCATGAGATAATCGAATCTCACGTCAAGGAAGAACGTGAGAACCCCCTATGAACCACACGGTTGAGTCCGTCCTCTGCGATGCCAGGGTACGTTCCTTGGTAGCCTGGTCAGCGATCAACATGACGAGCCGGTACCATTGGCTCGATGACGGAACCATCGTCCACATCCACCCGAGGGGACTCAGACACGTAGACATCCAGATCCAACCACGAGTAAAGCTTGACTTCATCAACCTAGACCTATCCTTCGAGGCACCCAAAGATGCCAACTAAATCCAAGCCTCGTAAGCAGGCCCACACGCCCATGAAGTCAGCCACCAACCGACCCAAGTTGGCGATGGCATTGGCGGCTGCTGACCAGGTTGGTCTAGAAATGGCGTCCTCACAGTTCTCCATAGCAGTTAGGACGTTGAGTAGGTACCGAGCTATCATCGCCCAAGGCAAAGACCCAGAGCTTGCAACTTTAGTCCAGTCATCTGCCACACAAGCGATAGAAGCCTCCAGGGATCTACTGAACCTCACCGTCGACGACTACCTGAGACGGATGCGAGAGCTTGCCCGAACGGCCACCCATGCCCAAGCCGCCCTCTTATTCGAGAAGCTCGCCGAGGTCATGCTTACGAGAGAGAGTCTAGCCAATGGACATGCTGAGCCGAATTCAATCTCGAATCAAACGGTTGCAGTCAATACAGGGCCGATATTCCAAATCCTCAAACCAGCAATTTGATACCGTCACCGTTGACTTCAGCTTACCGACCATCAAGCTAGTCCCGATCTTGTCCCCAGGGTTGTTGGAGCCAACCCACCTGGCACCCTACGGGGATGTTCTTGATAGAGCAATCGAACGTTCCCGAGCTGGGTTCGAATCAGACCGGTTCGAGGTTCATGTACTAGCGGCACCACCCCAACATGGAAAAGCCCTAGCTGATGACACCCCCATCTTGACCAAGAGGGGTTGGATTACGGTTGGTAGTGTTCGAGTAGGGGACTACTTCGTTGGTTCTGATGGTGGGTGGACACAAGTCCTAGCAGTCTACCCTCAAGGAGAGATACAATTATACAAGGTTTCTTTCAGTAATGGGAAGTCAGCTCGCCGAAAGAAGATGGTAAACCCATACTTGGAGGCATGTGGGGATCATCTTTGGCAAGTGCATAACAGGTATTCTGGGCGTCCAACCATCAAAAATACCAAACAACTCAAAGGGGATCTGCGCGAGAGCGACAAACGAAACAAGTGGAGACTCCCCATTGTAGTCCCACTACAGAACTCTCATGCTGACCTACCCATCAACCCATACCTTCTTGGGTGTTGGCTTGGTGATGGCACTGCTTGCAATGGTAGTGTAACTACGATGGATGAGGAGATCATAAACTCATTCAGGGTAACCTATGACCAAGGCGCTTCAAATAACAAGCATACTGGTAGGGCAACCACTTACAACCTATTGGGACTTCACCACCAACTGAGGTTACTTGGGGTAAAAAGTAACAAGCACATACCCGACTTGTACTTGAATTCCTCGGTAGAACAGAGGCTAGCTCTACTCCAGGGGCTGTGCGACACCGATGGAACTGTTGCAAAGAATGGCTCGCAACAATCCTATTGTAGTACCAACCCCAAATTAGCAGAAGGTTTCAAGTACTTGGTCAGCTCTCTTGGGGGTATTTGGACTGAGACCATAAAGCCAGCTGCAGACAAGATAGCTTGGAATATCTGGTTCAGATTGCCCCACGGTTTACCAGCATTCCGCCTACTCAGGAAACAAGATCTTCTCAACGAGGACTCCCCGAGGAATCAACCCAGACGGTTCCTGGAGAGCATCAAACCATCAAGGGTTGGTAGGGCTACTTGCTTCACAGTCGATGCCCCAGATAAGTTGTTCTGTGCTGGTAGGGATTTGATCCTTACTCACAATACCTTCTGTACCGAGCACGGGGTGGTCAAAGCTTTGGTGTCCCTCCCTGGGAAGGTTCATGCTTACGTCACCTACGCCCAAGCGGTTACCCGAAGGGTTCAAGCGGAGACCCGTCGCATCTGTGAGACCATCGGCCTTCAAGGAGAATACTCCCAGGACTCATGGTGGTTCCCGGCTACTAAGTCAGGCATCATCTGGACAAGCGTCGAAGGCGCTCTGACATCTCATCCAGTCTCAGGCCTCCTGATAGTGGATGACCCCCTCAAAGATGTAGCACAAGCCCGTAGTCAGCTCGAGAGGGCCAAGAGGTGGGATTGGGTGAAGCAAGTAGCTACCAAGCGACTTCACCCTGGAGCCACCCTTGTTATCATGGCTACCAGGTGGGTTCCCCTCGATCCCTCCGGTATGGCCATTAAGGAATGGAAAGCTCCCTTCCTAAACATCCAGGCCATCTGTGAAGACCCCAGCACTGATCCCCTTCATCGAGGCTTAGGGGAGGCACTGTGGCCCATCCGTAGGCCACTCCAGTTCTTACTTCAGCAGAGGCAAGCTGACCCATTCGGCTTTAGGGCCCAGTTCCAAGGTGATCCTCAGGACTTGGGGACACAGCTTTTCAAGACCCCCGAACGGTTCGCCAAGGATCTACCCCCGCACAGTACCTTCATCGCAGGTTGGGGCATTGACCTTGCCTACACGAAGACCACCATCTCCGACTGGTCTGTCATGGTGTACGGCAAGCGGGTCAAGACCAAAGACGGGGACAAGCTCTACATCACAAGGGTTGTCAGGAAGCAAGTAGACGTCACCCACTTCTTGGATACGATGGTTCTGGAGACGAAGCTCAAGCCAGCCGCCCTAAGGTTCTATTATGGAGGTGGCGGTGAGTCGGGGGTCAGCAGCTTCATCTCGAAGAAGGTCAGGAACTTCCACGCGATACAAGCCAAGGATGACAAGGTAACTCGTAGCCAGTCAGCTCGTGAGGCCTGGAACCTTGGAAACATAGTAGTCCCAGATCCGGACTCACCCCATTGGACTCAAGATCTGGAAGACTTCATCGAAGAGATCACACAATTCACGGGTACTGGTGATGTTCACGATGACTGTATAGACGCACTTGCTGCACTCTATGATCAGCTCTATAAGGGACAACTCGATTGGTCAACTGTGAACCGCTGGCAAAGTCAGATAGGTGGGTTCAGGCTATAGAATAAAGCTCTTGTCTATCAGCAAGAGTGTATGCCCCCTCGAGCACGCAAGACCGCCACCACACCCCGACAGAGAGAACATGCCCCGCTTACCCAGTCTCAAGAGGCTGGTTGGGACTTACCACGTCAATACTCTAGTCTTGCGAGACAGGAAGGTATCCTCGATAGGATAGCCGAGACCTTCCAGGAGCTAGATCCTTACGCAGGCATTGCTGTCAACGGCACCGATGGTTTCCGCAGGCGAACTGAGACCATAGACCGTAAGCCCAAGATGGATGATCCCATCATTGACCCGCCTGCAGGCATCCCAATGTTGTGGAACGCTGAGGCCATCCAACAGAGCATCACAGAACACTACATAGGGAACTTCGCAACCTCAGGTTACCTTGTGGAGGCAATGCTCAGCGACGCCCGTATCTCTCATGCGGTCAACAGCCGAACCAAGGGTGTACTCAAAAAGAAGGCTTATTACACACCTAACAAGAGGGCACGCGACAAGAAGCTCGCTAAGTACATAGCGGACGAGATGCAGGAGATGCACGATGACATCTTCCCGCAAGACATCTTGGAGCAGCTCTGGGCCTTCACCCCCATGATGGGCTGGTCACTCTTTAATATGGTGTGGGAAGTCCAAGAGGAGATGACTCTCCCCACGTTCAGGTTCTGGCACCCAGCCTTCACGTTCTTCCTAATGAGTGGCAACCTCGACGAGAGGAAGCTTCAGGCAATCACTATGGGTGGTGGTTCTGTAAACCGTACTGGGGCCAACATACCGATCATCTGTGGTGATCCTGAATGGTTCCACTTCGCGCCTTATGGTGAATACCGAGGGTGGATTCGAGGAGCTGTTAGGCAAGTAGGCATCCCTTGGTTGGTGAGGAATCTATCCCTTCGCGACTGGAGTCGGTTGAGTGAGGTTCACGGCATCCCCCAACGTATCGTCAAGGTGCCAGCCAACGCACTTGAGGAGGACAAGGCTCGAATCTTCCAGAAGTTGATCCGCCTAGCCAGCGAAGCTGTGTTCGTTCTACCGGTGGCAGAAGACGGGACTGGGTTTGGAGTAGAGCTTCTCGAGCCCAAGACGGCTGACAGCTACAAGGTAATGGAGATGCTGGGTCACAGGTGCGACTCAGACATTATGCTGGCTCTCAAAGGCACCCAGCTGATGTCAGGCCTTGGGGATCAAAAGGGTGGCTCATCCTCTATGGCGGCTTCAAAGACCGTCAAGAGTGAGGATGAGGACTACTCGGTAGGGGACGCGGTCAAGATCACTCAAGCCCTCCGTAAGCAGGTATTCCCTTTCATCGTCAACTACAACTACGAAGACGCCCAGGATTGCATACCCCAGCTTCTGTTGTCTGACGAACCCCCACAAGACAAGAGCATGAACGCGAAGACCTGGCTCGATGTGAGCCAGGCGATGCTCAACTTCCAAGAGCTTGGGGCTGAGGTTGACCTAGATGAGGTCAAAGAAGAGTTTGAGATCCCATTCAAGAGCAACAAGCTGAACCCACCAGAGCAGCCGGAGCCTAACGTACCAGGAGCTGAACCCTCTGAGGAAGAGGTGGTTCAAAGACTCACTGAGCTGAAGATGGAACAAGAGCAAGTCGAAAGTGAGGAGCTTCGAAAGACCATGACTCTTCAGACGGTCTTGATCTCGAAAGACGATTACAGCTTGGATGAAGCCAAGAAGTGGCTTACAGATCACGAGTACAAGACCGACGTCGACGAGAAGGAAGATACCCTCAGGTTCAGGCAACGCGACCCTGGAGATTTCATCCCAGCAAGCTTCCGCACTGTCAATATAGAGAAGGGCATCAGCTTCGTACTGGGTAAACTCAAGCCCTCCAATGAAGAGTCTCACTCAGCCCACGGGCGCCGAAGGGCCAAACATTCAGATCATCAACAATGGGTTGATAAACTAGTTGAATCCTCAATGGGTCACGGGGTCACTGCAATGACCCCACACCTGAAAAAGCTAAAGAAGGCAATTGAAGAGGCCAATTCTTATGACGACCTCAGAAGGTCATTAAAGAGAATTGCCCGTGAAGTACAACGCGGGAGCCTTGAGAAGCTTATCACCAACTCCAGGCTCATGTCTCACGTCGCGGGTAGGGCTGCTCAACAAGATGACGGGGAGTAATGCCCCTCGAAGTATCAACAGATCCAGTCTACCCCGAAGCGGCCATCAGGTTCTTCAGGAACAAGATTGGGGTAACCGAGGATGAGTGGGATGCTCTCGAGGAGCAGAACCACGACCTCTCGTTCAAGCTCGCAGGCATCGCCGACATAGATGTAGTGGACGACGTCTACTCAGCTATCGATGATGCCATCACGAATGGGACGACCCTCGAAGAGTTCAAGACCAAGGTTTGGGGTGAGCTGGAGAACGCTTGGGGTGGTGAGGTAGTAAACCCAGGGTGGCGGATTGAGACCATCTTCCGAACCAACCTGCAGTCAAGTTACCAAGCGGGACACTACCAACAGGCACAAGAGAACAAGGAAGACCGGCCGTATGCGATGCTTGACGTCGTAGAGGACGGACGAACCTCTGACATCTGTGCAGATCTAGATGAAGAGATTGGTGGGCGAGCTATCCCACTCGATGATCCTATCTGGAGTAGAGCGTGGCCACCCAACCACTTCAATTGTCGTAGCTCTGTCATCACCATGGACGAGCAAGAGGCAATCGCCGAAGGCTTCCTGGAGGACAGTCCTGATCCCCCCTCAGCTGACGAGTTGGATATCGATGAGGACTTCGACCATGCGCCTGGAGACAGCCTCGATGAAGGCTTACCAGACCCCGAAGAATACCCTGAGGATCTACAGGAAGACGTAGAGAGGTTCCTATAACCCATGGAAACATACAGAGCAGGCGGCCCTCTCAAGTGGAAGGATGCCAAAGCACCTATAAAAGATGAGCATGGACACTACAAGGTCAACTGTACCGAACAGTGGATAACCATCCGGACAGCCTGTGAGAATAAAGTTCTTGTTTCCAGTATGAGTGAGTTCGACGAACTTGTACCCGACGCTAGGCCTGATGACCGATACCGAGTGCAAGAGCTCTTCGAGACCTACGAGACGGATGACCACAAGCTCTATCTCACCATCTACCCTGCGGACTAGCTGAATGCCCTTCCACAACGTACCAGAGTCAGTCAGCTACGATAGTTCCATTACTGCAATGGACAATGGTGAGGCCGCTACTGCGGAGAACTTTGAACCCACCTACACAGGTCTGGCTAATCGTACAGCCTTCCTCAAGAGTAAGACTGATCTGATAGACACAGGGGTTCCTCGTATTCGTAGTGCTGCTGATACCACAGCGATGGCCGCCCTCACAGGGATGTCCGATGGTGATGCGTGCTTGATAACAGCCACCAACCTGTTCTACTTCTTCAATGATGCAGCCTTCTATACAGCGGACAATGTCCTCATATTCGATAGCACCACAGTTAGTGGGGCACACTGGTTTGCCTATAATTGGTTCACAGTGGATGTCGATAACGGGCCAGCTTTCGTAGGCCCAAACATCCAATCTCCCACTTGTGCCTCGGGTAAGATCCCTGTCACCCTTCAGACCAATTACTTGGTTGATATCGGGGTTGTCACCAACGGTACTCCGATAGTCCAGACGGTAACGAATCAAGCTACCCCAGTAGTTCTAGCTAACTCTGACATACCCACCAACATCTCATGCCTTGCTGGGGACATCATTGAGATTGATTACGAAACTATCCGTGTTGACTCTACTGTCTCACTTAGTCCTGGGTATATGTACCTAGAAATTATCGAAGACTACGGTGGCGCCAACGTAACCAACGTTATCCAGGGGTACAATGCTGGAGTTCCAGGAACTGGATCTTCTCTGTCATTCCTCAGCCCACGCATCATTCATACTTGCTCGACCCCAGGTATCTTCGCTACTCGACTGTTGTTTTCTAACGCAGCCTCGGATTGTGAGCACGATATCATCACTACGAGTGGTATTCCGGCTTTTAACTACGTAGTGGGAACTTTCAAGGTGTTTCGCCCATGATGAATCCAGCTGGCTCCATTGTTAGTGATGTAGTCTTTGATGAGATCGTCAGGACTTTCACAGGCTCTAATCAAGCTGCTGATACAATCACCTACAAGTACAAGGGTAACATCGTAGCGATAGTTACCCAGACCGTAGCAAACTCGTACCAAGTCACTCACGAAGTTCGCACTCGATGAACAATGCCCAAGTAGCTTCCAAGCTCACCAAGCATGATGAGCGCCTGACAGCCCTCGAGTCTCAGACAGGGTCAGGGGACACTACTATAGTGTCAGACCTAAAGGACAGAGTCACTGATCTTGAAGCCAAGGTCAACCTCCTCTTAGGGATACTGGGAACCCATTGTTACCGGTGTGGGCTTGCTGCAGCATCTAAGATCAGGATCGCACGGGGTGGGATGTTTAACGACGTCTACTGCTGTGAGTCATGTCAGAAAAAGCAAGAGGTGGCAGCATGATTCGTACCTTTGCCATCCACATCCCAGTACCCGAAGGCGATCCGCCTAAGGCCTTCATTCTCATTCACAAGGGTGTCAACGAGTCTGAGAACGGCCCCTACGTGTTCGACGACATTGCAGCCAAGTCTGTAATGCAGGGCTACAAGAGGCGGGGCGTTGAGTGCATGTTCGATTGGCACCATGCCAGCCTCAACGACAAGGCACCTGATCCACGACAGGCTATCAAGTCTGCAGGTTGGTACAGTCTCAAAGTCAAGAATGGCGATTTATGGGCCACTAACATCAAGTGGAACGAGGATGCCCTCGAAGACTTTGCAGCAAAACGGATCCGATACTTTTCACCAGCATTCGACTGCGACAAGAGCGGACGTGTACTTGAGTATATCAATTGCGCGCTAACCAACTTGCCAGCGACACATGACAACGAATCTTTGGTTGCTGCCGCAAGGCGGTTTGAAAGGGAAACTCCCATGACGGAAGAGGAACGCAAGGCTTCAGAGGAAATGAAGAAGACCCTCGAAGAGATGCGCAAGGCACACGAGACCACGGCCAAGAAGCTGGAGAAGCTCGAAGCCAAGCACGAGAAGCTTCTAAAGCGTATGGAGGAAACCTCTGAGGAGGAAGAGACCTACGAAGAGGAAGAAGAGGAAGGTCGTCACGAGGAGACCTCTGAGGAAGAGGAAGAGGGCCGCCATGAGGAAGGCAACCTACCTCCACCCAAGGCTCCCAAGGGAGACCATCCCGAACCCGATGGTGATGAGCCGGACGGTGACGAAGGTGAAGACGAGGACGAAGATGAAGACGAGGAGACCCGTCGCATGAAGAAGCACACCTCAGTCAAGTCCAGGGCCTCCCTCAACAAGGAAATCGTAAGGCTCACCATGGAGAACCAAAAGCTCCGCGGCGTAACCACGGGTAAGGATCTGGTAACACAGATTAAGACCGCGGTTAGCAAGGGCATCATCACCAAGACTCAGATGTCTTGGGCTCGAAGCAACCCCAAAGCCTTCCGTAAGCTCTGCTCGCAGAGCAAGGGCCACACGGCTGCTTACGTCCCACCTTCTCAGGAAGGGACAGCCACTCGCCGTCTCAGCACGACTGAGAAGGAACACTGTGAACGCATGGGGATCAAGGAAGAGGACTATACGAGATCCCTTCAGACTCGCCCAATCGGAACCCCGCTGAAGACCTCTCAGTGGAGCAAGTAAGGGCTAACCCTCTAACCTTGAAGGAATCAAGACAATGACTGCACTAGCTCATGGATACGCAATTCCCCAGATGGATCACGAGGTTGAACCTCGCCAACTGACCTACCCAATCGCCTCCGGTGCCAAGATCTATCTCGGTGCAATGGTGGGGTTGAATGGTAGTGGGTTCCTAGTCCCGATGACTGCTACCACAGGTCTCATCTGTGTTGGTATCGCGGACTATGAAAACAATGTGGCCCCCAATGGTGTTCTAGACAATACCGGTGGTGGCAACGGAGCCTTCTTGGTTACGGTCAAGAGAGGCGTCTTCCTAGTCAACAACTACAGCCCAACCGATCCGGTTGTGGTTACGGACACCCTCCAAGTTGTCTATGCCCTCGATGACAATACAGTAAGGCATACCGGAGCTGGTATGTCCCCCGCAGGTTACTGCATCCAAGTTACCGACGGAACCACCCCAGGTGACGAGAACTTTGGTGCCGGCGTGTGGGTACAACTAGGCATTGGAGTCTCTGGTCTCCAAGGCCCACAAGGTGCCACCGGCG
>QGNH01001157.1_pt1 | contig 19916 bp, 24 predicted proteins | sample 1735481 | NCBI WGS metagenome assembly QGNH01 (sample SAMN09239004, study PRJNA386568) | Viral metagenome, whole genome shotgun sequencing project.
TGATCGGAAATGACATTTGACATCGTCCTCTACTGATACATTTCGAAGTTCACTTGTTCATTCGCCGCATCGCTGCGGTGATGTGGCGCTGGAAGACGGAAGCATGCTTGGACAGCATCGCGTCTACGCCGGTGGCGTCTACCGCGTGGATCTGCGGAGCGAAGTTGATGCTGGGCATGCCACCGCCGCCGCCCCGATTGCGCTCGGATGACTCAACTCGATCGGTAAGGGCCTTGATGACGACCGTCTCGCCCTGGTGCCCGATGATCGGGACAGCGCCTGCAGAGCCCACGGATGCGCCGGGAATCTTACCGCCCTCTTCGAAGCTCATAACGGCTGCGAAGGCTGCCGCACCGGCTGCGTATCCCCACATAGGGGCGGGAGGGATGGCGGACATCTGAGCGAAGGCGTTGCCGTAAGCTTTCTTCGCGTTGATGAGCTTCTCTTTGTTGCCGGTCAGCTCCATCATGATGACGTTCTTCAACATCGCCTCAGCCATCTGTTCGCCGGTCTGGCGGAACGATGCGGCGAGGCTCTTGTTCATCACGATGCTGCTGGCTACGCTGCTGGCGATGGACTCCTTCATCCGAGTCTCGGAGTTCTGAATATCCATCAACTGCTGGTGCTGCGCCTCAGTGGCAAGAGACTTTCTGTCCGCAGCGCCCTTTGCCTTGGCCTTGGTGATAGCAGCTTCCAGCGTCACCACATGGGACAGGTAGTTCTTATCAAAGCGGTCGAGGTTTGTGAGTTCGGTGTTGAGTGCGGCTACCTCTGCGTCTTCCTGCGCCTGAGACGCGGTGATTTCAGCCGACAGAATCTCGGCAGCCGAGGAGTGATGAAGAGCCAGCTTGTTCTTAGCTAGTTGCTCGTCGGACTTAAGCTGGAGCTGAGCGCCGTACATGGCTAATTCGGCGACGGTCCTGTTGGTCGTCTGCGCCAGGTTCTTCTCGCTGTCCGCTCTCTCCTTCGCCAGCTTCTCGTCAGCCTTGTTCAGCTCTTCCCATGTCCGCTGGATAGAAGCGGAGATTTCAGCATTCAACCGATCCGCCTCCTGGGCATCGCGGATCGTCTGCTTCATGAAGTCCGACTCGGGCTCCTTCTTCGGGGTGTTGTCTTTGTCCTCGGTGAGCTTGAGAATCTTCTCCTTCTTGCCACCGGCTTCGATGGCGAGGTTGAGGTCCTTAATCTCGTTGGCGGTGGACGCCGCCGCAGTGGTGAACTGGAGCAGCATTTCCTTGCTGTCCGCAAACTTGGTCTTGAGCGTGTCGAGTTCGGTGATCTGACCATGGAGAGCGGTGAGCAGCGCTTGCTGCGCCGCAGATTGGCCTTCCTTGGTCATCGGGGCTTCGGCCAGGGCGCGGCGCTTCTCCTCGACCACCGTCATCGCCGCTTGCATCTTGTTCAGTTCGTCGGTGCCGGTGCCGTAACCCTTACCCTGACCCACGCCGGAGAAGGCGTCCTCGATGCCACGACCGATACGCTTCCAGAACCCGAGGTGATCTTCCAGCACGGTGTTCATTTTTGCGAAGTCGGAGGCGAAGGATGCGGCCAGCTTGTCGATCTCCGCTGAGGTTTCGAGGATGGCCTCCTTCATATAGTTGTGGGAGGGCTTGTGCTCAAGCTTCGCGATCTGATCGTCCAGCTTAAGGTTGGTCAGCTCCAGAGCTTTGGTGTTGTCATCTTCCTTGATCGCCGCGTTGGTGTTCTCGTCCGCAGCCTTACGGATGGCGGCGGCAAGAGCCTGATGATGCTCGATGAGCTTGCCGATGATCTCGATCGCGAGGACCACACCGGCGATAGGGAGCATGGCGGAAAAGGCCGCACCTACGCCGGGAATTTTGGCGATGAGGGAGTTAAGGTGACGGGGTAAACGCACGCCCACCGACTCCTCCACGAGCATCAGGCCGCCACGAGCCTCACCGATGTTGGTGAACGATTCTCCAGTCTTGCCAGCCCCGCCCTGGAGGTCGTTGAGGTCGGACTTGACCTTACCCATATCCTCACGGAACTGGGCGGTCTCAGCCTGCAATCTGACAATCAGTGCGCCGACTTCGCTCATGCTTTGCTCTCTTCTTCGGTTGGCTTAAGGTGCGGCCACACGCTGTTGAACATCGCCTCGGGATCGGCATAGCCGCTGGTCTTCAAATCCTCGATGGCCTTACGTCGGACTTCGAGCAGCCTCGGGCGGGGAGTCATCATGGGGAGTCCACCGATGACCTTCTTGATGTGGCGATGTCCCTCTCTCACCTTCTCCAACTTGAGAGCCTCGTCCTCGGGCCGAACGAAATCGAACGCGGTCACCGTCGCATCCTCCACGCTGCCCCGATTCACGTTGTAGACGGCGGCGGCGGTCAGGGCGTTGGAGTAGCGGTCGTAGCGGATCGCCACGTTGCGGCGCTTGGCCAACTCATGGAACTCGCCGGGTGTTAGCTCCTCGAACTCTTCCCACGTGAGCCGGAAGTCATACCGCGCCCAGGCCCACAGTTCGCCCCAGGTCTCCGGGGACTTCTCTATGCGGTCGTCATGACCGCTGGCACGTTTGGGTCGGCAGTTGCACCCGCGACCTTCTCGTCGGCCAGAATCTTCTGGTACGCGGCGGCAGCACCGGGGAACATCAATTCGAAGATGATGTCGGACAGAGCCCGCTGCGCCTCGGGGTTGAGGATCTCGCGAACCTCATCGAGAGTGACTTCGGGGTTGAATTTCTCCAGGCCGCCCCAGACGATGACGGGGAACTCCTTGCCCGAGGACAAGCCGTTCCAGTCGGCAATTTTCTTGATGTCTTTGCCGATGGCCTCTTCGATCCGGGCGATGGCCTTGTACGTGTACGCGAGCTTCCATGACTTCGGCTCGGTGCCATCCTCGGCGTCGAGGACCAGGGTGAAGTGTGGAGTGACGCGCATCTTGAGCGGTTCGTTCATTGATGATTCCTTCGCTGGTTACAGGAGGGGGCTTTCGCCCCCACCATGTCCGGGTTGGCTTAGACGTACACCTTGGGTCCGCTGATCTTGATCTTGACGTCGAGACGCGCGGGCTTTTCCAGCGGGAAGCTCGGAGTCATCGACTCGATAATTCCCGTGAAAGCCACGCTGTTGGACGTGCCGTAGAGGCCCTTCATCGCGACCGTAGCGCCGGACAGACGGATGGCTTCCAAAGCAACCTGCGTTACGTCGCCGGGGAGAAAGAACGCCTTCACGTCGACGGAGCCGGGGTCCTGGGTGGATGAGATGAAGGTGTCCACGCCATTGACGGTTGCCATGACGGTGGTCTTCTCGGTCGCAACCTTGTCGCCGCTGATTGCGAAGGAATCAACACCTGCGAGGGTGGTGAAGGTAGTGGGGCTGGCAACTGTCGCGAACTCAAAGCTGTCGCCGATGCCGGTGGTGGGAGTGGACATGGGTTACTCTCCTGTAGCTTTCGTGCTTTTCTTTTGGGGTTTAGGTTTAGCGGCCACCTTGGGGGCGATCGCGGCATAGAACTCGGCGGGTAGTTCGTCCTTCGGTACAGCGGGAAACTGTCGGTGGATACCAAGCTGGGTTGGGTGGCATACGCTGCTGTCATGCGCTCGGGCTACCAGCAGTTCGGCACCGTCAACGCTGTCCAGTTGGCCTCTGTGAAGCGCCTCCTGAGCGAAGCCCCAGTCTTCAATGCCGGTGGTCGGGAACTTGTGCTGCTCCCACCACGCCTTCGTGTAGCACTGGCTTGAGCCGCACGCGTAGGGGTGATGAGGCCGGTTCGGTTCGAACCAATACTTGAACGTGCCGCCGTTCGACATGTCGTAGTAGTAGAGAGCGTGGAAGCCGGTGACAGCTTTGCCGGAGCCGATGAGCCGCCCCACCTGTTCGCCTACCCGCTCGGGGTGGCTCCAGTCGTCTTCGTCGATCGTGATGCAGATGTCGCCGGTGGCATAGCTGGTGCCAAGATTGCGGAGAGCGCCAACCGGCATGCGGTCGCAGTGGTAATACTTCACGCGGGGGTCATCGGGGATCAGGCTCTCGATCGGCTCCTCGTTGTTGTCCAGGATGATGAGTTCGAGTTCGCCTTCGTAGGTCGAGGCCAGGAAGGCGGCAGCGGCGACACCGAAGTAGGTGGCTCCGTATCCGACTGGAAGTATCCCGCTGACCTTAGGTAGATCCGACATGCGTTAACCTTTCTTGTTTTCGAGGTCCATCAGGAGGCCGGTGCACTCCGTCACGAACACGTTCAAAACTTTGTCGCGGCAACCCATCCATGCGTTCCCAAACCAGTGAGTCGCGGGCTGCGTAGCAGTGCCGAACTCTTGCAGCGATCCCCAGAACGCTGGCTTCAGCGGGCCGATCTCGATCTCCATGGGGGTTTCGTCACCATCGGAGCCCCAGTGCTTCTGCCAGCCGAGCATTTCTTCGAGGATGCCGACGCCGACCGGTACCGTCTCAGCCATTGCGTCGAGCACAACTTGTGCGGCGGGCTCAGCACATCGGCTGAGGTAGCGCTTCGCGGCCTGGGGGGTGAGTTCTGTGAGCAGGTTGCTCAACTCTGCCAAACCATCGATGTGCACCGCATCACTCATCGTTCGCCTCTAGCGAGACGCGAGCACAGCAGGCAAATACATGTAGGGGACAGGTAGACGGCATCAGGACGATGCGCTGGAGAGGACCGCAGAGGGTCTTCAATCCGGGATTACATAGCTGTCTTCGCCTTACGGGTATTCGCGGTGCTGTGTTCACGTGCGCTACAAACAAGGGTTAGCTATGCGGAATCAGTCGAGGTACCAGATGCGGAATTGTAGGTAGGCGGTGAAGACGAATCCTTTGTCACCCTCTTCGTAGCGGGCGTCAAAATCCTTGTCGAGCATCACAGACTTGACCACGGTCGCATCCGCGTCCGGTAGGGTACCGCCTTTGGTGTAGCTCTCCAAGCACTTGATGACCGTCTTAGCCACCTCGCGGCTGCTGTAGTAGGAGGCGGCGTAGCACGCGATCTGGTAGAGAGCTTCACGCGTACCCAGCGGCCCCGCCATCGTGTAGGGGTTGGTGGTTCCAACGCGCGAGAAGACAAGGAACGGCACTGGAGTTCCCTGCTTCATGAGGACCCACGCCGCCCTGGTGACTCCGTTTGCGTCGATACCGACTGCGGCTTGGACTGCGGGGGCCTGCGTTACTAACTGGAAGATCCCTTGCTCGATCATTTGTTCACCGTGTCGTCGCCAACCCATGTCCACATGTGCAGTTCCTGACGGTTGCCATCGGGGTCGGAGAAGCTTTCGATGTTGTGGCGCTGGCCGCGCACGAGGATGTTCATGCCGGTGTCGATCGACCATGTCTGCGGATAGCGGATGATGATCTTGTAGCTGCTGACGGCCTGTAGGGTCTGCTCTTTCTCGTTTTGCTTGCCACGCCATTGGGACACGTTCGCCCAGGGGTTCGCTACGGCGACCTCAGGTAGTGGTGTGCCGTCCGCCGCGTTGCCGTTGTTGGGCTGTGTGACCGTGATCCGCGTGTTGTAATCCGTAGTCCCGAGGTATCGGGTGCCATACGGCTGCTTGGGGAGCTTCATATTTATCTCGGGATTCTCATGCTGCGGAACGTGCGAAGCATCCGGCACAACGTCATGCCGACTTCGCTGGTGGGCTCGACGGTGATGATCTGGCGCACGTTAAACATGTGATTGGCGAGGTAGTAGATTGCCATGATGAGGCGGGCCGGAACCTGCGTGGCGTCGGTGGCGTCGTAGCCTGCCGAATAGGTGATCTGCACGCAGTCCTGTCTACGGTCGGTTAGGGGCCACCGTAGCCCCACGTTCAGGGTGATCTTGTCGGCGAACACCTTGTAGGTGGACGGGTCGAGCGTCTGCGTGGCTCCCGTGACGTCGTTGTAGGTGACCGTCACGGCATTAGTGAGTGGCGAGCCGGAGGGCACAACTACCGGGCGGCGGACCAGCTCGATCGAGTCGGGCGTGGGAAAGCCGTACCACCACAGGTTAGTCGCGTAGGCGTAATTAAGCGCGAGCATTTCCTGACGCGGATCGGCTTGACCTGGGAAGAAGTCGAAGGTGAGCAGTACCTGCTCGTTGAGGCAGGCCTGGGCGCACATGGACTCCACCTCATCGGTCGCGGCCTCGATCATGGTCAGGAGCATCTGGTAGTCGTCGGTGAGGACCGACGGAGATGCGCCGTAGACGTACTTCTGCGGAACGTCAAATCGACCGAACGATGCGAGCTGCTCGGGGGTGACGACCGGTTGTGTGCGCTCGGCTAGGATCTTCTCGTACATCGGGACTCCGGGTTACTTGCGCTTGTTCACTTCAAGCTGGTGGGTGTAGAGGCTGATGAGGTCCTTCGCTGCGACGGTGATGAACTGAGGCTCCTCGTCGGCGACGGTCGTCACGTCAATGACCACCGGCTTTTCCTCGACGGGTTCCTCCACCGGCTCGGATACTTCCTCGGCCTTCGCTTGAGGCTTGAGTGACGCGGGGGCGTTGCGGAATGCCTTCAGGTCGAACGAGTTCTCCACGGCGGCCTGGTCTGCGCTCACCGAGGTGGCAAAGCCCTTGGCTACGGCGTCTTCCGCCGTCATCCAGGTCTCGACGTTCTGCATCTTGAGGACGTCCTTCTTCGCCAGCCCGGTTTTGGCGACATAGATGTCCGCGATACCGGAGGTGACCGTGGTCAGCGTCTCTGCCATCTTGGTCATCGCATCCGAATTGCCGAACGCCATGGCCATGGCTTCGTGGATCATCATCACGCTGCCGGTAGCCATGACGATGGTGTCACCGGCCATGGCCACGATCGACGCGGCGGAAGCGGCCATGCCGTCGATGATGACGTTGACGGGCTTGTTGGAGTTTTTGAGGAGGTTATAGATCGCGATACCGGCGAAGGCGTCGCCGCCGGGGGAGTTGATGTGGATCTCGATGTTCTGGCACTGAGTCTTCAGCGCTTCGGCCACCAAGGCGGGCGTGGCTCCGGAATCGTCCCACATGGACGCGCCAATCATGTCGTAGAAGGACATGGTGAGCGTATCGTTCTCGGTTGCAGAGTTGAAGAACTTGTTCTTAAGTTTAGGCATCGTTGTCTCCTGCGGCCAGCAGCGCAAGGGCTGTACGGGCCTGGTCCTCGGTCAAATCTTTGCGTGATGCAACATACTCGTCAGCCTTCTCGATGGAGATGTTGAGCACCTCGGCGACGAACTTCGCATCGATCTTGCCCTTGGCTTCCTTGCGCAGGACCCGATCGGCCATGCTGTTTGCGAGGGCTTGCAGGCGGGCCGTAGCCTTCGAAGGCTTGGCCGGGGCTGGCTTGGTCACGGGCTTCTTAGCTGGCTTAGTCGGAGCCGGGTGCTTGAATGGGGGCGCGGTGTTGCCGTCCCCGCTCCCCGCTGTGTCGGGCTCGTCGGGATTGGTCGCGCCTGTGTCTTCGTTGGCGTCCTCGGGGTCGTCAGCATCGGGAACGAGCTGGCCGGGGATGAAGAACTCGCCGGTGACCGGGTTGTAGATCGCACCGTTTGCGGGGCCGGAGATGAAGTCGCCGCCTTCGATGGAATCGCGATCTTCCAGCATTCGTGCTTCGTTGGGCGTCATCTGCCAGCTATTGATGAGCACCTGGTTGGTGAGCGCCCGTTCCTTCGGAGAGCCGCGCAGGATAATGTCGGCGGAGTGCTTCGCGTACAGCTTGCCCCACTTCTTCTTGGGGATCAGGTCGCGCGTAATGCTCTGCTCGATCGAGGTGGTGTACGGCAGCAGCGAGGTGTTAAAGTATTCGTCCAAGAAGGCTGAGCTCGATGCGTAGGTGCTGTTCTGCTCGCCGAGTCCCATTTTGACCATCAGCGGCGCACCACCGAGAAGCCGGACCACCTCCTGCTCAGACCATTTACGTGATTCGAGGAGCTGCGATTCCTGGGCGTTGAAGGTCATCTTCTCCCACTTACCGCCGCCGGGGATGATGCTGAACTTGCCCGCGTTCTGCGAGCCGGAGAAATCTTTCTTCAGGCGATCGACGATGCCCTGCGCTTCTTTCTCGTCGGGGGCGTTGTCCATGTCGGGGAAGGTGATGAAGCCACCCATGCCTAACCCGTTGGCGAAGTTGCGCCCGGCTACTTCCTCGGCAGCCATGAGCAGCGATAGTGCTTCCTTGGCCAGGAGGATAAGCGGCGAACCTTCGAGGCCGAAGCCTTCGAAGTTAAGCGCGGAGACGTGCCAAATCTGATCTTTTGTGAACTCCACGGCACCAGCCTGACCTGCGTTGGTGTAGCGGTACTTCAAGGTCGGTGGGTTGGTGCTCCGGTCCCAGTGCGGTGCCATGTGCCAGGCGTTCAAGGGCATGAGTCCGATAGGATCACCGGCCTGGTCTGTCAGGATCTGGCAGTAGCAGTTGCAGGCCATGATGAGCTGCGAGGCCAGGAACCAGCGCATCTGGTAGGAGGTCTGGTAGTCGTTCGGGCAGTCCTTAAGGAGCGAGTAGAGCGGGTTGTCGATCGCGGGCTGCGTGCGCACACGGCCATCGACCCGCTTGGTCTCGCGCAGGATGAGCGGCATCTTGGCGATGTCGTTGGACAGCATCTTCACGCCGCCCAAGAACGCGGATACGCGGAGCGCGGTCTCGCGAGTGACTACCTTACCGGCAGCGGCGGGCAGGCCAACCAGGGCCTGTACTAGCTCAGAGCTGGGGGATGCAAAGGTGCTCTCCCCACTATTCAAGAAGGCCCTTGCCCAACCCGATTTGAAACGGCTTACGAGTCCCATGCGTGATCTCTCTTAAGGGTTAGACATTTGAATGGCGGGTGGCTGAGCCGTCGACGTTACGCTGCTTGAGCGGGTCGTAGCCATAGAGGATGCGCTGGTTGTGCAGGCGCAGACCGCGCTCCATGCCAAGGCCAGCGTCGTGGAGAATGGCCTCCCACTGTGCTTGCTCGCTGGTGTGACCCGGCTTTGTTTTGAGTGCCCTGCCACGATTCACGCCCCTCACTCCTCGTGCGGTGAGGATGTGACACACCCGGCATGGGGAGATCCCGAAGTGTGCTGCTACCTGGGCCTGATACAAGCTGGGGTTGGCGGCGGCATAGGCCACCACCTCGTCATAGTCGGCTTTACGCTTCCGACCCTTCGTCATCGTTATCGTGCTCATGCGCTCACCACGTAAAAAGGCTTCTTCTTGATTTGGTTTTCTGGATCTGTTGCCCGGGCGAGCGACATGATCAGCGACGCGCAGCCGTCGATCTTCTCCCGCTTCCGATCTCGTGCAGGCTTCAGGAAGCCGGTGCCGTGCTGGGTGTTCCAGCGGAGGTTGCTCATCTGCCAGCGCATGCAAGGGTTGAGCGCGTGCGCGAACTCGGCGCGGAGGACCTTCCGCATGAGCTCTTGGCAGGGCGCGTTCATCTTGAGGTGGCTTTGCGGGTAGGAAACGAGCTTCGACATCTTGAAGCCGCCCTCGGCGAGCATGCGGATCAGCTCCGAAGACCACGCATCGTCATAAGCAACTTCACGCAGGTCGAACTGCTTGCTGATTTCGGTGATCTGGTCGGCGATGTAGCGGGTATCGGTGAGGTTCCCGGGGGTCGGAACGATGAACCCATCCTTCGCCCAGGTGTCGTAGGGCACCTTGTCGCGCTTCACGCGCTCGGCGATGTTCTCTGCGGGGCACCAGAAATACTCCAAAATCGACCACTTTTCGCCTGTTTTCATGGGTGGAAAGAGCAAAACGAGGGCAGAAGTGTCGATTTTTGGCGCTAGATCGATGCCGCCGAAGCAGACACGGCCCCTGAGTGATTCCATGAGCTGTAGGCGGAGGCGCTTGGGGTCCGGGTGGGTGGCGATGTTCTCCGTGCTGCATGCGTCCCAGGTGTCGATGTCGAGAGCGGGATCAACAACCAGGTCGCTCCACAAATTCATTCGGAAGCGCTTGAACTCGCCCAACGCGGTGGGCTTGCCCTGGCTCTCTGCATACTGGTTCTCCAGAGCTGAGAGAGGGAGGATGTAGCCCAGCGAGGGGTTGGGCTTCGCCCAGTTTTTCTTGTCCTTGTAGTCATCCTTGAGGTCAAGGCTGAAGATGAAGGCCGCAACTTCATCGTCGGCAACCATGCCGTCGAGAATGCGTTCGCAGTATTCGTGCTCTCCCCAGCACAGCGTGGACTTGTTAGCCGAAGCACCGGCGGTGGTGATGCACCACATGAGTGGCTGCCGCCGGGTGTCGCCGCCGTAGCGCAGGATCGACCAGAGGTTGTTGGTCAGTGACCAGCGATGGAGTTCGTCGAGGATGGCCGCTGAGACGATTGCACCGTCGGAGCTGTCGGCACCGCGTGCCATCGGCGAGAGCCGGGAATTGGTCTCCGAGTCATACAGAGAAATAACCGGGGAGTTGCCGTACTTGAAGATCCGCTCCGCCAGCTCGGGGTGCTTGTCGCGCATGGCGACGGCTTCGTTGAAGACCTCACGGGCTTGCTTCATGGCGGTCGCGGCGCAGTACACGCGGCCACTGAGTTCTCCGTCGGCGATCAGATGTAGCAGTGCAAGACCAGCGCACAGGCCGGTCTTACCGTTTTTCTTTGCGACTTCGAGATACACGCGGCGGAAGCGGCGGCTGCCATCGAGCCTCTTCCAGCCGTAAGCGATGTAGAGCAGCATCCTCTGCCATGGCATGAGCTGCATGGGCTCGGTCTGCGCTGAGGGGATGCAGTAGGAGCTGAGGAAGTCGATGGCATACTGGCCCGCTTCCGGATCGAAGCGGATGTCGGTGCGCTGCAGGTCCGCTCCGTGACGCAGGACTGCCTTCTTGATCCAGGAGCCGACGATGACGGTGCCGTCGAGGACACCGTCGATGTACTCCTGCGCCGTGGCAGTTATCGGGAGCACTGTACGCACCCCGCTTGCACCGGCTCGACACTCGTCTGGAAAGTCCGCATACCTATACGGGCCGTAGTCGGTTTTCCAAAATCAGTGTTTTTGCACGCACAACGGACCCCACCTTGTGCAGGTGGGGTCCGTGGGTTTGGGCTTGGATTAGCCGTTGGTGTTGAGCTGTGCAACGGCCTCGGCGAGCAGGATGCGCTGGTCGGTACGGCGGTAGCCGAGGACCACGGTCTGGCCGTTGAGGGCCGCGACCTGGTCGAGGACCTTGATGCGGACGTTGCTGTCGCCACGGTCGCCGATGGTGGCGAACGACTTGAAGTCGCCGAACATCCACGCGCCGGAAGCTGCTGGAGAAGCAACGTACACCGGCATTTCGGCGGAGAACTGCACTTCGTAGCCGAACAGACGAGCGCTGCCATCCGGATCGAAGGTGATGAACGTCTGGAACTGCGACGCGGCGATCTGGGCCTTCAGCAAGCGGTTGAACTCTTGGCGGTTGACCAACCACTTCGCGCCGACGTAGTAGGCGCGGTTCAGGCTGCCCATGACGTCGATGATCGGGTTGATGCCGAGTACCGCAGCACCGGCAGTGATGGAGGCTCCGGTTGCCGTGGTGCCGTTGCCAAGGTAGCCCTGCGGCTGGCCGGTGCCGGTGCCGCTGACGAAAAGGTTCTCTTCTTTCACGCGGATCGCACGCTGCAGGTCAGCGGGCAGGAACTCCGAAGCAGCCTTGCTGTCCTGGAGAAGTTCCCACGAAGCGTAGATGCTGTCGCCGACGACGAACGCGCCGAGCATCGTGGTCGCAAAGCCAGGTGCGCTGGTGCCGAAGGCGTTGGTGCCGGTGCTGTTCGATTCGGCCTTGACGGTCGCAACCGACTTGGCTGCCTGGTACGGCAGGTTGATGTTCATCTCCGTGGTGATGACGCGGGAGAGCGAACGGGCAACCGTCTCTTCGATCGCCATCGCAGGGATGGACGGATCGGTCTGGATCGGAACCAGGGCTCCGCCAGCAGCCGAGGTACCGGCTTCGCCGAGGGCGGCGTTCTGGATGAGGAACTTCTGGTGATCTTCGACGGAGCGCAGCGAGGACCAGAAGCCCTTGACGTACTCTTCGGAGCAGTTGGTGAGCGGCGTCGCCTTGCGGTATCCGCCAGCGGCGTAGAACTTGACCGGGTTGGTCGAGTTGGAGATGACGGCCTGCTCGCGGGGGGTTGCGACTTCGACGCGGCCCTTGTTGACGGCCTCGTAGCGAGCGATGTTGGCGTTGACCTGGTCGAGCTCCGTGGTGAGCGCGGTGAACGCGGTCTCATCGGATGCGGAGAGCTGAGTCTTGGTCTCGACGGCGTTCTTCAACATCTTTTCCTGCGCGTCGAGGATTTCTTTCTTGCGGGTGTTGAGGATCTTGATAGCCATGGTGGGTATGTCCTGTGTTGGGTGTTACCCTCGGCGCTCATGGGAGCGGCATAGGTACGCGGCTCGTCGGTGTGGTCTCATAGGAGCCATCCAACTGGGCATCTGCATAAGGGGTAGATATGCGGAATTACTTCTGAGGGGGACGAGGAGAAGCTTCATCCGGGTCCGGTGGTGGGTCGTACCAATGCATGGTCACGCAGACTTCTTGGCGAGGAACAGCGACAAGCTCGACGCTTTGGGCTTCTCCACGTTCACCTTCGAGCGATCAGCCGGGTTCAGCGCGAACTTCGAAGAGAGCGTGATCATCTGCGCGGTCTCGATGCCCGGCATGGGCTCGCGAGAATAGAACTTCGCGGCGAGGCGGACCAGCACGGCGAACATGAGCCGGTCGGACTCCTTGAGCACGCCGGGGCAGCACTGCTTCGCGAGTTCCTTCCACACCTTCTTCTCGGCCTTGGTCATGGACGGCGGCGGCGTGCCGATCGCGCGGTCCATGGTTGGCTCATGCGGGCGCTGGCGATCCTTGTGCGTGAGGAAGCCGCCTTTGCCTTCGAGAATCGAGGTGGGTGTTCGGTTGCGTCCCATACTCAACGGTTAGCCATTCGTAAAACGCCGACTTAAATAGCGGTTATGTGTGAAAAAACCGGCGTCATCGGGCCTGGTGCCGACGAGGCGTAGAGAAACAGACCCCCACGGGGTAGGTGCCATGCGTGGTGGGGCGACCACCACCCCCGGCGGGGCTAGAACGCTTGGTTTTACTGGGAATTTGGAGTGTTATTGGCTGTGAATCGAGCGCGTAGACGTTCCTGGCACACATCATCAGGTGTGTCCATGGTGATGATCTGTGCTCCTGCATCACGCATCATGCCGACGGCGGCAGCCTCAGGGTTGGTGATGATGAGCCAGCAATGGTTGGTGCTGTACTTGGTGGCTTCGATCCATGCATCCCGGTTGGCCAGCACGCTGCCTACAGCGCCGGGCAGCGGCTGATGCATCGGTAGGTCAGTGATGTCGGACATAACAACGTCGTAGTCCCACACCAGGTCGGTCGCCGCCTTATGCTCGTCCACGTACGTTGACTTACCACTTGCTGCCGGGCCACATATGACTGTTGTGTTGCTGCGATCACCAAGGTCAGTGATCTTAGTGCCGCGCTTGCCAGTCCATCCGCATTCCACCGCAGTCTTCTTCGAGTGGCAGTCGTGGCACAGGCCTTGTAGACGATCAGGATCATAGAACGCGTCGATGCCGTAGTTGTCCACGATCAGGCGTGCTGACAGGATGTGGTCGGCGGCGGTTGCTGCTTGATGACCACATGACTGGCACAGGATGTCGCGGCGCAGGACAACCAGGCGAACGCGCTGCCAGCGCTTGCACCGGTACAACGCTCGAATGGGATCGTCTTCGCGGGACCGGTCGTACAGGCGCTTACGCTCCTGCTTGGCACGCTGGTGACGATCACAGTAACCATTCGCGGTTGCCCGGGAACTGCATGATCGGCAGATGCCGGTCGGTGAGCTAGGCATCTGGATATGCCTTCGCTCGCGCGATCGCGTGGAGCACCTTGTGGTGAGGAACGTGCGCAAGCAGGCGGAAGACGTCGGATGATCGCCAGCCGCAACGATAAAGAAGTCGGCGAACAAGTCGGCACATCAGACTGTTCCTCCGGCGCTGAACGGCTGCTGCATGCGGGCGACCTGCCGGTTGAAGGTGTCGGCGAAGGTGGGCTGGTTGGTGCCGTTGATGTAGTCACGCATGTTGGCGATGCTCGCGACGATGATGTCGGCTGCTTCGGCAAGGTGGTCCAGGTTGCGGTTGATCTCGGCGACGAGCTCTGCTGATGCTGGGGTCATGGTGTGTAGCCTCCTAATAAAGACATCCGCTAGTCACAACTTCTGCGCGTTGTGATTTAACTGAAAAAGTCCATCAGCCTGAATCGTGCTTGCAGGCTGATGGACATTGAGGTTTAGCGCGTTGTGATGCTGCCTTAGAGCAGCTTGGCGACTTCGGCGGGAACGGCTTCCACCACCTTGACGGCGTCGGCAATATGCAGCTCGGTCCAGGCAACGGCCTTGGTCTCGAACTGCGAGTAGGCGGCGATCGCTTTTTCGAAGTCACCCTGGAGAAGCTTGACGCGGCTGGACAACGTCTCCAACGACGCCAGTGCAGTGGTGGTGTCCACGGCGACTGTGAAGGTGATGGCCTTGGCATCCTTCGCCGCGATCGCGACAGGAGTCTTGAAGGCGGTGATGATCCGGACGAGCAGGGCTTTGGTGCGGGTGAAGATGTTCATGGATGAGTCCTCTACATGAACGGTGGCGAAGTTCGTTCTTCCGTGGGTGTCGCACGGCTACAGACCTGGTTTACCGCTTTTGAGGGGTAGAAAACGGGTTTGAAACGGGTTTTTGGAGCGTAACTCACTGATAACAAAGGAGGCAAAATGACCCGAAACGGGTAGGTAATCTTTGTATCGTCTTTGTTATCAACAACATGCTCCTTATATATGTGATATTAATATAGTTATATAAAATGGGGGATTAAATACCTATTGGTCTGACCAATGTTCCTAATTCCCACGGGCACCCTTAACAGAGAAGTCACCTACATCTCTGCTATCCCCTATGAATGGAGCAACATAGCCCCGTTTCAAACCCGTTCAAAACACGTTTTAGACCCCCTAAAACCGCTCATGTTGTTGATTCCACTCCTCCTAAACCCACACACCCACATCCGTCGCCACCACACATGCCCCAGGTCGCCTGGAATACCACCCACCCATGGCCGCCGCGCCGGTGGTGGGCCAAGGCCTGGTATCTCTTCCAGCGCACCAATCGCGCCTTCCTCAACACTGCAATCCCCAATGTTCATCGGCCTACAAGACCTGTCCAGCGACGTGTTTTCTAGCTAAAAACTGACGCAGAAAATCAAAGTTAACGAGAAAACGTGATACCGGGCATAGGGCAGAGGTAGTAAATGATGACGACTCCGAGCTACACACCTGCACCCAGCCCGTTCAACGATCGCGACATCGCCGATGCAGTCCTCGCCGACGTCACCGCCAACTTCACCACGGACTTCACAGCAGCCGCAGCCGAGATGCGCCGGAACGCCGCCACCGCGCCGGGTGCCATCATCGATCCGACCGAACCCACCTGCATCATCCACGGCGCTTATGCTGCCCAAGGTGTTCTTGCCACCGCGCGTGGTCTACGTCTTCACCCATGCCCCACCTGCGCCGCCGCGCTGGTGAAGTGGTCCGATGGCATCCGCGCCAACCTCCAGGCTACCTCTGCTACGGGCTTCGCCCTATCGTCACAATCGTCGGATCGTTGTCAGTAATAAATGACGCCGGGGGTGTAACTAATCCCAGGCGCTCACATCCCAGTAAGCGTGAGGTTATAGAAAATGACTACCGAAGCCCAGCCCGCCCAAGTCTCCGCCCCCACGAAGTTGTCGATGGCCGCCCGCCTCATCCTGCGTGTCCTCGCCAGCAGCCCAACCCGTCCCATGACCGTCACCGAGCTGACAGCCAAGACACCTTGCTCCCACGGCACCGCGTACCAGATCACGAAGAAGCTCACCGAGGCAGGTTTGCTCACCCCTTATCCTGCCGAATATGGAGTACCGCGCACCTTCGTCATCTCCAACCTCAATCTGCTCACCTCACCGTCGAGCCCATTCCAGGACGAACCTCTCCAGCGCCTTCTCGCCGACCTGGAGCCCAAGACCTGGAAAGAGGTCTGCGCTCTCCTTCTCGCCATCGTCACCAACGAGTCAATCACCGAGGGCGAGCTCATCCTGCGCAGCGGCTGCTCCCCCCGCACCGTCGCCGACTGGCTCGGCTATGCCGAGGAGCACCGCCTTATCACCGACACCGTCTACCCGCCCAACAGCTTCAGCGCCCCCAAAATCTACACGATCCTCTAACCCGGCGAAGTTCGCCACTAACCCCCCGCGCCCGCATACGACCTTACGAACGTAAAGAACGTCAGCACGCCAAGTCCTTAAGTCCGACTTCTCCGCGCCCGAGTGTACTACGGCACCACCAAATTCACGACCACCGCCAACCAGCGGTCCGGAGAGTTGCGCTTTATGGCTAACATCGAACATGTCGAAGATGACCTGAGTGACCTGGAGATGCCCGGGCCGAAGGTGATGGAATGGGCCACCGAGCCGGTGGCCGTCCCACCCTTCGTTCAACCGGACTACTACCTGGCCCTGCCCGAGGCGGCGCTCTACGGCAAGCTGGGCGAGCTCACGAAGACGCTCGATAGCCCATTTTCATGGAGCTGGCCGACCATGGTAACAGCCTTCGCAACTTTGGGCATACACACCATGGGGTCGTACAGCCAGGCGATCCGCCCCAATTTGTACACCGTCTTGATGGGCAAGGTCGCCTCCGGCAAGTCCACCGTTATGCGGCGCTCCCTGCGCTCGCTCGACATCCCCGAAAAGGCTATCAAGAAGGCGCACGTCGGCAGCGACCGTGGCCTGGAGCAGGTCCTGCGCGTCCCCAAGCCCGAGGGTTGGAAGAAGGGAGACCCCGAAGACCGGTTCGTTCACACGTCAACGCTGTGGATGGATGAGATGTCGGGGGTGATGACCAAGCTCGCCTACGAGGGCAGCACCCTGGCACAGAATCTTTGCGACCTCCACGGTGAGGATGAAGTCAGCTTCCCCACACGCGACGGCCTGAACACCATCACCGCCAAGCTCAACCTGTTGGGTGCCGTACCTTGCTCCGATGGGCTTTCCTTCAGCTCCGTCTTCACCAGCGCGACGACCGGGGGACTCTGGTCCAGGATGATTTTGGCCCCCGGTCCCACCGACTGGACCCCGGACCACACATGGCTCCCTAAGCGCCAGAGACTGACACCCAGCGTGATCGACATCCCGGTCGAGGCGATCACCACCGCCGCCGCCTGGGCAGCCGACACCAAGGCCCAGATCACCGCCGCAGCCGAGAAGGCGAAGAAGCCGGTCCCCAACCTAAGCCACATCGATCGCATTTCAGAATCGGCTTTGAGATGTGCCCTCATTCAGAGTTCGGCGAACCATGACGACACCATCACCGAGGCAAGTCTCCGCGCGGCTCTGGTGATGGCCGACTGGCAGGTGAAGGTAAAGAGCATCTACAAGGCCAGCGCCGCCACCACGCCGGAGGCCGTAGCCGGAAACATGATCCTCGACGCACTCGCCAACGCACCGGCGGGTAAGTTCACCAACTTCCCCACCCTCCTCAAGCGCGAAGGCTGGCGCGACACCCTCGGCAGCGCCATCTTCAACAAGATGAAGCGGGTCATGATCGACAACGAGGAGATCCGCATCGCCATGACCAAGGGCGACGACGGTGAGATCGAAAAACACTGGAATCAGGTGCAACTTGTCGACTAACGCCATCACCACCCAATTCGAGTACGAACAGAAGGTCAGCCGGATCTCGCGCTTCCTCTCCACACTGTTCGAGCGCGGCGACCTCATTGAGCTGCGCACCTTGGCTGCACCCGATGGCAAGATCCGGCGCATCCTCACCGCCGATGTACACGTAGCCGCGCGGTGCGCCGTGCTGATGGAGAAGCAGGACTGCGACGTGTACTACTGCGTCAACCCCGCCGACCCGGACAGATGGTATGCAAAGAACACCCTTCGCGACTTCTACAACACCTGCCAGTACGGTGCTTGGCGGACCTTGCAGGATGAGGACGTGAAAATCAGGAACACATTCTTCATCGACATCGATGCCCGCCGCCCGGACACCAAGGTCGCAGCCACACCCGAGCAGGTCGCGGCCACGCTGGTGGCGGCGAAGGCGATCCAGAATTATCTCTGCATCGAGCTTGGTTGGGAAGAGCCCATCGTCGTCGGCAGCGGCAACGGCCACCATTTGCTCTTCAAGTCCGAACGCTACGCCGTCAAGGGTGAGTCGTGGCCGAGAGCGCTCGGCTTCCTCGCCAAGACCTTCTCGAACCCCGACGCCGACATCGACATCAAGGTGTGCAACCCATCCCGTCTCGCGCGGATGCCATATTGCTTGAACAAGAAATCTCAGCGCTTCGCTACCGTCCTCAGCTACCCCGTCATGCTGAAGCCGACCGGCTACGGAACGATGTGGAGCCTGAGCGAGAAGGGAGAAGCAGCCGCGCAGTACAGCGGCGACCGCACCACCAGCGCTCTTCTCCACGAAGACTTCGACGTTGAGGATTTCATCGAGGCCTTCCCCGACCAGTTCGGTGATCTGCTCAACGTCACCCCCGACGGCGATCTGACCTACTACAGCACGGAGATATGCCCGATCAAGGGTGCGCCCCACAGCAACCAACCCGGCAACGGTCATAACTGCCTCATCGTCGGCGGACCTTCCGGGCTCGGGTTCCAATGCTTCGGATGCGAGGGCACCATCGGCGATGTTCTCCGGCTCCTGCGTGAGCAAACCGGTCACGGATACGACAGACCGATCTGGGCCGACGACGACCTAGATCACTCCGACCAGTGGTGGGACTCCCAGGCCAAGGTCTGGGTCGACTTCGATTGGGATGAACTGGGCAAGCGCTTCCCGGTCGAGCTCGCCGACGGTGGCATACCAGTCTGGCTCTATGCGGGCATCGCCACCGCAGTCATCGGCGACGACGGAGAGTTCGTGGAGCCGAAGGCGGTGGATGAGGAGGTTGTCGAAGAAGTTGAGGCCGAGGAGATCGTGGCCGAGGAAAAGGTCGAGGAGGAGGCTGTCGAAGAAGTCATCCCCGAACCCGTGACCGCCCACATCCACAGCGCCCACGTCACCGCGATCTTCAAATACTGCGCCAACTACGCCGATGGTCTCATCGCCCGCGTCAACCCCGCTGGACAGGCCGCCTTCCGCAAGGAGATCGAGCGCATCCTACGCGCGAACGACCGCAAGCGCATCTTCGAGCTCCTGGGTACGAGCATGATCACCGAGCTCTACACGAACTTCTTGACGTCACCCGAGCCGCTGGATTTTGAAACCGATTTCATGCTCACCGGCACCATCGAGTTCCACGGCCATGAGATGGCGATCGCGGCGAAGGCCTTCACCGAGGCGAAGTGGCAGGCAAGTATCAGCGGAGAATCCGCTCCGCATAAGGCGGAGATGGGGTATGGTGATCACCATGATCGACGCTCCCAAGCCCACCCAACCCGCTGAACCCCGTCTACTCTACTCGCGCAAGGACGCCGCGTACCAGCTCTCAATCTCCACCCGGAGCCTGGACTACCTGATCCGCGAGGGCCGTCTCCACACCCGGAAGATCGGTGGCCGGATTCTTGTCCCCCATGAGGAGCTGGTCCGCTTCATCGCGCACGATCGCTCGCAGGTCATGACACCCACCCGTGTCGTTGAGCAGGTTCGAGAGGTCGCCCATGGCTGACCAGAACCCCATCCCGCCCGCGCCAACTCGCCGCCTTCTTTACACGAAGAAGGAGGCCTGCTTCCAACTCTCCATCTCCCTGCGGAACCTGGACCGCCGCATCGCCGAGGGCACGGTGAAGACTAGACACCTGGGTGGACGGGTTCTGATACCGCACTCGGAACTCATACGGCTCTCCCGAGGTGACCAGCCACGATTGGGAGGTAAGAGAGCGCCCGAGAAATTTAAACAGGAAATCGAAGGCTGATATTTGGAGCCGAGGCAACTTTCCCGGTATTACCTAAAGACACCCCGTAA
>QGNH01000104.1_pt1 | contig 19893 bp, 21 predicted proteins | sample 1735481 | NCBI WGS metagenome assembly QGNH01 (sample SAMN09239004, study PRJNA386568) | Viral metagenome, whole genome shotgun sequencing project.
GCCATCTGCGTGAACGGCGGCCGGCTTGACCCTAACACCCGCGAGTACGTGGTCAACTACATGCGCGAGGGCCTGCGAGGCGAGGCCCATAAGACCATGCTCCTGGAGACCGAGGCCGGGGCCAACGTCAGCATCTCGATCGAGAAGCTCACCGTGGGCGCCTCCGGGCGCGAGGACGCCTCCTTCATCGAGTACCGGAAGTTCTGCCGCGACCAGGTCATCATGGCCCACCGCGTGAGCCCCTCGAAAGTCACGATCGTGGAGAACGCCAACCTCGCCAACTCCAAGGACCAGGATCTGACGTTCAAAGAGCAGGTCATCAAGCCCGACCAGCAGCGGTATGAGACCCGGATCCAATGGCTCCTGGAGGACACCTTTGGCGATGACCTGCCGATCGAGTTCAAGTTCAACGAGATGGCGCTCTCCGACGAGGAGCAGATCGCCCGCACGCGCTCCTACTACCAGCAGGCACTCACCGTCAACGAGGTCCGCGAGGCCAACGACTACGGCAAGGCCGGCATCGACGCCGACACCGGCGCGGTCATCGACCCCGAGCTGGAAGAGTGGGGCAAGCGGCCGTTCGAGATCACGCGCGGCTCCAACGTCGGCGCCTTCCCTGGCGACACCTCCGGCACCGGCACCGTGGTCCCCATGGACGATCTGAAGGCGGCCATGAACAGCGCGGTCGTCGCCGGCAACAGCATGGTCAAGATCCCGGCCGGCAAGGCGCCCACCCCGGGCGCGATCGCTCCCCCGCCGGGCAACGCTCAGATCACCAAGAGCTGGTCAGAGTTCCGCAAAATGCAGGAGATGGCCCGGGATCTGGGCTTCGTCATCGAGCAGGTGGAAGAGGTCTTCCCCGGCAGCCACAACATCTACAAGGAGGACGGCGTGCACGAGCTGGCTGAGGCCCTCGCCCTGCAGGGGCCGCCTCAGGTGACCATCGAGAAGGGCGCCATCGTGCTCGAAGCCCCCAAGGGAGCCAAGCGCACCACGACCAAGAAGGACTTCATCCTGAACGGCGCCGGGCTCATAACCGGCGTGCGTGAGACCACCGAGGAGGACTGACATGGCCCATACACCGAAGATCTCGAACGCGGCTGCTGAGGCTGCGGCTGAAGCGGTCGTCGCGCTCTGCAACACCGGCACGCTGCGGATCTACGACGGCACCAAGCCGGCCACGGCCGACACCGCTGCCGGCGGCGACACCCACATCCTGGCCGAGCTGACGTTCGCGGCCACCGCCAAGGGCTCCGGCTCGAACGGCGTGGTCGCCTTCGCGGCGATCACCGAGGACTCGGACGCCAACGCCACCGGCACCGCCTCCTGGTTTCGGGCCTTCAAGTCGGACGGCACCTCGCCCGTCTTCGACGGCACCGTGGGCGTCACCGGCGGGGGCTTCGATCTGGAGATGCCGACCACCAGCATCGTGCAGCACGCTGAGGTCACTGTCTCCAGCCTCACCTACACGGCGAGCGAGGGCTAAGCGATCACGAAAGGGGCACGCATGAAACGCGCAGCCATCATTCTCGCCGCCATCCTCCTGCTCAGCATCGCCTACACGGGCGTCGCCCTGGCGGCACCAGTGCGTCAGGCGCCCGCGCCGACCGTCAGCGGCTGGGTCCAGGGCTCAGACGGCCACTTCCTCTCCGGCGCGACGATCACCGTCCGCATGAACGCGATGGACCCGGCCAACAAGACGGGCGCGGCCGTGACCATCGGCAAGGGCACCTCGTCCTTCGGCTTCTACTCCGTGCGGCTGACGCGCTCGGCCACGATCATCGAGGTCAGCGCGAGCAAAACCGGCTACCTGCCCATCACCCAATACGGGGCGTTCAAGACCTGGGTCGCCTTCACCGGCGCCGCCCGTCTGCCCCTTGACGAAGGGGGCTTCCCCCCGCTCCCGATCGACTGGTAAGGAGGCCGCCATGTCCTGGGCCAGCGAGGCGCTCGTCAGCAACGACCCGACGGGCTACATATCCGACAAGCTGAAGACGCTGTGCGGCGTCTCCCCTTGCCGCAACTGGTCGTTCGTCGAGAACCTCGCGGCGGGCGTCGGCACGGCCGAGATCATGACCCTGACGCTGACCAACTGGTCGGCCGGCGGGACCTTCACGATCACCTTCAACGGGCACACCACGGCGGCGGTCAGCTACGCCTCTGACATCTCGGCGACCCTGCTGGCTGCCCTGAACGGCCTGGCCGAATTCACCGGGGCCAACTCGAACGTCACCGTGGCTCGCACGAGCGCGACCGTGTACACGATCACCTCGCAGAACACCACCAAGTGGTACGGCGTCTCATTCAGCGCAGTGGGCACCTTCACCCTGACCGGGGGCGGATCCCCGTCGCCGACCGGAGCCTTCGTCGTCACCACGCCGGCTGTCACCCGGACCAACGTGAGCAACTTTGACATCGACGTCTTCAAGTGCGCGGGCTCAGGCAACGACGCCAACGACGCGGCTCAGGACTTCTACGTCATCATCACCCGGGACAAGACGGGGGCGGGGACCGGCTTCACGATCACGCTGGCTCAGATCTGGTCCACGGTCTACCACAAGCCGGCCAACGTCATCTCGGCCAAGGCCGGTGCCACCTCCAGCGGCTTCGAGGCCTGTGACGCCAGCGGCTGGCCGGCCACCAGTTACACGGCTGGGCAGTTCATCAACCCCGCCTACGTGGCCGGCTCGAACAGCCAGATCTCCTTCTGGGCGTGCACGCTGAATAAGAGCGGCTTCGTCTACCAGATCAAGCTGACGAAGAACCTGGTCGTCTTCTCCTTCCGGGTCGCCTCGACCGACTACTGCTTCTACGCGGGCCTGTTCGACTCCCTGGTGGTCGGCACCGACACCTACCCGATGTGCGTCGTGAGCAGCCAGACGTCCACCGGCCCGGCCGCCAACGGCGCCTTCCTGAACGTGACCGCGCTGCCGGGAGCGATCGGCACCGGCGTCTCCGGGACCTTCGGCATCAACTGCGGGCAGGCCGCCCAGATGTGGACCAACGGATGGACGATCGCCAACATCAACAACGGGACCAACTCGTTCGACAAGCTGGCGAACAACGGTCTGTGGGTCAGCCGGTGCTGCCTTAACCACAACGTCAGCTACACCGTGTACTACCTCTGGGGCTGCGTGCGCGGGCTGCTCAAGTCCGACCTGCTCATCATGCCCCCGGGCGGCACGGTCAACATCGGCGACACCGTTTACATCAACGCCGTGCAGTGGACCGTCATGGGCAAGCTCGGCGCCTACGCGGTCGCGCTCTGCCAGCCGAGCTAAGCCATGCCCTTCATCCTGGCATCCTCAGGGGCGGTCGACGCTGACGCCTTCGGCTCGAACACCGCTGCCAACTACGACACCCTGACCGGTACCTTCACCGTCTCGGGCGGCGTGGCCACCATGGGCTCAGCCACGGACACCGCTGTCCGGATCACGCTGAACACGCCCAAGTGCATTACCATGCGGGTCAAGCGCGCCAGCACCTACGCGGGCGGGCCCTACCTGGGCAAGGTGAGCCCCCTGGCGGCGGCGGCTGACGTCGACGGCTACGCCCTGTACATCACGGGCACGCAGTGGTGCCTCCGGAGGTTCACCGACAACGTCCTGGCGGCCATCGGCGTGGACAGCTCGGCCGATCTGCCGGCTGACGGGGCGTGGGCCTACGCCCGCATCTTCGTGGACGACTTCTCCGGCTACGTCAAGGCCCGCTTCGGCGCGGCCAAGCTGACGCAGGCGATCGACACCACGGACACCGCCTGGGCGGCGCCGTTCTTCTCGGGCCTGAGGACGCCGGCGGCCACCGGGCTGCAGTTCGATGATCGGGACGCCCGCACGAGCGTGTACGTCTTCGCCAACTCGACCGTCCCCAACGGCTGGTACGTCCGCGTGACTGACGCCAACGGCGACACCCAGGTCTTTATCGGCTCCGGGTCAGGCACCGTGGGCATCATGGCCGACTACCTTCTGGCGCCCTTCGCCAAGGTGGAGCTGTTCGACGCCAACCCGGCCACCACCGGCAGGCTCGTGGGAGCGCTCCTGGCGACCGACTATCCCAACCTCGGGCACGGCGACACCTACGGCTACACCGCCCTGAAGAACGCCCCGGCCGTGGCCGGCGATGACATCGGCGACTCCGGGTCAGGCTTCACCTCGGCGAGCTACTCATTCGCGCCGGAGGCGACCTTCACCTACAACGCCAGCCTGCCGAACAGCGACCAGCAGATCGATGACTTCCTCTGGCGCTGGACCCACAACAAGATGGTCGACACCAAGGACGGCGCCGGCGTTATCACCCACACGCTGCGCAACGACACCGACACCGCGAATTACTGCCACTGGACGTTCGACCCCGCGACCGGGATCACGACGCCGATCATCATCGACAACGTCCTGGCCGTGCTCGGCTCCCCCTGGTGCGACGACTTCCTGCGCAAGTGGACCCAGAACCAGCGGGTCAAGGGCGTGGTGGGCACCGTTACCACCTTCACCATGCGCAACGACGGCAACACGGCCGACTACTGCCATTGGACCTACGACTCCAGCACCGGCGTGCGGAGCGCCATCGTCCTGAGCTGAGGAGGCCCCCGTGACGGTCAACCCGCATTGGGCCATCTGGGGCTGGGACGAGAGCAACGCTGACTCCTACGCCCTTTGGGGCTGGGACGAGGTCGACGCCTCCTCGGGCGCGATCACCGCCTCGGGTGGCATCACTGAGCCTGCCGCAGCGATCGCCGGGCAGGCGAAGGTCAAACTGGCAGCCTCGGGCACGATCACTGAGCCGAAGCCGTCTATCAGCGGCGTCGTGGCTGAGCGCGAGACCGAGTCGGGCGGCATCACTGAGCCCGCAGCGTCCATCTCTGGCGCCGGCGCCCTGCGCTTCCCGCTCCATGGGGGAGTCACCCAGCCAGCCGCTTCTCTGTCGGGCGCGGCCAAGGAAACCCTGCCCCTTCACGGGGGCGTGACTGAGCCCGCAGTGAGCCTGCACGGCACCGCCGGCGAGCGCCTGAGCGCGTCCGGGGGGATCACCGAGCCCAAGGCCACGATCGCAGGATCTGCCAACGTCGGTCTTCGGGCTTCCGGGGCGATCACCCAGCCCGCTCCAAGCATCACGGGGGCGGCCGGCGAGCGCGAGACTGACAGCGGCGGCATCACCCAGCCGAAGCCCACGATCACTGGGACGGCCAAGGAAGTACTCACCGCCTCGGGCGGGATCATCCAACCCGCGCCCACCCTGTCGGGCGCTGAACACGAAGTTGGCCAGCTTGCCGGTGGCGTTACGCAGCCGGCTCCCAGCCTCGCGGGCGCCGCTGCGATCACCCTGACTGGTACTGGAGCGGTCGCTTCCCCGGCGCCTGCGATCGCTGGGACTGCCTCCGAGCGCTTCACCGCCTCAGGCGGCGTACTAGAAACGGGCGCTGCTTGTGTAGGTGAGTGCCACGAGGTCCTGACCGCCGAAGGTAGCATCGTGCTACCTGTCGGGACGATCATCGGTAGCGGAGTACTCACCTCGCCGGCCGTCGGCGGGATCGTCGAGTTGCCTCCGGTCATTACTGGCGACGAGGAGGAGGTCGAGACCGGAGCGGGCGCCATCGCCCAGCCCGGGCCCAGCCTCTCAGGCGCTGCCGGCGTCACGTTCTCAGGCGTCGGCTCCATCACCCAGAGCGCGCCGGCCATCGCTGGTGCTGCCCATGAGAGCCTCGCGGCGAGCGGAAACGTGCAGCAGCCTGCCGGTTTGCTCGCGGGCCAGGCTGCGGAGGTACTGGACGGCTCCGGCGGCGTCACCCAGGGGCCTAGTGCCATATCCGGATCCGGCGAGCAGCCGGGCGAGGGCGCGGGTGGCGTCACCCAGGCGCCCCCCACGATCACGGGCGAGGCCTCTGAGGTCATCCCCGGGGCCGGAAGTCTTCTCCAAAATGTCGGAGCGCTGGCGGGCGATGCCTCTCAGAGCCTCACGGCGAGTGGCGGAGTTGAAGAAGGGCCTCCTGCCCTCACGGGGACCGCCGAGGCCCGTGTTGGGGCACACGGCGACGTGACGGCCCCTTCTGCGATCATCGCCGGGACCGCAACCGAGACGATCACCGGCCAGGGCGGCGTCATCGAGGACGCGCCTGGGATCGAGGGGCAAGCGTCCATCCCGGGCCTTGCCGCCGGCGGAGTCGTTCAGCCTACCCCCGATGTGTCGGGTATTGCGTCGGAACGCCTGAGCGCGAGCGGCGGGATCCAGGATCCTGGACCCAGCATCTTCGGCACCGCGTCCAGCGGGCAGCCCGGAGTACTCACCGCATCTGGTGGGATCGTCCAGCCGGCGCCAAGCATCGACGGTCGAGCCCAGCAGAGGATCCCGCAGCCCGTGCCTCGCCCGTTCACCGGCGGCGGTGGCGGCACGTTCATCACCCATGACGAGCTGCCTCCTCTCTGGATGCGGCTGCTGAGCGACGCCACTGGCGGGATCGTCCAGGGGGCGCCTTCGATCTCCGGCACCGCAAGCGTGCGCCTGAGGGCCACAGGGGCCGTCACCGCTGGGGCGGGCATCGTTGGTCAAGCGAAGCAGATCATCGCGGCCACGGGGAACGTGTGCGCGCCTGCGCCCCTTCTCGCGGGCACGGGTGGTGTGCGCCGGCGTCAGGTCGCCCTTCCGGCGGACCCGCAGACCTGGCCGAGCTACCTGGCGGCCGTCACCATGATCGACGAGGACCTGGCCGACCTTCTGCGCCGGGAGATGGAGCTGGTAGCAGCGTGAGCATCGCCGTAGCCAAGGCCGCGCTCAGGCGCGTCGTCCTCAAAGCGGCCGCCTTCGAGCACCAGGCCTGGATAGAGGCCGGCCTGCCCATGGGATCCGGGCTCGACGTCCGGGCGATGGCCATGCAGATGGCCCTCCTGGCCGAGCAGGTGAACGCCTGGCTGAAGAACGAGCAGGCCCTGTACGTGGCCTACGTCAAGGCGCATCCCCCGACGCTGCTTCCCATCGCGAAAGCCTCACTGGCGGACCTGCCCCCGGAGACCGCCCTCAACTATCACGCCTGGCTGGAGGACACCATCCTGCGCCGGCAAACCTACGACCCCGGGACCGGCTCCTTCACCGAGACGCAGCAGGTGTTCCAGTCGATCATGCGCCAGGGGCTGACAGAGGCCACCGGGACGGGGGGCGCGACTGGGGGCAAAGCGGCGGGCGCGCTGCCGACCGGCTTCTCGAACCTCACGCAGACCCAAGCCAAGAAGCTGCTGAAAGAGCTGGCGCCTCTGGAGGACTCCAACTCCTTGTCCGCCCGCAGCATGTTCGCGGCGGTGCGCCGGCAAGCCGAGAGCGGAGGGAATGCAGCGGTGCTGAGGGACGGCGCTGGGCGCCCGATCGGTGCGGCGACCTGGTACACGTCCGGTGGCCACCTGGGCATCGACGTGATGGGCGCGCTGGACGACTCGTCTCCCGGCGCCGGACTGCAGATGATCCGCGAGATCGCCGGACGAGCCTCCGCGAAGGGGCAGGGGATCTACGTTGAGCCCATGGCGCCACAGGAGCAGCTCTTCAAGGACCTGGGCTTCAAGTCAACTGGCTACGGCTACTCGCTGTCGGCCGGGGACGCGGCTGCCCTGGCGGCGAAGGTGCCCGACTCGGGCGCCAAGTGGACCCAGGTGGGCTTCATGGAAGGGCCGAACGTCAAGGTCCGGGCCGGCAGTCCCATGGACCAAGACGTCTATGCGCTGCGCGACGAGGCCCGCAAGACCCCCTGGATCTCGCAGGGCAAGATGACGGCCGGCAGTAACGGCGACGTCGCCTCCCGAGCCATCGAAGGAGCAGCCGGAGCGCGGTCCTACGCCGAGCACATGCCGGCCAAGTACCCTCCGGAGGACGTTGCTAAGGACACGATCATGGTGGCCCGCGACGCGAGCGGCAAGATCATCGGGGCGGCCTGGGGCTCGCCTTCCAAGGATGCCTTGCACATCAACTTCATCGGCACCGCGCCCGACGCGCCCGTGGGTGTGGGCAGGCGCATGGTACGGGAGCTGGCGCAGAGGGCCAATGAGAGCGGCCAGGGGCTTAGTCTCTCGTCGCTTCCCGAGGCCGAAGCCTTCTATCAGCGACTCGGCATGACTCAGACCGGCGTGGATAAGGAAGGCCTGAAGACCTACGGCTTCAACAAGGACCAGACCGCCTCCTTCGCCTCCGGTCTCACGGGCTCAGGCGCCAACTTCAGCGGTCAGATCTCCTGGGAGCTGGCGGTATCCGGCGCCGACGAGGCCCTGAGGGGCACGACGATCAAGCGGGTCGTCGACCAGGTGAGTGCCGAGACCCACCAGTCCATCGTCAACACCCTGGCTGATGGGCTCTCCAAGGGCGAGGGCGTGGACAGTCTGAGCCTTCGGGTCCAGCAGATGGGCGGCTCAGCCTTCAATGAGGTCCGGGGGCAGCGCATCGCCCGCACGGAAGTCATCACCGCCAACCGCAAAGGCCAACTCGGCATGGCCAAGGACGTGGGCGCCCAGAAGAAAACCTGGCGCGCGCAGGTGGGCAGCCCGCGCACGCGCAAGTGGCACGCGGCGGCCAACAACCAAACCGTCGACATCGACAAGCCGTTCAAGATCCCCAACTCCAAGGGCATGATCCAGGAGCTGATGGTGCCCGGCGACTACTCGCACGGGGCCACGGGCGACAACACCATCAACTGCTTTCCCGGCAAAACGATGGTCCGGGCTTGGGGCATCGAGCGGTCATACCGGCGTTGGTACAAGGGCTCCATGGTCACGATCCACACGGCCCTCGGCGACGAGTTGTCCGCTACCCCGAACCACCCGGTACTCAGCAGCCGAGGCTGGGTCGCAGTTGGCCTCCTCAAGGAAGGCGACTACCTGGTCCGCTGCAGCCTCGGTGATGGGCAGCCCCCAGACGTAGAGGGTGCGCCAGCCACGATCGGCGAGATACATGAGGCGCTTCGGGTTGCGAGCGCGCTTCAGCGGGTTATCGGGAGCGGTGACGACTTCCACGGCGATGGGAGATACGGCCAAGTCGATGTTGTAACTGCCGCAGGCCAGTTGGGGGATGTGACCGATACCCCGGAGCAAGAGCATGTCTCCCAGCTCGCCCTCGCCCACGCCGACCTTCGAGAGCGTGGCTTGGCGGGTTATCGCCCTGGCGCTGAGTGCGGCAGGGGAGTCGTGGCTCCCGAGTCGGGCACCCTGGGCCGCGTTGGCCAGGCGCCTTCGCTCCTCTGGAGCGGTCTGAGCCATGCGGAGGAGCATGCTTTCGCGGCGACCGCGAGGTTTGACGCCAGCCCGAAGAAGGATGCCCCGGATGACGTTTCTATCGCGCCCGAAGCGCTCGGCGACAGCCTTCTCCGACATGCCTCCGCCATAGAGCTGGAGAACCTCGTCCGCGATGTCGGCGTGCTGCCGGACACGGCGAAGAGTCTGGGCCTCACTGTTGTTCCGGAGGCCGCACGTGCGTTGGAGAGCCGAGTAGATGGTCATCTCGTTGAAGCCCAAGCGCTCCGCGACTTCGGTTGCAGTCTTCCCGGCCTGATAGAGCTGGATCGCGTGGTTGATGTCATCCGGCGCGAGGACTTTTCGGGGCATGTTTACAACCTCCAGACGGCAGGCGGGTGGTACCTGGCCGGAACCTTAGCATCTTTTCCGTCGGGGAACTGCCGGTGCGTCGTCCGCTACGAGAAGAAGGGCGTCTCTGACGCCAAGGCCCTGACGCAGCCGGATCAGCACGGGACAGTGGACCCGGAGGTCAAGCCTCCGGTCCCCGTCGCCCTGGTCAATAAGGCCGCTGCTGCGGAGCCTCTGCCCAAGGTCGAGACCCCGCCGTCGTGGCAGGAGCAGGCACAAGGCCTGCTTGGGAAAGGCCAGATCAGCTACGCCGACACGCACAAGCTCGGCGGCATCATTGGCGACGAGATCGACGCCCGGTACGCCCCAGCCCAGGCCAAGATGAAACCACTCGAAGACGACCTGGCGGCCCAACGCAAGGCCTACAACGACATGGTCGACGAACGGGCGAAGATCCGGAAGAAGTACGCCCGGGGCACTCCGGAGCTGGAGGCCGCTCTGGAGAAGAGCGACCAGCTCGTCAAGCCCGCCTTCGAGAAGCTGACGGCGGCCAAGGAGGGCCTGGACGCGGCCCGCGCGGGCGCGAAGAGCCGTTCAGAGATGGCCCAAGAGATGCTGTCGCAACTAAGGCCGATGGGCGGGGACTTGAAGCTCCAGTCGCCGGCGGGCGCCGGGCGTCAGGCAAAGACGCTGCGCAACGCGGCCCAGACCTACCCGGTGTCTTGGACCAGCGGGCAGCCGGTCCGCGTGCTTACCAGCCAGCCCCTTGGAGCCACGGTCAACCGCTCCTGCTACGACAACAACGGCGGCATCTACCTCAAAGGAGCAGCCAAAGACGACATCGCGGTGGCCCGTCACGAGCTGGGCCATTTCGTCGAGGACACCGTCCCCGGCCTGCACGACAAGATCGTCCGGCACTACGAGGAACGCACCGCCGGTCAGCCCCTCCAGTCCATGGCTGCCCTTCATCCTGGCGAGGGCTACGGGCCCAACGAGATGACCATCCCCGACAAATGGTGGCACGACTACGCTGGAGAGAGTTATGTTGGAGCGAATGGGGAGCGTTACGCTACGGAGCAATTGAGCATGGCAGCCCAGTACCTTTTCGGGACCCCCGCCGAGCAGGCGGAGATCTGGGGCAAGGACCCGGAGTCGGCGCGCTTCTTCTTAGGGCTTATGGCAGGTGCGTGATGCGGATAGACGCGATAGTCAAGGACGATGGCCTGGTGCTGAAGGTCGCCTGGGTGGACGGCAAACTCTCGGGCGACGACGGGGCGCTGGAAAGGCTCGCCGTGGTCGACTGGTCCACGATGGTGCCCTTCCCGGCCGGCCCTCCCTGGAGCATCGAAAACCCCTACTCCTTCGGCTCGGCGCTGGAGAAGACGTTCGACGAGATCGTGAGCCTGAAGGCCAACCCCCCGCTAGAACTGCTGTACGGAGACGTGCTCCCGCCCCGATAACTTCCTCTTTTTCGACCGCATCTGAGGCGCCCCCCGGCGCCTTTTTCTTTGCCCCGCCTTAACTCGGAGGTTAAGTCATGGCCACTCCCGGCACCTACCAATGGAAGCAGGACCAGGTGCGCGATGCCCTGACGTCCCGGCTCGGCGCGGACCCCTACGGGAGCGCCAACTTCTCGGTAGAGGAGATGGACGACAAGACGGTCATCGTGCGCCAGCACGGGAACGGCGAGGACGCCTGGTGGCGCTACCCCTACACCATCGACGGCCCGGCGGGCAACGTCAAACTCGGCGAGCCCGTGGAGATGGAGCTGAGGATGGTCCCCGTCACCAAGAGCGTGGAGATCCTCATCCCCGTGGAGAAGGCGGGGCGCCCCGACGCCCGCTTCACCCTCGGCGTGGTTCTCGAGCCCGACAAGGAGGACCTGCAGGGCGACGTCCTGAGCCCGGAGACCATCGAGAAGACCGCCCACGACTACATGATCCGCAGCCGCAAGGCCGGGCAGATGCACCAGGGCCCGGCGCTCAAGGGCGCCGAGGTCGTGGAGTCCTACATCGCCCCTTGTGACATGACGATCCAGTGCACCGACGGCAACACGCAGACGGTCCGCAAAGGGTCCTGGGTCATGGGCACCGTCTGGCCCGAGCAGCAATGGGACGCGATCAAAAAGGGCAAGTTCACCGGCTACTCCATCCAGGGAAAGGGCGCGCGGATCCCGCTCGGCTCTGACCCGACGGTGGAGGACGCGGGTGTGGACTTCACCATGGAAGGAGGGGATGACTGATGGCCCAGAAGCTCACCGACCTGGAGGTCGACCGCGTCGACGTCGTAGGCAAGGGGGCGAATAACCGCGTCTTCATGGTCAAGAAGGCCGCTGAAGACGAAGAGTCCATCCAGGAGGAGGCGCCCGAGGCCCCTGACGAGCTGAGCTGGGAGGACGAGGACGTGAGCAAGTCCGCAGAGGGCGGGCTCAAAGCATGGGCACGCAACATTATCCGGAAAGTGGCCGGCCTACCCGGCCCAGAGAGAGGAGACACGGACATGGGTATGACGGCCGACGAAGTCAAGCAGGCCATGCGGGAGGCCGTGGACGAGGGCCTTGCCCCGTTCGACGAGCGCCTGAGCGTGGTCGAGAAGGCGGCCACTGAGGCCGCCGAGGGCGACGGCACCGAGAGCGTGGAGAAGGCGGTCCCGCCACAGTTCGTCAAGTGCTCCAAGTGCGGCGCCTCGATCGACGTGAGCAAGTGCGACAAGGTCGAGAAGGCCGACACCATCGACGAGGCCCCGGTCGTAAAGAGCGCCGAGGTCATCACCCCCGAGGCCATCGCCAAGGCCGTCACCGAGGCCGTGGGCGAGGCCATCAAGCCCCTCGACGAGCGCCTCGGCATCATCGAGAAGGCGGCCGGCCAGCGTCAGTCGGGCGTCGCCAAGAGCGCCGCTGACATCGCTGCCGAGGGCAAGGCTAAGTCGCCCTGGGCTGGCGTTCTCTAGGACCCGCGCGGCTCAGTGAGCCGCTCCCGCTGACCCGTCCACCCCATAGACCAGCCGCGCTTGTCGGGCACGAACGAGCGTGGCAACAAGATGTAGGCCCCCCGACCAGGGGCCTTTCTTATTGCCCTCACCCCCCAAGCCTGAAAGCGAGGCAGTTAGATGGATCCCCGAGAAGCCGTCCAGAAGATGGACTCCAACACCATGACCTACGGACTCATCCTCCCGGAGCAGGTCAAGCAGTTCTACACGATGATCTTCGACATCGCGCCCTTCAGCCAGCAGGCCCGCAAGCTGCGCATGACCGCGAAAACCGGCGAGATCGACAAGATCTACATCGGCAAGCGCCTGGTGCGCCCGAAACATGAGGCCACCGGCCCCGGCGCCTACCGCGCAGCCAATACGTTCACCCGGGTCCCGTACACCGTGGCCCGTCTGTGCCTCCCCTGGGAGTGCAGCGAGGAGATGTTCCATGACAACATCGAGGGCGAGGCTCTCGAAGACAAGATCATGGGCATGATGACCACCCAGCTCGGCCTCGACCTGGAGGACCTGCACTGGAACAGCGACACGGACTACACCGACGACGGTGACCCGTACGACCCGGAAAACCCCGAGGGCGACGAGGAGTTCCTCCGCCTGAACGACGGATGGCTCAAGCAGATCCGCAACGGCGGCCACATCGTGGTCCCGGGCGGCTACGGCAACGGAAACTTCGTGAAGGACCATCTCTTCGCGATGTACAAGGCGATGCCGGCCAAGTACTTCCGGACCGCCAACGTCAAGTGGATGATGAACCAGGCCACCAGGATCGCCTGGGTCGAGATGGTCAGCTCCCGCGCCACCGGCGCCGGCGACCTGGCGCTGCTCGGCACCGACGTGGCGAACAAGCCCCTGGGCCTGGAGATCGTCTACTGCCCGAGCATCCCTGACGGCACGATCGTGCTGGGCGACCCCCAGAATTTCGTCATCGTGAACACCTGGGACGTCCGGATCCGCAAGACGGTCGAGGGCAAGGACGCGATCATGAACGACATGCGTTACTACTCCGTCTTCTTGGACGACGACCCGATCATCCAGGAGCTGGACGCGACGGTCATCTGCGAAGGGATCGACCTGCCGTTCTAGAGCCTCCCGGCTCGTTTCCCCATGTGGCCTATGCCAGGGCTTCAGCGTGCCCCTGAAGCCCTGGCTGGCCTTCACACCCTTCGGGCACGGAAGGAGCAGCACAGCCATGGCAACCACGCCACCCCGGAGCCACCACGCCCCAACCAAGCCAGCCGAAGCGCCCGAGCCCCAGCCGGCTCAGGCCCCACCGAGCGACCCCTTCGCCGGCATGACGAAGGAGCAGATCGAGGACGCCCGCGAGGCCCTGGCGGAGGCCGGGCTCCCGCAGCCCACCGCGCCAGTCGCGCTCGACGTCCAGCCCCTGATGCCCTTCGGATCCGACGAGCCTGCCGACGAGGTAGGCGAGGATCCAACGCCCGAGTTCCAGCCGGCCGCTGAGGCCGCTGCGATCGCTCAGGCCGACGCCGAGCAAACCGGGCTCATGGAGTGGGTCGTCCTTGACGGTCCCTCCTCCTACGGCCCCATCACCGTCGACGGCAACCCGAAGTACCGGGCCATGAAAGGCAAGCCCTTCAGGGTCCCCAGCAAGGACGAGCGGATCACCCTGCTCGCCTCCCGGCTGTTCCGACTCGCGGTCCGCAGGGACTTCGCGAAGCCCTACAGCGGCCCGATGACCACGACCGCGATGGCGTCCGGCCTACGCGGCGCAGCCCAGACCAAGTAACCACCGCCCCGATAGGGGCAGAAAGCGGGGATACCCGTGAACAGCAGACTCTTCTATCTCCAGGGCGGCGAGGTCGGGACTCCCGAGTTCGCGGCCGCATTCAACGAGCTGGTGGCCATCGCCCAGCGCCAGGGCCACGTCAAAGTGGCCAACAAGTCGGGCGGCACGCTCACCAAGGGCACGCTCGTCCAGGTCTCCGGCTACGACGCGACTCTCGCGGCCCCGACTGTGGTCGTGGCCACCAACACCACCGGCGCGTGGCAGCTCGCCGACCTGGTGCTCTCCGAGGACATCCTCAACAACGCCGCCGGGATCGCCTACGGCGCCGGCGTCGTGACCGGGATCGCTGCTGACCAGCCGGTCGGCACCAAGGTCTTTCTGTCGACCGCCGGCGGCCGCGTGTACTCCGCTCCCGGCGGCGCGGGCACGGCCGTCCAGACCGTGGGAGTCGTCACCACGCGCCACGCCTCGGCCGGCGCGATCGACTTCTTCCCCGGGGATCACGTGGTCGCGGCCGCAGCCACGGGTGACATCGCCGACGACGCGATCACCCTGGCCAAGATCGAGGACGGCACGGCCGCCCAGATCATCGTGTGCGACACCGACGGCGAACCTGCCTACGCGGCCCTCTCCGGCGACGCCACGATCGACGACACCGGCAGGCTCAGCCTGACCGGCAAGCAGGTGAAGGTCCTCTCCCAGATGATCGCCTTCGGCGACTTCGTCGACGACGGCGGGACGTCCGGGTACCTGGATCTGACCGACAAGATCCCCGCCGGGTCCTTCGTGCTTGGCTGGCTCTATGGCGGCTCCGACGGCTTCACCGGCGACGTCAGTGCTCAGATGGAAGTCGGCGTCGTGGCGACAGCCGACAAGTACTCCGCTGTGGCCAACGGCTCCGTCTTCGGAGCAGCCGCCACCGTGGGCTCCATCTGCAAGACGACCGGCGTCGTGCTGGAGCTGGTCGAAGCCACCGTCCGCGTGACCGTGACCACCGCCACCGACTTCACCAAGGTGGCCGGCGGGTCCGGCACCATCGACGTCCTTTACGTGTAGGAGGCAACCCCATGGCCCTCGTCATTACGAACCTCGCAGATCTGAAGCGACAGACCAAGCTCGCCGAAGTGCAAGCCCTCACGGAGGACACCTGCGCGCCGATCGAGGCGAGGGCCATGGATATCCTTCAAGCCGAGCTGAGCCGTCAGCTCTTCGTCGACGCCTCGGACGTGGTCCGGCGCATCCGGCCCGCCGGGCGCCAGATGATCGAGCTGCCCGAGTGCATTGACCAGCTCACGTCGGTGGTCTCCGACTCCCTGGGCGACCTGACAAGCTCCCTGGAGGTCACCAATAATGGCTGGACCCTGCAGCCCCTGCTGGGGATGTCGGGCGACTACCAGTTCAGCCCCTACCCGGGCTCCCGGCAGATCGACCGGCTCGGCTTCAAGGCCCCCATGACCATCACCGCCAAGTGGGGCTTCACGCTGCCGGCCAACGGCGTGCGAGTCCTCTACGACCTTATCGAGGCCCTGACCGTCCGGGGCGATGACACCGTGAGCCGGCGCGACGAGATCGCTCCCTGGGGCTCAGTGCGTGACGGCGAGATCTCCGGCGAGCGCGATCATGCGGCCCGCAAGGAGACCCTGGAGAACCTGCTGCGCTACGACGTCAGGCGGGCCCTCTCCGGCTGCTACCGGCCCACGATCATGGTGGTGGTCTGATGGCTTTCCCCTTCCTCTGCGACATCTACAAGCTGGTCGAGTCCGAGGATGACGCCGAGCCCGAGGACACCCCGGTCCTCCTGCACGCCGACGTGCCCTGCGGCTGGATCCGCATGAGCGGCAACCTGCGCTACCTCGCGGCCGGCGCGGGCACCGCGCTTTCGCGCCGCATGGTGACGCCGTTCTTCGCGGACGTCACCGAGCGCTGCGAGATCTGGAACCTGCGCTACAAGGAGGGGCAGCCCGTCCCCGGCGAGGCGCCCCGCTACCGGATCACCTACGTCGAGGGCAAGGCCCGCAACTTCCATGCTGAGTACGACCTGGAGGCCTGGACAGCATGAGCGCGGCGCAGATCGTGGCAATGGGGACGACAGTCATCGCGGTGGTCTTCATCCTGGCGCTCCTGTCCATCGGGCGGCGCTGAGCATGAGCGGACCCACCCTCGCGATCCCCGTGCGGCTGGAGATCCGAGGGCTGACGATGACCGGCCTGCAGATGGCCTCCATGATCTTCGGGGAGGAGCTGCGGATCGCCTTCGAGGACATCGGCCTGCACGTCACCGAGCAGGTGAAGGAGTACATCCTCGACCTGAAGAACAAGAACGGCGCCCCGGCCCTGCACAACACCGGCGCCCTCATCGACTCGATCGCCTACCTGCCGCAGCCAAACGGCGTGGCCGTGGGCACCAACCTCATCTACGGCCGCTTCCAGGAGCTGGGGACCGTGCCGCACTTCGTGCCGTTCTCGATGGCGCCCAGCCTGCGTAACCAGGCCGAGCACGAGTGGGGCTGGAAGCCCCCGGCCAAGAAGACGGACTGGGGCAAGATCAACAAGGGCCCGGGCGCGGCGGTCGTCCACGAGGCCGGCAAGGGGCCCGGCGGGATGGGCCAGGTGACGGGCAAGAGCAGGACCTACCTGACCATGCACACCGACAAGATCTGGCTCTGCCCGAAGCCCGGCGGCCGGCCAGTCTGGGGCGTCAAGGTCTCCGGGCGCGCCCAGCCCTTCCTGTTCCCCGCCTGGGAGCTGAGCCGTCCCTGGTGCGAGGAGCGACTGAAATTAGCGGCCCAGCAGGCCGGAGAACGCATCAACGCAGGAGGGGCTTAGATGGGGATCGTTGACTGGCCACACGGGCACCTGCCCCATCAGATCGCGGCCTTCCTAACGGACTGCACGCCAGCGCAGGAGCGGTCCTACACGAGGATCCCCCGGGCCCGGACCTATCCCATGATCGTGGTGGGGCCAGGCGGCCTGGGGCCCGTGGGCTCAGACGCGCACATCAGCGCCGACCAGCCCCGCCTGCAGATCGACACCTGGGCCCTGCGGGGCGACGACTCCGCCGATCTCGCGGCCATCATCTTCCGGCTGCTGGACTTCCGCTTCTCCACCGGGCTCAGGGACTTCGTCCTCGTGACGCCCAGCGATCGCACGCCCGGCCAGATCTACCGCACCAAGATCGAGCGCTGTGAGCGCAACGCCGGCGGCGAGCTGTACTGGGACGACTACGCGCGGGTCTGGCGCACCAGCGGCTTCTACACCGTCAAGATCAACCTCTGGGAGGGCTCATGATCGCCTTCGACATCTGGATCATCCTGCCCCTCCTGCCCCTGCTCTGCCTGCTGGTATGGGCGATCATCCGACCGGAGGCCAAACCATGAGCAGCACCGTCCGTCTCTCCGATGGTGTTCGGGTGGTGACTTTGTGGGAAGTGCCCGACGAGGTCCCGCAGATCCCGTTCGGCATGGAGGTACTCCCCGACACCAGCGGCCGGCCCGTGGTCTACACCCGCAGCGACGTGCTGGGCGAGCTGAACGTCTCCGGCCGGATCCGGACCGAGGTCGAGGTCGCCACCCTGCAGCAGTGGATCGTGGAGGGCGCGCTCGCCGAGGCCTGCCCTCCGCTGTTCTACACGGCCCGCGACGGCTCCGTCACCGGGCACTGGCGCATCAAGACCCAGCCCACTCCCAAGCTCGTGCGCAAAGAGGGCGACTCGCCCGACTACCAAGTAACGCTGACCCTCTGGAGGACCCCATGAGCGCCTGTGTCCGGGCGATCAAACTCATCCGGATGTTTGGCGCCCTTGGACAGGTTGCAGGCCGAGCAGGCGATCACCAGGTTCTCCGGTCCGTTTGAGCCGCCGAGGACCAGCGGGACGAAGTGGTCGACGTGGTAAGTGCCGTCCAGTTCGCAGCCGCAGTAGAAGCACCTGCCTTCTTGTAGCTCGCACTGAGCCTTGATGTCGGCCGGAGTGTGGGTGCCGCCATTGCCGAGCTTTAGGGCACGGTGGTTGCGCGCGTAGGCGGCGAATTGTGCCGAGTGCGCCTGGCGGTAGGTCCTGTCGTTGGCGCGCTCTTCGTCGAGATGGTCCTGGCGAAAAGCCTTCACCCTGGCGCGCTCTTGGTCACGATGGACCTGGTAGTAAACCTTGACCCTGGCAAGATGCTCCTCGCGGTGGGCCTGGTGGTAAACGCGAGCCTCCTCGCGATGGGTCTCGTGATAGGCGCGAGCGCAGGCGCGGTCGCATTCCTTGCACCGGCTCAGCAGTCCATCCCTCGCGATAAGTGCGAAGAACTCCCTCGTCGCTGGTAGTTTCCACCCGCACTTCGTACAGACCTTCAGGTCCTGGCTCGTTTCCATGTCTACACATTCGCTCTGTTTGCGTCGGAGCGCAAGAAAGGGGCACCTTCTCATGCTTGATATCTGGTTTCTCAAGCTCGTGGCAACACTGACTCTCGGGAGGACGTTATGAGCGACGTGGCGCTGACGGCCGAGGGCATGCCTGCCATCGTCGTCGGGGGCACACGCTACCCCCTGATGTTCAGCATTGCCGATGTGAAGGCGTGGGCCGAGCACCAGAAGATCACCTACCTAGACGCCGTGGAGCGCGGCTGGATGTTCGACCAGCTCTCCTACGAGGACCTGTCGTGGCTGCTCACGCGCGCGCTGGCCTCAGGCGAGCGCCGGCGCATCATGTTCGTGGGCCCGCCCGCGCACGAGGTGCCCGAGGCCCTGGTCGAGACGATCATGGAAAACGCCCATCCCCAGGAGGTCTGGCTGCTCCTCTCCACCGTGTGGAGCGCCCCCCCGGGCACGAAGAAGCTGGACCCTCAGACGGCCCTCCCGCCGACTGGGGAGGGCTCCTCCGACTAGCGGACCATTTCGGCTACCGCATCCCCGACTTCGTCTGGCTCACCACCGGGGACCTGAACGCCCTGGCCGACTCCCCCCACTCTGAGTCCTCCGCCGGCCCCGCTGAAGAGACTGACGCCGGCTTCACCCTGTAAGACCCTGGAGGTCAAAGCATGCCTGGATCGTTCGAGCTGCAGGGTGGGATCGTCATTGATCTGGCCGAGGTCGAGAACCTGCCGGCGATGCTGGAGGCCGCCCTGGCCGGTCTGCACGGCGGCGAGGCCGCGATCAACGTGGTGGCCAACACCGCCGAGGCCCAGGACCAGGTGGAGACGCTCACCAAAGATGCCCAGGCGCTGACGAGCAAGCCCATCATGCTCACTCCGGAGGTGGACACGGCCCCAGCGCAGGCCGGCTTCCAGAAGATCGCGGAAGAGGCGCAGGTGACCGCCGGCAAGGTCAAAGAGGCGGGCGCCGAGGCCAGCCAGAGCTTCAACATGCAGTCGATGGCCGGCGGACTCATGATGATGGGCATCGGTGCCGGCGGGGCGTTGGGGCTCAAGTCCATGCTGACCGAAGGCGTCACCGGGAGCATCCGCCAGGCCCGGCTCGAAAGCAACATGTCGAACATCATGGGCAGCCCGGAGGCTGGGGCGCAGACGGTCAGTCAGGACAAGGCCCTCTCGAAGGCCACCGGCTACGACCCCACCACGATCATGACGACCACCGCCAACCTGATGGACATGCAGGAGGAGATGGG
>QGNH01000795.1_pt1 | contig 19858 bp, 20 predicted proteins | sample 1735481 | NCBI WGS metagenome assembly QGNH01 (sample SAMN09239004, study PRJNA386568) | Viral metagenome, whole genome shotgun sequencing project.
GAGAGCTTGCGCTGGCTGTCCTGGGCCGCGAGCCCGTGTTCGCGCACGCTGGCCTCGATTTTGTTCACTTGCTCGCGCGCCAATGTCTCGCGGGATTCGGCGCGCTTCTGGTCGTCGGCCAGCTTTTGCGCGCCTGTATCATTTTTGTCTGCGAACCCCATTTGCTTTTTCCGGGTTCCCTCGAGCTGGGCAACTAGTTCATCGGGCGTCAGGCCACCATGGGCGCGCTGTTCCAATTGCAGTTCCCAACTCCCGCCTGGGCCGGCCTCCTTATCTTCCCCGCGGCGGATTTTGGTGGTATTCCAATCGCCCTGCCACTTCTTGGCGTCCTCGAGGGCTGACTCGGTTGCAGCCAGACCGCGCTCGTTGGCGGCCTTATCCCTTTCCATGGCCTTCAACCGTTCCATTCGGGTGCGCCCGGACTTGTCATTTTTCATTACTCCCAGTACGTCCTTGTGAGCGTCCTGCAGCTCCTGCTCAGCTTTCAGGCCTTGGCTCATGCCAGACGATCCCGCGTTGATATGCGCGGCCAGCTTGTCCTTTTCAGCTTGGATATCCATCTGCCGCTTGGTGATCTCATAATCCTTTTCGATGTTCGCCTTGGTGGCCGCGGCTTTTTCTTTGCTGATAGTGCCGGCGCCCTCTGCGTCGTCCACTCGCTTCAACGCTGCATCGCGATACGTGCCGAGATTCAACTGCGCCTGCCCTGCGGCCGAGGCTTTATCCTTCAAGCCCTTATTGAAGGCGTCGCCCTGGTTGCGGTCTGTCCGGTCCCGCGCTTCCTTTTGGTTCGCCTCGTCAAATTTGCGGTTAAGGCCGTCAACCTCGCGGGCGGCTTCTTTTGCCGCGGCCTTCACGTTACCGAATGCCATGCCGCTGATCTTCCCCAAGCTGTCCAGGCGCGCGGTCCCCTCTTCCATCTTCTTGTTGAAGTATGCAAACGCTATCGAGGCCACCATCAGCGTGCCGCCGACTGGGCTGATGGCCATGCGTAAGGCGGCGCCGAGAATGGGCGACTGTTCAGATAAATCTCCGAGGACCTTCTTAAATCCGCGCCCGGAATGAGTGACCTTGTTGAATGCCTCCGAAGCCTCCTTGGTGGCAGTATTGACCTTGCCGCGGAAATCGCTCAACCCTGGCCCGACCTGGCTCTGGTCGATTCCCAGCTTGAGCAGGATCTGTTCGACGATGGTCATGAGAATTGGTTCTGCCGTGCCAGCCATTGGCTGATAATCCGGTCAGACGGATTCCAGTGCGGCTCGTTGACCCCGTGGGCTTCCTTGATCTCCATGACAAATCCGAACAGGGCTTTGAGCGGCAACGCGAGGACCTCGCGCACGGGGTAGCCGTATTCGCGCCCAAGCAGCGCACACCAATAAATGGCATCCGAGTAGTAGCTCGGCGAGTAACCGTGCGCCTCGCGTCTGGCTGGGCGGTCCTGCAAGGTCTCGGCCACGTACGCCAGCGCTGCGCTCGTGATTTCCAGCCGGCGCTGGTCGGCCGCTTGTTTTCGTCGTGCCCAGCGCCGGAGCGCTCGCTGGGTGTGGAGAAACGGCAAGGTTGGCTCGGCAAACACCCGGCAGCGCTTCAGGAACCGGAGCCGGCGCTGTTCTGATGCGGAATCGTAATCCACCGACAGGAACCAGAGGAACGCGGCGAGCTGGTCCTCGGTGGGCTCCGCGTCATTCAGCAGCGGGTTTTGAGCGATCCCGAGCGCGAGGTAATCCTGGAGCGTCATGGCCCGCAGCGCAAAGCCAGCGACGTCCTCGCTAACCCCCAGGAAGGCCGCGTCGCGAGCCAGCCGCTCAGCCAGGACGGCCTCAATGAACTCGGGAATTTCCAGTGGATTAAACGCGCTCACCCTTTCCCTCCCCGAGTTAGACCCTTCAGGATGTCGATCCGCTGCTGATTGACGACGGAGAGGCGCAGATGCTCGTGGATAAACTCGCGGGATTGCGCCAACGCAGCCGAGCGATCGGCGTCGCTTGCGATGATTGCGCCGCGCAGCGTGCATTCAAAGGTCGCGTCGTCCGCATAATTAATCACGCCGGGCCGCTGCCATTCCGGGTAATTCGGCGCCACGGTGACCGCCCCGGCCGCCGCCGCCTCGAGCCAGGCAATATTGCTTTTGCACCGGTTGAAGCAGCAGTCGGCCAGCGGCACAATGTGGATTGATGGCGCCAGGCCATGGAAGGTCTCCATGAAGCTGAACAGGTCCCGATACGGATGCACCTGCCCGATGTCGAAGCATTTGAAGTGCGGAGCTCCCAGCCAGTGGAATTCCCACTCAGGAAACTCCGCGGCGATCGCGCGGATGGTTTCGATGTGCGGATCCAGGTCCCCGACATGTCCGCCGCTGCCGCGCCAGGTGATCACCTTCCGCCGCGGCGCCGTCGAGAACGGCCAGAGGTAGGTGTTGAGCGCGTTTGGGACGACGATCGCTTTCGGGCTCAGCTTCTGCCGCAAGACCTCGGTGGAAACGGTCACCACGGCGGCCGTCTCCAGGCAGAACTGCATGACCCGCAGGGCCTCGGCATTCCCATAGATCACCCGTTGTCGCGGAGCCCAGGCCGGGAAGGCGCTGTAAAGGTCGTCATAATCCACCCACAACGGGATGCACAACGCCCGGCACAGCTTGGCGATCATCCCGTGCTCGTTGGTGTATGGGCGCTGCAGGAACATGGCGTCCAATTGCAGCAAATTGGTCCAATCCCAATCGTCCGCGGTGATGAGCCGGATGCCCGTCTCGCGCGACAGATAGGAAAGCGGGCCAAAGGCCCGGTAAAAGCTTGTGCCATCACCGGGCCCGGGCGCTATCAGCCCCAGATTCATTGCGACCTGGGGACGCTGTTAAGCCGTCGGCGGGGTCGGCGAGAGCCGGAGCGTGACGTTCACCTTGCGATAGCCGTCCTTTTCGAAGGGCTGGGCCACGCTGGAGATCACCCATTGCTCCGCTGTTCCAGCCGACGATTCGTCGAACGTATCGCTGAACCAGTCCCCGGTGTGCGGCACAGGAACAGCCTTCGTGGCGAGCTGCAGCGTCCCGCTGCCGGTCGCGAAGCCATCGACGAGCCCGAAGCCATTCGGATTGCCGATCTCATCTGTCCGTTCGATCGCCTTGGTGGGGCGATCCAGCGAGATCGAATCGAAGATGTAGGTGCCGACGGCCGCGCCGGTGCCGCCGCCGCGCTTGATGCTTTCGACCCGGCTGCCAAACGGCACCTGGTTATCAACGTATTTGGGAGTATTCATAGATTATCTGTGGTTGTTGTTTCGTCGTCGCTCAGTGCTGACCAGGCATCTGCCTGGACCGAAATTGTCCCGCTGAAACTCATCTCCGTTTTCATGATCCCGGTCTCGGGCGAAACCAGTATGGGAGAGCCGCCGCCGCCTTTGGCCAACTGAACGCAGTGCCGCGTCATTCCTGGGGCGCCATTGATCAGCCTCCAGAATCGAGCCAGCGCGCACCGGACCTCCGCGCGGTATTCGATGTGTTGCGCCAGGTCCATGCCCGTGAGCAGGTCAAACCGCAGGTTGAATGCCCAGGCTGACTCGCGCCGCGCGTAGAAGAGATCCTGTTGCGACACCCCAACGGCAACCGTCGGGTCCACCGCGATGTTGACCAGGTTGCCATCCGCGTCAGGCAGGACGACTGCAAACTGCTGGAGGTCTGCTCCCAGCGTGAACTTGATCTCGACGCGCGGCCGGTCCTTTTGGAAGTCGGGCTTGTCGGTGGTCGTGAAGGACTTGGTCTCCAGGCTGGTGAGCACGGCCTTGGCGGCCGTCTCGACGATGCTCTCGAAGTCGTAGACCAGGGCGGCGCTCATACTTCCTCCGCCAGCTTCTCCGGATGCTTGATCAGAAAGCTCATCCGTTTCACCATCGCCTGGCTCCGGATCTCCATGGTATCCCGCGCCAGCCCGTTCATCTTCGCGCTGCCGGCCCCCTTGGCATGGTTCTCGAGCGTGAACTGCGGATACCGCGGGTCACCCAGCCCATTGATCGAATATCCGCGAGCGCCGGTTTCGTGCTGCAGCACCCATGCCGGCGGCGCATACGTTCCTGTCGGCCGCCCCAGGTCGATCCAGCCCGCGAGCCAAGCCGCCTTGAGCCTGCCGAAATGCCGCTTGAGCCGCGCGGCCAGCTTTTTCACCGTCGCCAGCTTCGTGGTGATCTTCCGCCAGATGTAAACCGTTTGGCGCCCGCGGTGGCCGGCCACGATCCTCCCCTCCTTATTCAGGGGAGTGTCGAAATAGACCCGGTAGAGTCCATCCGCGGTGGCATTGGTCATGTCAGCATCTTCGGCAACACCGTAGATCCCGTCAGATTGGAACGCGTACCAGCGCACATCTGAGTTACCAGCCTTCCCGCCGGCGGCGAGTTCATGGAAGGAATGCTGTTCAGAGCCCAGCGTGTGGAACTTTCCTTCCACGCGGGCCCCGAGCTTCTGCATCGATGCGCTGCGGTCCTCCGGTGGCGTGATGCGCACCAGCGTCTGCACCAAGCGGCCAGCCTCAACCCGCACGACGTCCTGACCTGCCAGGTGCGTCATATCGATCTTCGTCGCGAGGTGGGCATTCCACCTGCGCAGCGATTGATCGAGCGATGGTTTATCGACTGTGACCATGCTCAGCTCGGATCTGCCTCCACCGTCCACTGGGGAGGCTCTTGCCCGGCCAGCGCGGCGGCGCAGTAAGCGTCCACGTGCGCGTGGGCCGCGTCCTGGGTGGCCTTGCTGATCAACCCCGCTTCGAAGAGCGAGGTAATGAAGTTTTTGCCCTGGACAACGATCGCCTCGACGTCCGGCGCCGCACTGATCGCGGCCTGGATGCCCTGGATGATTAAAAGGATGGTTGCTGGATCCATAATGGTTTTGGTGCTACGGAGTTGTTTTGGTGTTAGGGAGTTTTGACTTGCGCCGGCAACAGCGCGGCGGCTGTGGCTGATAATTGCTGCGCCTTGGCGAGCGCCGCCTGCAAGGTGGTCAAGTTCGCGGGCACAGGGTTGGCGATATAGACCGCGCGCGCCCGGGCGTAATCCACCTTAAGCGCCACCGCCTCGGGCCGGACCTGGTCCAGCCCGTGTTTGATCTGCGGAGACACCTGCCAAAGCATCGCGCGGTTGACCCGCTCGAACGTGAACACGGCGTCCAGGGCCGACACCGCCAAGTTGAAGCCCGAGTCCGCGATGAAGAAGGCATAGTCCGGCGCCACGATGGCCGTGACGTCGCCCGCCGCATTGGTCGTGGCCGGCGCGTATGCCCCGCCCTGCTCGAGCGTCGCATGTCCGCACCCAGAGAACGCCAACAAGTTAGCCAGCAGCAACGCCGGCACGATCGCTCCAACAATCGGTTTGTTGTAGGGCACTTTGGGCGCAGGTGGTACCACCACCCTCTGGAAATCGGCCAGGCTGGGCAGCTTGAGGCTCAAGGCCAGGTCAATCGTGAAGGCCACGATCTTGTAACCCCGGTTGCTCAGCATCCCCTCAATCAAGCCGATCTCATCGGTGTCATTGGATTCCGCGATCGCCGCGAGCTTGGCTGTAAGCCGTGCCTGGATTGCCGTAGAGAAGGCCTTAAAGGCCACGCGTGAGGCAGCCAGCCAGCCCATCGCGGTCGGCAGCCAGCCGAATTTCCCCGTCAAAAGTGAGTACAATGGTTGCAATGATTCGTTCATAATAATTTGAGTTTAGATCTGGTCAGATTTGGTCAGGACCCGGATATCCACGCGCGGACACCAGGGCGGCCGTTTTCGCAACGGCACCGAACATGCCGCCAGAGGCCCGCCATTTCGGCATGCGTCGCACATGACATACGAGTCCCGGCGCCACCGCCAAAGCGTGTATAGAATCGAGAGCACGATAAGCGCCAGCTGCGCCCATTCCTTGAGGCTGATCACATTGACCGCCGCCAGCACCAGGCCGTTGGGTCCCACCACGGAAAGACAGGCCATGCCCCGCGACGAGCTGAACATCTGATATTCCTGGGAAGGCATGATTCAGTTCCCCGAGTTCCTCATGGTGCAAAGCCCCTCAAGCCTCCAGGCCGCCGATATTCAATTGCCCCAGCCGTCCGCCGGAGCCCCGACCATGGTCCAATCATGTCCTGCCCGAGTGTCGGCTGTGCCATCCCGATTGCCAGCGAGTCCCCATAAGGACGGTAGTTCGCGTCCAACCTTGCGTCGATTGTGATCTTGCTGGCCTTAGCCAACCCATACGACTGCCATTGGGCGAAGGTAAGGTTAAGATCGCCATTAAACTGATAGCAGATAAGTCCATCAGAGCGCACCGTGTAGAGGTTGTGCCCCTCATTAATCGAATCGGTGTATATGAACCCATCGAATGGGTAACCGTTCGTTGCTAAAATGACGATGTTGTTGGAAAAGGTTACGGTTGCGGCGTCGAAGCGCGTCAGAAAATTAAGTTCGTTCGTTGACCCCCGCAGGTCGATCGTGCAATTCACGAAGCTCACTTGCCCCGTATAAACGCGCATGGCTTGCCATCCCGGATTAGCCACTAGAAGACAGTTCCTTACCAGATCACTCCCCGCCCCCACGGCTGAGGGGCCAGACCCGGTGAATCGGATTTGATCATACGTAACCCCGGCAGGCTCATAGTTGAATGATCCGAAAAGCGTTCCGCCGATAAACCGATTCGTCCACGCCGGACCAGTCGGCCAATCGCCGCCCGACGTGCAATTCACAACCTCGATTAAATCCCAGGGCACCGGACCTCCTGTTGAGTGTGAGTAAAACGATCCGTAATTGCCAAGGTTACAGCCGTTTGTAGAGCCAATCAGTCCCTGCGTGAACAGGTTTGTGCAGTGGTAATAACGATGAATATTGTTCGTCCCCCCTGGCGAGAACGACACGAATGGAGTCTGCCCACCAAAGCCAGAATACGGACTGCCCTGTTCGCAATCCACGTTGGTGATCACAATGTCTGAGCCGGTTGCCTGGCCAATAAAAGCAAGTATGTGCTTTCCCCCATAATACAGGTAGCAATGTTCAATGACTGAGTTTCCACCGAAGGAGTTTCCAGAAGAGAGAACGTAGCCGGCGCCACCTATATTGTCGGTAGCTAGGTCGGTGTTTTTACCCGCACAAACGTCGGCCACCCGCATGTTCGCCGCGTTCATCGTTATCAGCCCCGCTTGCTCTGTGGCCGCATACGTGCGCGTGTAAACCTTTCCGTCTGATGTTGGGCTGGAGTTTCCGAAGGGATGCAGATAAAGTGCGCTTCCATCCGTCCAAAAACTGCCCGGCGTGCCATCCACAGAGTTCGCCACCGCGGCCCAGCTTGCGCCAGAGGGATGATTAAGCCACTTTTCGTCCTCCCATACCGTGACGCTCGTCTCGATGTCGGAAGTCTGGTAGGTATTGGTGTAACTGCCGGTCTTCGTGAAACTCGCATTGGTCAGTATTTTATCCCCGCGCACCTGAATCCAGTTTCCGTTCGTCGCCGCGTGGACATTCAACCCGTCCGTCTGGAACTCCAAATTAGTCCCCTGCAGCAGAAACGGTGTCGGCGTGTTGATCAGCAGCTCATTGCCGGTCTGCCAACTCTCCGATGCAAACATGCCGCTCGTCCCGCTCTCCAAATTGATCTTGCTGATCGTCTTCCAGGCTGCCGCCGGAGAATCCCCGGTGTTGTCATCGCTCCCGTTCGCGCTATCCACATACCACTTCATCCCGGCCGTGTCCGGTTCCACGATGTCCGACGGATACTCCGCATCCAGGTCCGTGTTCGAGAATGCGCAGGCCGACCCGATCCTGCCGATCAGGTGCGTGTACGTACCCAGGGCCGGCGAGAAGCCAGCGTAAGACACATACCCCGCCGGATTCTGCCCAAGTCCACCCACCGAACCCAGCAGCGTGAGCGACCCTCCCGGAAGCTTGTAATAAAAGCTGGTCGTCGGATTGTCGCACACGATTTGCAACCAGATCCAACCGCTGGTGAAGTTCACCGCATTGGTCAGGTACAGCCCGTCTGCTTCATGCGCGCCGGCGCAGGCAATGATCGTGTTTAGATAGATTGACCATTGGTAATGGAAAGCGGTCGCCGAACCGAATCCAACCCACAGCAGTTGACCCGTGTTCCCACCGTCCCAGTAAAGGGATTTCACATAGACCCATGCGCCCGCGCCGGGAATGGCCACATTCCCAATGGCAAACGCTGCCTGGCTAGTCGGCCCCGCGTTCCCATCCGCCGACCACCCCCGCCCCGTTTCCCCACTCAGCGTCGGCCCGCCTGGCTTCAGATACAATGTCCCCGTGACGCTGGACAAATTTGTCCCCGGATTCCCCGACGTATAAGTCCCCGGCCCATAGAACATCTCGCGTTTCACCAGCGTCTGCCCCGCCCACCCCAGCAGACATGAGGCCAGCACCACCGCCGTGAAAATCAGTTTTTTCATTGGCCTTTATCTTTTAGCCTTCAGCCTTCAGCCTTTGCCTTACTGCTCTTCCAGCTTCACATGCACATTGGTCGCATCCGCCCCCACGCTCATGAAATGCAGCGCCGTCCACCGGTTGCTCAGCGCCATATTGGTCGCCGTGCAGCCCCAGTAATTCGCCCCACTCGGCAAAACCAGCGTGCGATTGGTGACTCCGGACCAGATATAAACCGAGGCAAATTCCGCCTGCCCACTGACTGCGCCCGTAACCGAGAGCGTGAAATCGTTGGTCGCAATCACAATGGTGATTGGCGTGGCCATGTTGACGGCCATCGAAGCCAGAGAAACTGGATTGGTGATCGCAATGGGACCGCCGCCACCCCCCGCCGGCAGGTCCGTCAGTAGAGCCGAGCTCCCATGGAACATCGTCGCATAAACATGCGGCCATGGATTCGTCGCACTCCCCAGGTTCCCTGGGCTCGAAGGATTTGGCACCACATCCGTCGCAGCTCGCGCCACGGTGGCCACCAAAACAAACAGCAACACACAATTCAGTTTCATAATCATTGAGGATAAATTGTTGAGCCGCTTGCCACCCACCCCCCGCCGGCCACGGATGCCCCGGAGGGATAGATCGTATTTCCGGAAGCTGTCCACGGTCCGGTTCCGCCTCCGCCTGGATAGAGCGAAAGCGCGTTGAGGGCGACGGCCCAGGCAATGTTGGTTGCCTGGTCTGGGGTGCAACCCGGGACGTACTCGAAGAGATTGTAGCCGGAGACTTTGTTCGACGCGGCGTTGAAGCTTCCAGTGTCCAGCGGGACGGCGAAACAATATGCGATGACGCTGTTGCTGGCGAAGTAGGTTCCCCGCATGCAGGTGGCGGAGCCCAGCGAATTGGTCACCTGCAGGCGCTGTGGCCGGCTGCCGATGAAAAATGACCCATCCGCCAGGATCGGCCGCGTCCCGTCGCCCGCCCCGACCGTATACACCCAGAGCGGGCCGTTGTAGTCAGTCCCGTCCGAATTGGTGATCGCGAAGCGCACAGTTGCGCCGATCGCGCCGCGCGCCGGCGCCGCCAGGCCAAACAGTGCCAGCAGAAGCGTCCCGAGCGTAACCAGATGTCTATTCGTGTTCATCGCTAGCTTGTGACCCGCCCGTCTTTCTCCGTGATCTTCATTGCGCCGAAATCGACCTGCGGAGAGGCCGGGTTATCCGTCCTGCGGAGCACGCTGAAGGTTGCGCCGATCGCGCTGAGCGTGTCGTCCTGGTCGATGCCGGCCGCCGCGGCCCGGTCGGACACGTGAAAGATCACGCTCTCCCGGGCATCCCGACCCAGGAGCATGTTGGACTCGATATCGGCCACTTCCTCGATCTCCGCGGTAAAGAGGATCCCGGTGCGCAGATCCCGGACCGCGTCGCCGAACGAGGGAGCTCGATCGGCGATCACGTCCGCTAGAATTGCGCGCGTCTCGCTCACGGGGCCGAAATCTTCACTCCGTACTTGATCGACAGATTCGTGAGGGCCGCTCCGGTGTCGTTGGTGTAGTACAGCGCCTTCCAGTAACCACATCCATACGAGTTGATATTGGTGACCACCGTGAGGCCGGTAACAGTCGGCGTGAAGCCTACTGTCTTAACCGCCGCTCCAGCTCCCGTGCTGGCCGAATACGTGGCACCGTCCACGCTTCCCACCATGACCAGGTTTCCGGCCCCGACGCCGGTATCACCGTAAGCGGTGATTTGGAGCGTGAACGAGGCCTGTTTTCGGCAATCAACGACCGCATTGAGCGTGGTCGCTACCGCCGCCGGTACCGGCGTGCCACCGTAGCCATTGGTGCTAAACAGCGTAGGTGACCCGTAGGTGGGTATTTGCGCCTGCGATTGCATCGGCAGGAGCGCTACAAGGATGGTGGCCAAGGCCACCGCGAGAATTGAGATTCGATATTTCATTTTTGCTGCTTTCTTTCTTTGTTAAACGGTTGGTTGCTTGCGTCGTGTGTGACTCTGTTGGTTCAGGGACGGCCTATTCGCCGGACTCGCCCGCGGCACTGGGAATGCGGATCGCGAGGTTGCTGCGCTCGGTGTCAAAATAGGCGAGCTCCAGCCGGGCAACGCCTTTTGGGAACCGGTGATGGCGCTTCGCCTTGCTGAACATCTCCGCCTGCTTCGCCTCCGGGACTTCCGGGCCGCAGATGATCTTCGGCGTACTACGGCCGCGCTCGTCGGCAAACCCGACCAGGATCGATTTCATTGTTTATAGAAGCCGGTTAGTCACTCCCCGGCATTGGTGGGGCGTTGGTGGTCGAATGCTTACGCGCTCTTAACGATTGCGCCCGCGGACGTATCCACGGCGGCGGCGCCGAGCACGAGGTCGTAACTCGCACGCATGGTGCGAGCGTTTGCATCCATCCACAAATAAGTGGCGATCGCGATATCAGGACCGGCGAGCATGGCCTGGCCAGTCTGGATGACGTTGCCCGGGATTCCCTCAACGGGATTCAGCGGGAGGCCGGCGATGACGCCGATGGCCTGCGGATTACAGGCAAACCCGCGCACATTGGCCGCGGCGCCAGACCATTCGGTCAGCAGCGCGATGAGATCCCAGCCAAACGCCTTCCAGGCGCCTTCCATGCCGCCCACGATGCCGGCCGCTTGGAAGAACCCAGGCGTGTTGGCGATGCGAGCGATGTATTCGCCGTCCAGAATCACATTCTTGATCCCGGATTTCTTGAGGGCGCCTTGCAGCGTCGCCAGATCCGAGAAGCCGAAGGCCTCGGGAGCCGAAACAAGCGGCAGAATGGCACCGGTAGTGCCGGCAAGCGTGCCGAAGTTCCCGATGGTGATCGGTGCGGTCACAACCTGGGCGATCTTGCTCTTGAGCGAGCCGAGCTTGGCTTCGATCAGGTCCGCCATCCGAATGCCGCTGTTAAGCTGTGCATTCGTCAGGTGCATCGTTTGGGTGTATTGATGGACCGCAATCGTCGGCCCGGTCAGCGTGCTGTCGCCGCCCGTGCTGAAATCCGTCGCATCGGTGAGCGTGTCGCTGCCGTCCTGCACGGTCGTGTTGAACTTCTGGACGCCGGTCGCCAGAGGTTTGAACGGATCCACCGAGTTGTCCCGGCTGAATGCTCGAAGCGCGGCCACCTGCGGCCCGAGCTTGGTGATGGCGCCGACGATCAGGAAATTGGTGGTGATCCCGGCGGCGAAGGTGTTTTCGTTGCGGACCCCGGCCTTCCGATCGCGGCCAAAGGCATCGGCGACGATGCGGTGATAATCCTGCTTCAGGGCTTCGTAGCGCGCTGCCGGCGTCTTGTGTTCCTTCCACAGGTTGACGACCATCTCGGTGGCACGCCCCTGATAGCCATCCAACACAGGGCTGTTGCCGCCTTCCACGCGGTTGAACCCGACAGGCTCGCCCCCGACTTCGGCCACGGGCCGCGCGGACAGGATAGCGAGCGTTCCCTCTTCGTCCTTGATGGCGGCTTCGACGAACAGGGCCACTTCGGCCTTGGTGATCTGGAACGTCTCGATGTAGGCCGAGACCTTGTCCGTAATCCTCTTACGGTTCTGCGCGAGGAGCTGGAGCCGGATGTCGATGATGTCGGCATTCGTTTTAGTCGCGGCTGCCCCGACAGCCGGATTGGCTGCGGCGGTTGGGATGCTGTCCAGTTTGGTCTGGAGCTGCTCTTCGGTCTCGGTTTCGGTGGCTTCAATGCCGTGCTTCTTCAGCAGGGCAACGATTGTTTTCTTATTCATTATGTCAGTCTGTGTTGCGTTTTTTGGTTGCCCGCCGTTGTGCGCGGCGGAAATTGAAATCGGCGCTGCAGCTTGGATGCAGTTGAGAATTGCGGCCGGCACCTTGCAGCGATCGAGGAAGGCTTGCGCCAGCGGCCGATACGTGGCGGCGTCCATGACCTCTTCTTCATCCCCCTCATCAGCAAGTCCGAAAGCGACGGCCTCGGAACCCTTGATCCAGGTCACCGCCTCCATCGCCGAGCGGATCTCCGCCTTGCTCTTGCCGGTCTCGGCGGCGTAGATGTCCACGAGCGTCTCGTCGTGAGCATCGAGCATCTTGGCCGCCTGGCGCATGTCGTCGGCGTTGCCCTGGCTCCAGGACGACGCCTTGTGCATCATCCAAATGGCAGACCGCGGGCTGATAACCTTGCCGGCTGCGAGCGGGAAAACGGAAGCAATTGACATCGCGTAGCCGGTGATTCGGCAGGTGATTTGCTCGCTCCGCTCCTTGATGGCGTTATAGATTCCGAGCCCTTCCTGGACGCTGCCGCCTTCGGAATTGATATTGAGGTTGATGGGTTTTCCGACGGGGACTTGTTTGAGTGCATCACGGAATTCCATTTCGGTGATTCCACCATCGGACCAAGGGCTAGATCCAACAGAGCCTATCAGTTCGATGGTAAATGGATCACCTCCATCATTGAGCACGGTTAGACAGGCGTTTTCGCGCTCAACTTTGAATTTCTCTATCTCCTCGCGCTCCTTGCGTGATGTTTGGGCAATGCGGTGCTCTCGCTGCTTCACACGATGCTCGGCAGCCTTTTGCTCATGCTCACCAGCTTTCTTTGTATCACCATCTTTGCGAGCTTGTTCAGCGGCTTTGTCGTGTTCTTCTACGGCCTCTTTGTGGGCTTTCTTCGCGTCTCGATGATCTTTGCTGGTATTGGATTCTTCAGCTTTCTTCGTCGCCGCATCAGCTTTTTGGGTGGCGGCGCCGGCAGACTCTGCAAATCTTCCTTGCTCGTCGTGATTCGGATTCTCTCCCCGGATTACTGGCTGGTCTAGGATCATGCGGCGATCGCCCCTTCGGTAATTGGCTCGGGTTTTTCCTCTTCGGCGGGCTTCCCAGTAACCTGCTGCACCATCAAGGATGAAATCTGCGACGGCTGGCAATGGAACTCGGCAGCCAGGTCATTGATGAACGCCGCGGCCTCGGCGATCTGCCGGAGCTGCACACGCCAATCTTCATTGCGATCGGCGTAGGTGTCCTGAATCGTCCGGATCCCCAGGCGCAGCTCAGTTTCGACGTTTTTGGCGGTGTAGCCGATATCAACGTTGGGCGCGCGCGGCGGCCGGATGACGCAGCCCAGTGGGTTTGCCGGCGCTTTGCCGTCCATACCGCGGTCATACTTCACCGCCCAGCCGGTCTGCCACTCGTAGGTTTCCACGACGATGGTCTTGATGATTTCGAAGTCGCTCCGGAAGGCGCTGGTGCAAACATCGAGATCCGCGCGGGTTACGGTTCCCTGCAACGAGAAGGGAAAAACCAGGAGTTTAGGGACGTTATACCCCGCGCAGATCTCGGAAATGATGTGCTGCCAATAATCCTGCTGTGCGATCGTCGGCCGCTCGATCTGGAAATTCTTGATGTCTGACCCGATGGGGATGGCGTATTCCTCCGCCCCGATCGTGACGTCGTAGAATTCCCCGTAATTCTTGTTGGTGAGGGCGCCGCCCGACGCCGGCTGAGTCTGCAGCTTCATTCCCGCGCGCCGTGAGGTGAGCGTGTCAAACTCACCGGATGGATTCTTGTGCACGTTGGCGATCTTCCCCGCCAACTTGCTGGCCGACATCTCGAGGATGTGCAGGTCCGTGTAATCGATGACCTTGTTGATCACCGAGAACGCTTCCGGCAGCCCTACCATCATTCCCGGCCGCAGCGCGCGATACTTATGGATGATCTCGCTGGCCGGGATCTCCGCGAAGGCGTTCAGGTCGAACTCGTCCCGGATGAAATAGCTGGCCGGCTTGCCCGTGACGACCTCGCGCGTGGTGATCTTGCCGTTGACCCGGACTTGCACCTTGATGGTCGTCAGCTTAACGCCCTGGATGATCGTCTTGCCCTCTTGCGATGCCATGGACGGCGGGGTCTGCAGGCGGAGGAAATCAATCGTCTGGATCTTGGGCCGTCCCTGTTCATCGTGCGTTTTCTGCATGATGACGTTGCCCACGTCGAACAGCATGCCCTCCCATTGCAGTGTCAGCTCTCCCAGGGAGAGGTTGCTGCCCAGCTCGGGAGCCTTTGCCCAGTCTTCCCACCTGGCCGCCCTGGACTCATTCCACGCCTCGAGCGTCTTGGCGTCCATGTCCGGATCGCTGGCATTGGGAATCACGCGCAGTCCCGCGACGCCCACGGCGAACTGCAGCTTGAGGTTCCGGATCTTCTGGATGATCGGCGTGTTCTCGACCAGGTCCAAATGCTTGCGGCAAGTTTCCCGGACGGCGCCGAAGTCAATTTCGAACCGCGCGTCCTGATAAGTGGTCTGCAGCCAGCGCCGAACGCCCCACTGTTGGTAAGCAGATTCGAGTCGAGCCGAAACCTTGCCCCAAAGCCGGCCGATAGCTCCTAATGTCTTGCGGAAGAAGTTCATACCCCGGTTAGCTGCCCGGTCTGCGGGAAACCCAGCAGCGTGAAGTCACTGCTCCGGCGGTTGACGGTCTGCAGCCGGTCATCGGCTTTCATGGCCTCAAAGATCGCGCGCGATGATTTCTCCGAGCCGTCATCGAGGCACCCGGGGCAATTCGCGAGGGCGTTATCGAGGATATCAAAGAACTCTTCCGAGACTCCAAAGACATTGTCCTGGGTGTACTCCTTGCCCTGCATGCCGATTTCAAAGGAAGCGCTCTGGCCGTTGCCCGAGGTATTCATGATCACCCTGCCCTGCTTGAAGCTGGGCGAGTAAATGGCCTGCTGAAACGCCAGCAAGGCCTCGCGCACCTTCAGCTTGCCCGCAATGCCTCCCTCAACAATCTGGCGGAGGATGCCGCGCTTCTTGACTGCCTGAATGTAGATCATCGAAACAAAAGTGGGCCGCCGATTATCGGCGGCCCGGTCCCCGATGAACTTCAGTCACATACGATCGGACTTGTTGCACAGCCTCCGTTCTACCGCAGTCCCCGTGCTAAGCGTGAGTGGTAGTTGTGGTGAGTTGTGGCGACTTGCGGTAGTTGCGGCGACTTGCGGCAAAAAAAACGCTCTAGGATTCGATTACAGCCCTCCAAACGCCCCCACCCTGGCTAGATGGTGGGGTCAAAAACGGAACACGTGTTCCGCTTAGCCATCAATTAAATGGGGGCCAGCCCCTCTGCAAAGCAACAGCGCGATCGCTGGCGGTCAGCAGGCGACGGATCTTGCCCGCGACGGCTGCTATTTCCCGGTCGTGGATTTGGCTGTTCAGATGCAGGCTGGAGTTGGAACGGTTGCGGGCCAGGGCGCGAGTGAGATGGGTTTTGAGCGTGCTCAGTGAAATGTGCAACTCGCTCGCGATCTCCTTATGGCATAGTCCCTGGGCCTGAAGCCGGACGATCTGCCGCTGCCGTGGTGTTAGCTTTTCCACGGGGAGGAATCATACATAACCGGAGCCGCCTCGACAAAGAGCTTCGCAATCAGCTCCGATCGGGTTTGCACCGGATGCGATGGTGGGGGGAAACAGCCGCGTTACCAGGGTTGCGGAAAGGTCCGGTCCTCCAGGATCCCGGACCATATCGTATGTGCGGGAAGGAGGCTATCTCAATGGGTGGGAATTACAAATGGGGTAATCACCCTAGGCCAGACGGCGGACAGCAAAGGCGGAACATGTGTTCTCCTTTGCCCCCACAACTTTAGACTTTCGCCTCCAGACCTTAGGTGGTAGTCTCTCCCCGGACAGCACCGCGGAATGGCCGCTCCCGCTCCGGTCAATAGAGCCTCCGCAACCTCTGACCAGTCACGCGCATGGCGGCCAAACGGGGAGGACCCACCCTCCCCGTCCCTTTTTCCTCAAATTCGAGTTTTCTCAAGCCGGCGGCCGCAGCCGATTGTAATAGCAGAGCACCTGGCTGGTAAAACCGAAGGCCTCCGGTGCGCGCTGGTAAATGGCATCCGCGAAGGCCCCGTCGCAACTGTAGCGCAGTGGAAACCGGTCGCCGGCTATGATCTCGCGGTGAAATGCATATTGAGCCCCGTCGATCTGGTTCTCCCGGACCATACCGGGATGCGCCTGGCGCACCCAGGGCGGAGGGCCCCAGAGCGCCTGGCTGAATACCCAGGCGCGTTTTTCGGGCTGTTGCCGCAGCAGCTCGGCCAGGCCGGCAAAAAAGTCGGGATGCACCAGGTTGTCGTCGTCCAGGAACCAGGTCCAACCCTCCCGGAGTTCATCGAGGAAAGAGTTGACCCCGCGCGGGTGTGGCGCGGGCCCTGGAGGCAGGGTACTCGTTTGGACACCGATTCCCCGGGCCATAACAGCGTTAAAGGCGAGACATATTGCTATGTCCGGGAAGTTCGCGAGCGCCGGATCGAACAGTATCCGCCAGCGCAGATCGAAATGCTCTTTCCCCGGGGCGAGACTCACGGCCAGCTTGGGGAGGTTCTGCGGGCGCGAGCAGACTGTCAGGATCGTGAGGGGTTGTGGGGACATAGGTCAGACAGCTTTTTGCACCTGGCGGCTTTCGACGCCCGTCAGCTTCGGTTCTACGAAAAACGTCTCGTCCTGCTTCACTTGCAGCCCCACCCGCTTGAGCTCATTTGCGTATGCGGTTTTGTCCGGCGCCGCCGCGGCCGCCGCCAGGACGCCTTCCTTGTCTAGCTCGTCTTTCGACCGGACGAAACCCTTCCATCCGGCTGCCGACTTGACCAGGTCGAGCACCTTATCCCAGTTGAACGCCCGCGACAGGACCGCCAGCTTCGGGGTACCCGTCCGGAAGCCGAGGCTGCCGCTCAGCATCTCGATGGATTTGCGCCCCTTGGTAAATGCATCCGGGTTAGACTCTGCCCAGGCTCGCAACGCATCGGTACGATCCTTGAGGACCTCCCCGCACTCAGCCAGGTCCACCTCGTACTTGGAATTGATGGCGAGGACCTCATCATCTCGCAGCGCGAGGAAGTTCCTCTGCGCATTGGCCGCGGTGGCCAGCTCGTTCATTACGCTCTCCGCCTCTTCGCGGCTCTTGATCATGGGCAGCTTCACTTTGATTCGCATGGTTGTCATAGTTTGATTTTTAAACGGCCATCACTGCTTACAGGTTCTTACCTCCCCGGCGCTGGCGGAGTATCTGCCGGCGGTTCATCTAAATAGCGCCCGAAGTTCAGGTCCAAGACGGGAACGGGCGCTTGACAGGAAACGCTCAGACGAAAGACCCGGCTCGCCTGGTCTGGGTTCAAACTCCATGCCATCCCCGCATCCTCCCATTGGCCACTGGAGACCGATGAGGTGCTCTGCACCGTCAGAATCACCAGCGGACGCATCCCCGGTGGTTGTGGCGGAGCTGGTATGGTGCAGGAGACCTCCGTGGAGAAATCGCTCTCCAGCCCGAAGGTATCGACCGCGGTGGCGGCGAAGTAGTAAATCGCTCCTCGAACGAGATTCGAGATAGTAAGCGTGGTGCTGGTACCCGCCGAAACCACATTGGTGTACTCTCGGCTCCCGACCCCGTAATAAATATTGTACCGGGCAATGACGTTCGTGCCGGGGCTTGGGTCCCATGCCACCGTCACTGTGCCCAGCAGCGGATTGTTCGGCGCCAGGAACGCCTGGGCCAGCGCTGGCAGGCAAAAGGCGAAAAGCAGAAGGCAGGAATAGATCAATCGTTTCATGTGTTTTCGTTCAATGTTTCGCATGGCTCACTCCACGAATCCCTGCGCCCGCAGGATCCTCATCAATGGGGCAGTGCGGTAGCGGACGCAGCGCCGGTTTAGGTCCCGCCGCACATCTCGGATCCCCCAGCGCCGTTCGTTCCGGCGCACCTGGTCAACGGAAACACCCAACAGAGTTGCGAGGGCCTTGCGTGTGGTGAGGTTCATCTATTTGCTTTTGTCGGGAGCGATGCCCAGCGCCGCCAGCCGTTCGCCCAGGAGCCCGAGCCAGTCCTTCAGGAAGTCTGAATAGGCCCGGCACATGAGTAGATGGTCGTTGCGCGATCGCTGCTTGAACCCCTCAACACCATCGTCCTGATTCTTTGGCCGATGCCCCGGCAGATATTCCCAGGACTCGTTCTGCTTCTTGAACTGCTCAGACACGTCGGCTGGGATCTCGACCGAGATGTATTGGTCCGGTGTCGCCTGGGGATTCTGGGCGAGCACATTGGCCCGCATGTTGCGGATGAAAAAATGGTTTGAGAGCGTGCCGGCTTTGTTGAGAGAAACCACCATCGGTTCCTCGGGATTTGGCAGCGTAACCACTTTGCCCGTCTTCCGGTCCCGGCGGGTCAGGGGCTCAAACACCGGTGGCGTATTCAGCTCCAGGTGAATGGGCTTCCCTTTCGAGTAGAACCGGCGAACCCCGTCCTCATGCAGAAACGACCCGACGCGCGAAAGCTGCAGGTTGATCGCATTCATCCCGTTCTGATAACAGAGCTGCAGAATAGCCTTGGTGTTTTTGGAGCAATCGATCCATGTGGCGGACCGCGGCACCTGGTGCGCGTCCAGTTCGGCGAGCAGCTCGCTGTCACTCTCGACCATTCCTTCAAAGACGATCTGCGAATCACACGACGGCATGACATCCTCGATGAACAGCCAGTAATGCTGCAGCTCCCCCTTGGCCTTGTACCCTTGCTGCCAGTCCGCCGTCGCATCTCGGTAAGCGCGCCCAACCAGCCCCTCGCGGTTCTTCCGTAACGCCGTGTTATAGATCGTCTGGCCCGAATAAGGTATGGAGTCCTCACCATAGAACCGGCACTCCCGCTCCGTGATGTATCGCATCCAGGGCTTGGCGTCGCCGGCCTTAAGCGCGCGCAACGCCGAGTGCTTGTCCCGAATGAGATCCAGCCAGTCCACCGTTGTGCAGCTCACCGCTTCAAAGTTCCACGACCGGTGCGAGAGCAGCGCTCCCTCATTCCGCGGCGCCGAGTACCGTCCCTTGAGCGCTCTCCGCTCCGCCGGCACGTTGTGAACCGGGAATCCGCAGGGCATCTGGTACCGGATGGTGGGGACGAGCTTGTTGTAGTTGAAGCGGCCGTTGCCCATATCGCAGCCGTCGGTGTCATACCGTAGCCCTCCGAGCTCCGGCTTTTCATTCTCCCACCGGGCCCGCATGACGTGATACTTTCCACACCCAGGGCAAACCGTCTCCCATTCCTCCATGGTCCCATCCTCGTATGCGAGAAACAGTTGCCCGCCCACCAGTCCCGCGTTGGAGATATCGAATGCCTTCGAATTCCACACCTGCGTCTGCCTGGCTCGCGCCTTAGCCAGGTGCCCCGGCTTCCAGGAATGGATCTCCTCGTTGATCTGGAGTGGCACCGTATCCGAATCGAGCTTCTTATCGTTGAACACGCCCTGGACGCGCAGTGTGGCGTTCGGATAGTGCGCCTCGAGGAGCAGCTCCTCAAACCGCGCTCCGGTCCGCCGGATGTCTTTGCACGAAGTGAGCACCGGCAGGATCCTGTCCTTCCACCGTTGCTTCGCCTTGATGTCGTCTTCCCAGTTGAACTGGATTAGCCCAACCAGGTAGGCGCACCAGAATGCCATCACCACTT
>QGNH01000516.1_pt1 | contig 19775 bp, 19 predicted proteins | sample 1735481 | NCBI WGS metagenome assembly QGNH01 (sample SAMN09239004, study PRJNA386568) | Viral metagenome, whole genome shotgun sequencing project.
TCAGACATTATTGAGTCTCCAAAGTGTCGTATTTAAGATAGTTTGATGATACGTGGTCGGTCTCGACATACAAGGTTGGGATGACGACGTAGGCTTCAGCGCCTGTGAGAACAAAATCCTCGAAGTCAATTCCAGGCCCGACTTCTAGGGTGTTGACGCCGAGGCTTCGGTGAAAGCCACAGAGGACTTTTGCATCTCCCCCCGCGTCGGTGTGTTGCACCCAGAGGACGAACCCGAAGAGGGCGATAGCACGAAGAATGCTGTCTGTATCTCGCGTATCGAGGGTGAACCAGCCTTCAATGTTCGTTCCGAAGAGTCCGTAGTTTCGCCACTTAGAGAGGATCGCGGGGATGTTGTGCTCGACGCTTGCCCACTCTGCCAAGACTTCTTCTAGGCGTGGCCAGGGGTAGTGTTCGCCGCTCAGGCCCCACGCAATAGCATTTATGTTTACTACAAAATCAAGGGGGGTATCTGACGAGTGAGCATTTATCAAGCTGCTACTGTCGAAGCAAATCGGAAGGGCCGGGGGCGACGAAATATGTTCGTGTAATGCACCCCGTGTTGGTTTTGATAATTCAATGTTCATCGCCCCTCCCAGAGTAATGTTATTTTGTTCCAACTTCTGCTGCTGTTATTGATTCCAAGTGCTCTAGGCGGTTTTGGATTTGTGTGATTTCAGAATCCTGATTCGTGTTCTCGGTATCCTTAACGAATTTCTGCCCGAGTTTTGCACCACCCCAGTTACCGATCAACGTACCGATGGTGACGAAGATTACAATGGCAACCTTCTGACTCCATGCACCGCCGTGGAAAGCGAAAACGGCAATGGTTGTACCAGTAATTGTTGCGCCCCAAAGAAAAGTATCGATGATACCGCCCAAGAAGCCGTGGTTTCGGCTAAGAGCCTGCACCTTTAGGGCATTCAAAGTATCCTGTACGGCCATGCACAAGCCAGCGAGTATAGCTAGTAACATTAGCTAGCGTCTCCCTTGGGACCGACTCCACCTGTGTCACCCGTGTCACCCTTACGTCCCGTGTCACCCTTATCACCTACGTGACCGGTGTTTCCTATGAATCCCTGGTCGCCAGTTCTTCCGGCGTCCCCAGTTTCACCAGTGTTACCAGTGTGGCCTTGACGCCCAGTGTCACCAGTGAGTCCTCTAGCCCCACGTTCACCTCGTGCCCCAGCGTCTCCACGATCTCCCTTTTCAGGAAGACCTACATGGGCACCTATGTGAGCGGCTACCGCAACACGAAGATCACCGATGTTGATACTACATTCTCGCTGGGTTTCTTTGATGTCATCGATTTTTTCGTCTTGGTTTATAAATGCCGCCTTCGTCACATCCTGATTCACAAGAACCTGAGTGACGCTTCTTTCCAGACGGTCTACCGAGTCCTTCATACTGGAGCCACCGTTATTGTGGGTCTCCATGTGAACTTCTTCAACACGTTTAGTAACCGTGTCTATACTATCGACAATAGTAACGAACTGCTCATTGACACTCTTTCCAACAGCGTCATCGACCTTAGTGAGAATTTTTGTTACCGCTACATCAACGGCTTCCTTAACCCGAGTATCGATCTGCGCGTCTTCAGCGTCGGTTCGTTTCTTGGTACGATGTTTTTGGAATTCTAATGTTCCTCTAATACCACCAAAAATGGCACCGATAAGAATGGCGAGGTCAACGACATAGTTGAACCAGAAATAACTGTGGTGAAAAAAGTGCATGGGAGGTTATGCCTTCGGTTTAGGGTTGACCCACCGAACATTTGCGTACTGAGACGATCCTGAAAGTAGGCGAGCTTTGAATGGAACAAATCCTGTTCCGTTCCATCCCCACAGAGTCCAGCCGTTCTGAAGAGCAAGCTGAGCTTCTTGAGGACTGATGAGGGCGACGAGACTAGCCTTCGCGAGGTCGTCAGGGGAGGGGTAACGAGGAAGGTGTGGCGTGGGAGTTAGAAGTGACTTTGCTTTGGTGATGATGGCTGGCATCTGTGCGAGTACGGCAGAGCCTGGGCAGTTTATGTGATCGCCTCCGGGAACACCGAGTTCACCGTGTCCGATCCATCCAGAGCCCTTTGGATTTTTGGTGCGGGCGAGAGGAATGCCGTGAGTCTTAAAGAGCCACACGTAGAGCTTCGCATCAGCCGCAACTTGTGCTGGAGTAAGAGGGGTTCCGCTCATACCCTCATGCTCAACAGATATAGCCACGTCATTGTAGGACATCTCGGCCCACGCAATGGTGTGGGTGTCTACGAACTGAAAGACCTGCCCGGTCTTCGCAATGCCGAAGTGGGCGCTGACCTGTGCGGCGGGATTCTGGAACCAGGAGTTAGTACCACTCTCTGATCCTTGTTCAATGTGTTCTACACCAAGACGGATGTGGCCAATGGGGCCACCAATGTTTTTAGGTGAGGCGGCTACGAAAGTAGCGGCTGGGTAACGTGCCATGAAGATTCCTTATGTGCATAGAAAGAAGCCACCAGATGGCTTCGGCGGAAGGATGAGGGAGGCTATAGCAAAACCGCCATACGCATTGGGGTCAGAATACGTTAAAGCGATGCTGCCACCAGTCGAATAATTAAAAGCAACATCAAAAATGCCACTACTATTGGTAATCGACCAACCAGATCCTGATAAAGTTAACGAGTTTCCTTGATAGATGAGGGCAACGACAGCGAGTTCTATTCCTGTCACTGGCGGAACTGCTATTCCACCACTACCGCCCCCGGTCATTCTCGTAGAGCCGCTTGCACCAGGAGTGAAAACTCCTGGAATTGGGCAGTGAACCTGCTGTACCGCTAGTTCAGTGTCTGCCGCTGTAGCGGCAGTGGTAATGGTAATAGACGAAGATCCGGTAGCTGTTACTACCCCAAACCACACCTCGGCTGATCCATCAAAACCGTTACCACCACCACTAGCTGATTTTATCCACGTCGTCACCCCACCGCCAACAACTGCTGACGCATAGATAGCAGCTCCGTTGGAGCCTATACATAGAACCAATATGTCACCTATTGCCGTTGGGCTAACAGAAATGGTTTTCGTTCCACTTACAAGAGTTGTAGATCCTACCGGTGTCCATGCCATCTATGCAACACCGACCTGACGCCATAGGTTAGTAGCGTCGTCCCAAAGAAAAATCATATCTAGACGTGCAGTTCCGAACGTGGTAATACTTAACGGAACACCACCAGATGGTTCGAATGAAGAACCCAGTGTAAATGGTACCGATCTCGTTCCAGTAATTGATATGCGTAAGATATCCCCCTTAACAGGGGTTCCCGTCATGGTGAATCCAGTTATTGTCGCTGTTTGTGCAGTTATTTCCACTACATCGTAGTTATCAGTGTTGACCGCCGGGGTTGCGGAGTTGGCCGATAGCGAGAGTACGCGCTTTGTGATGCGCTTGTTAGTGTATGTCGCCACATTGGTCGGTATGGCTGCATCACCAGCATCAGTGTATGTTTTGGTTGCCGGGTTGAGACCAGTAGTAGGAGCGCCAGAGAGAATCAGCGGGCCTGTCATCGTGTCGCCAGCCTTGGATACCTTAGTGGTGTCAGAATATGAACCCCATGCAATACCACTTCCGGTATTTATAAGAGTCTCTCCGGTTCCGTTAGAACCAGGAACTATGATCAACCATGTAGGCGATACGCCACCCGCCGTGCATATTTGAAGTTGTACGCAAGTGAAAGAGGTGTTAACCCAAATAAGTCCTGGGTAGCACAAAGGAGAACTTGGGGCGGAAGAGCCGATGTATTGAGGTCCAGTGAGTATATTCCACCAGGACGTGCCATCGTAGTAGTTCCAACCAAACGTGGACGCCGTGACCGTTGGATTCCACCAAACCTGACCCTGAATAGGGCTGACAGGGGCGCTACTTGATTGAACCCATGGCGCGATTATGGAATCAAGGCCGTTAGCCAAACCCTCGACATCCGTAGGGATGGCGGCGGGGTCAGTACCCACCATGTATTCGAGTCCTAAACGTGTTGTTACACCACTGCCCATTGAATTCTCCTAATAACACCCTACAAATACTTCCAGACCGGCTGGTCGCTGAGAGTAAACGTATTGGGCGAAAGAGTTAGATGCCGAAGGAACCGGCGAAGAGTTGAGATTGTTGTACTGGTCGATTGGACCAGGCCCAGCTATGAACGAATCCATCGTGGTGTAAGTTATTCCTGCTCCACCAGCGGCAACGAGTAATGAGTTGTACGTGTAGAGGTTGAAATACTTTGCGGGAATCAGTAAGGTAATTCCGTACTGGTTGTACTGATACATTGATGGGGATGTCTGGACGACAACGGCAGCGCCAGCGGCGTGTGTAGCCGCCGTGGTTCCACCGTATCCCCTGTTGCCCGAAGGAATCGAAATCGATACCGGACCATTGACGAATGAATAAACGCCCATGGGAATGAGGATGTCCTCAGCTCCAACCTGAATAACGAGCGGGGAATTGGCCGCAGCATTAAACCACGAAGCACCTACACCAATGAGTTGTAGGGTGATCGCACCGGTTCCCGCGATGGCGGCGAAGAGAGTGGTGTTTTGCTGAAAGCCAACTGGGGCCGTGTTCTCAAGACACAGCACCTGGGAGGCATTCATTGGTACAGAACTCCCTGATACAGAGTCGTTGACAATCGCAGTAATCGAATTCTGAAGCGCGGATACCGTACCACGACTAAAACCAGATCGAGACAGAATTTTCTGTACCGACTGCTCATAGGTGAGATTAGGGGTCTTATTCAGATCCACACCAACGAATTGACCGAGCCATGGAAGCGCGTAGGAAGGGCATCGATTGATGTCAAGTATCTGCGACCACCCCGGAGCACCGAAGTAGTGCGTCAGGTCGAACTCACCATTCGCCCCGGAACTTGCCGAGTGTGCCGCTTTGGTTGTGTTGTCCCAACCACGGGTAACGCCAGTAAACGTTACCTCCGTTGCTGTCCAGTCGTAGGTACCAGACGGTATGAGAATTCTCTCACCCTCTATTTCCAGAGGGAACGATGCCGAGGTTACTATCTGATTCCAGGTTGGATTAGTGTTGAATACAGTGAACGAAGTAGCCGTGTCGCTAATGTTAGACTTCAGCATTGCGGGTGAGAAATCAATCGGTGCGGGATTCACCGGGAACACCGTACTTCCGCCACCCATGGAGTCGAAGTAGAGGACCGCGAGAGAATCTAGTCCACTCACTAACGCTTGAATGAACCACCAGAGTTTGTAGCCACTCGCCGCGTCTTGTTCCTGAAGCGACTGGGGTAAGATCTCATAGACCTGTGCGGTATAGTACGAGGAGGAGGGATTAGTCATTCATTCTAAATACTGCTAAGTGCGTCGAGGGGCGAGGTAAGTATCGTTCCAGAGATAGCGTTGCCAATGGGCAAGACGGCGATACCCGTGAATTTAAGGTCAGCGGTTCCGTACGAACCAGACGTAGGCCAACTAACACGGGTAAGAACAGAGACCACTGAACTTATGCCAGGTACCTGAGCGATAATCGAACCGATGTCGAGAATACGAACCGTATCTTGTGATGGGTCCCAAAAAGGAGGCGAGGATCCTCCACCGGCCCAGGTTGCGGGCGAGAGAAAGGAGTAAATGGCAGACGTGACAGCAGCCTGTACTGACGCTGCTGCGTATCCTGAAGAGAGATACGCACTCCACTCAACATCGATTGGAGCGTATTGAGGATCCAAGATGTTGGTAGTGAAGTTTACCTCACGGCGTCCCTGGAGGTAAGCGTAGAGCGAGTCTGCCTGCGCGTCGGAAACAGCGAGACCATTCACGGTAACTGGTACTACGCCAACGGTGCGGGCAAGAACAAAGTTCTGTGTCGAGTAGTTGCCACCCGGCGTGTAGAAATAACCAAGATCATTGTTCAGGGCATAGTACGCCGCAGTCTGGTTTCCGTTCATGACCCCAAGACTAGAGACGATGACCGACGAGTTGATTGGAACATTCAGTCCAGCAGCATAGATGACTCTTACTTCAACGGCCTTTTGCGAAGTAATAGTGAATGACGCGATGAGGTTTTGTATTCCCGCCGCCGTTGGCGAAACTGAAGCCAAGACAGCACTGCTGGTCAGATCATACGCTTCAACTGTTATGTCACCAAAGGTCGCTCCGGTATAGGAGGCGTCAACTGTAGCAATAATTGAGTATGTTCGCGTAGTCGCGGTCCCCAAGTCTGTAGCGGTGTTGTCCAGCATGAAAGCCTGGGAGTGTACTGTCAGAGGACTTCCGAGGGCAGAACCCGTACCAGAGTACTGCATTCCATAACCCGGTAGTGCGGTTACTCCGCTCGCTGGAAGTGTCCAGGTGAGTTCATTACTGTTTGGGTAGAAGTAGGTACTAAAGGCCGGGTCGGGAATGAAGTTGTAGAAGGACGTGGAGAGATTTGGCTGGTCATCACCGTTCACAAGATACAGTGGCGACTGAGCAACATTAGATCCATAGATCCTCTGTGTGTCGCCCGGTGTTCCGCCAGCCCATCCAACGAACATTGTGATCGAGCAGATAGTTGGCTTGAGTAAATTGTAGAGCGTCGATGGGTTGGTGCCAGCAAGATTATTCGTGGTGGTGTAAAGGTTCTCACTAGCCACGTACACCCGACTCGTGAGTGGGGTTCCAGTCGCTGGCGTAGCGGGGGTGCGGGCAGACCAGAAGGTGACGAAAGAGCCGTCGATGTACTCCACCAAAGCTGCGGTCACGATAGTTGCCCCTGAGTCGGAACCTGGGGTCGTGACTACAGACGCAATGTAGTTAGGTGTGTTGGACGGCAACGTACCGGCAGAACCAGGTGCTGCTCCAACGAGAGGAAGCATGACACCATCGTAAATAGTGACCGTGGCGGTTGTTGGGTGAGCCACACGGAGCGGGGAAGCCAGAGTCAGCGTTTGGTAACCACTAGCCAGAGCAGTAGAACCTATTACGATAGATACTTCATTGCCATTTATCGCGTCAGTGATCTTGATGAGCGCGGGGTTAGAAGATGAAAGAGAAACGTCGAACGTAGGTGACGTGATAGCCACATCAATATGTGTTGCACCTTGTGCCGCGAGAGCGTGAAGTAACGCACCACTTACCAACGAGGTTGCGGTGCGTGTTACCTGACCGTAAGCGGTTGGTGCGGTTCCGGCAAGAGCAAACGTGTCGTTGTGAGTACCGTCGCCTATACCCGTCCATCCACTAGGAGTAGACGGCTGATCAGTAAGGTTCGAGTTAGGGGCCGTGGCCTGGTTGGTCAGCGGATTGATTCCATCGTACGTGGTGGCTCGATACACTCCGCTTACGTTCTGTGAGAACGAGGAGTAGTCACTCGGGGTGATCGGGCGAGGAGCAAGAAGCTGAAGTTCATTAGCCAAACGGTTGAGATAGGCTGAGGGGGTCTCCGGATCGGTAGCTCGGGCGAGGGTCGGCAGTGTCGATGGCGTGGAGATGATGAGGATAGTTGACACAAGCGGATCTTGCGTTGAGAGAACGAGGTACTGACTCGTGTTAAACGAAGAGTTCGTAGCCAGAGCATCAAGGTCGTACACTGCCCCCGTGGCCACGGACTGCATAATGAGGTTCATGGACGATGAGCCGTTGGCTATGGTGTAGTCCTGAATAGTTTCGAACTGGTATGCCGCCCCCTGCCAGTAGAAACCAGCGATGGTCCCGGCAGGAATCTGATAGCCAGCGCCCGTGGCGGGAGCGACAAGCGTCCAGGTAACCTGAATCTGTTCGTAGTTTCCAGCAATCGGAGTGATGTTGACTAGAACTCCGAAGGCTTCGAAGATCAATGCAGGCACATCACTGGCGGCTGTCGCGGCTTCTGCAACTAGGAGTGCAATTTGCTCAGCGAGCGCTACCTCTATATTTCCTTCGCGAGCTACCCAGCCAGGGAAATAGGAGGCGAGGTTAGAAAGAATTTGTTGCGTAAGTGCGTCGGCGTCAACGGTTATGGGCAACTGAATATAGCTATCAACCATTGAACGCTCCGGCTCCAGAGTTAGTGTTATCGGTGGCGAGGGCAATCGACACGTTTGTTTGTCCGCCGCCAATCACGTCCTCGTAGGTAACGGTGATGGTGGGGTTTGCACGATCATCCCATTCTTCAATGGCGCTGCTTATTCCGTCCGTGTCCACGGGATAAGTGAATGTGGGGTCAAAGATTCCAAAGTCAGGTAGTGCGGGTCTCTGACCAATTTGTGTACCAACAATGATTTCTACGGAGTCCGCAATCTCGGCGTAAGAGTCCTGATTGTTGACGAGGAACTGTCCGAAGGCATCGAGGGCTGGAAGATTTTGTAGGTGAGGGGGCGCTGTTGGAAATGTTTGCGCGGGGGAGATAGCAGACACTGTGACACCAGTGCTCGTGTTGCCCAGACTATCGGACTGCACCACTTGGAAGGCCAGTGAATTAGGTGCGACTACAGCCGAGGCCCAAAGGACGGAAGCGGCAGACCAGGGGTATTGGTACGAAGTTGCCGGAGCAAGTGCCACTACACCAGCAGGGCCGTTAACAATCTCAGCACCAATCGTAGTTACGAGGTTCCATGTAGGCGCGACGGTGCTCACGTTGGTAAGAACGTACACCAGATATGAGGAGTCATTCGTCGCGTCAGTGGCGGCGGTCCAGTCAAGTTCTATTCCTGTCCCGCCGATCCATGTGGCAGTGAGGTTAGATATTGGATTTGGCACAAAGAAACCGATCCTATTGAGTATTTTATCATGGAGTTGTGGAAAAGCAAGCCTTTACATCATGTAGTACAAGAAGAAGCCGGATGGGAGCGCCAGGGTTCACTCGCTTACGACGCTCTTCATAGAGCGCCCAGTGGACTGCCGCGCTACGGCTGTCTTTCATCAGTTCCCCATGAAGGCGAAGAAGCCGGATTTTGGCGTTGCCGCCGCGTTGCACTTCAACATCCCCGACGTGACCGCGTAGAGCGCGCTCGATTGAGCCCAGGCGGGTGCCTGAGCCCCACTGGCGTTCAGCGAGTAAACGAAGCCGAACTCTGAATTCCAGAAGGAGTAGGTGAAGCCAGCAGTTGAACCGGACGGCGCTAAGTAGAAGTTACCCGCGCCTACATAAAGTTCATTTGAGCCAGGGGTTAGTGACGGCCATGTCCCTGAACTTGCGGTGCCACTGGCAGCGGCCCCGGCCCCATCAGCGGCCCACGTCCCTGCCACGCTGGAATGGAATTGCTGATATGAAAGTTGTGAGTTAGTTCCTCCAGACGAAACGGTGGAAGAACCTGTAGCCGTAATGACGCCCCACCAAATCTCGCTGAAAGGACCGGCGCTGGAGGCCGTCGGTGTGAGTTTGGTCCACGTTGTTACCCCACCGCCAGTTGGCGCGGCAGTACCGGACTGATAGAGAAGCGACAAGATAGCGACATCGCCAATCGCTGTAGGGTAAACAGTTGTGCCCGATGCCATACCAGTTACGAGGCCGCCAACAGCACTGATGCTCATGCGCTTGCCAAACAACGCCACTTAGACGTTTCAGTGTTCCAGAAAAATCCAATATCTAAACGAGCCGTGGTAACAGTTGTAGTAGGTAGTGCCACGGCTGACGCCTCAAAAGACGTGCCAAAAGTGAGAGCGACAGCAGCCGTACCAGTTATCGAGATACGCAGAGTGTCGCCGTCAACTGGTGTGCCAGTGAGGCTTGATGTGAACGAGGTTATGGCCGCAGTCTGTGCGGTGATATGTACCACGTCATAGGAGTCGGTGTTAATCGCGGGGGTTGCTGAGTTAGCAGAAAGCGCCAGAACACGCTTGGTAATTCTCTTATTCGTGACGGTCTGAGTGGCCGTCGTACCTAGAACTTGTTGCGAAATTGCGGCCGCGTCATAGACCGAGGTCGTCATTACCTTCGTGGGGTTTATGCTGAACTGCACGTAGGTGAGAGGCGATGTTCCAACCGTGACAACTTGGGAGGTTAGGAGCCACGAGGTAGAGATGTTCGCAGTTCCACTCTTTACGGGGATGGCCCCGGTGTTGTTGATGTCACTGGGCGTGTCGTAGTCGAGGGCGCGAGTGAACACCGGAGCGAGGATGGCGGTCTGCAAGACGCTGAGAAAGTAGACACCGTTGAACGCGCCCGAAGGGGATTGTGTGTCGTTCTTCACGAGTAGTCGTTGGCCCACGGCGGTGAAAGCCACGCCGTCAATGGTCACGGCTGTATTCACAGTGCCAGTTAATGTAGCGCCAATACCCGAAACGCCGTTGTTATAAGTCATGCCTGATGTGTCTCCCGCAGCGGTAGTCGCTACGAGCACTGCAACGGCAGGATTAACCCCGGCGATGGCGTTTGCAATAGCCGTCTGTACAAATTGGTCAGTGGCTATTTTTGTAGTGTTATCCCCAGCAGTCTGTGTTATAGCAGTAGTAGTTGGCATAACTACGGTTTCCCACTCTGTTAGTGTTGACCCATATGAGAGAAGAAGCTGTTGTCCGGCATTGATTTGAAGGGTTGAATCTCTTACTGTATTTGCTCCACCCGCCGTTAAAGTTATGTATGAGGTTGCCGAAGAGATAACCTCAATACCAACTAGAGTTCCATTTACGGGGGAAGTGGGAAGAGTTACTGCAAAAGTAGTAGATGGATTACAGATAACCAGATCAGAAGCACTGGCGGTATAGGCAGTAGTCTTAACTGCCGTAGGATTAAGTGATCCACCTGCTGGCCCAGTAGCACCAGTTGCACCTGTCGCACCAGTAGCTCCCTTGATGTTGACTTCTAGCGTCCACACTCCAGCTATCAGTTGATAAACATCACTCGTAGCAATGTTGAGATAGGAGTCGTTATTCAACTGACCAGAAATAGTCCCTGGTACGCCTGAGCCGGTGTACCAAAGAGAACCACGAGTTCCTGTCGCACCAGTTGATCCGGTTGGTCCAGTCGGTCCCGTAGCGCCCGTAGGACCCGTAGGACCAGTTGGGCCAGTAAGACCGGTTGGGCCGGTACCACCAACGTATTGAATAGCACCATTGACATCGTAGGTCTTCCATCCATCACGGTCGAACGTTGCCGAACCATTGGCGGGGATAGTAAGACTGACTATACGGTTGGACCCTGCTACGCCATCTATGAACAATGAAACAGCAATGGCAGAACCCGAAGTGGAGGCGAAAAGGATGTGGCTGATGAGGGCAGAATCGCTCGCTGGCGAATACATAGATGCAATGCCGGATCCCAGTTGACCTTGCGCGAGAACTTTGTAGGACGTGGTGGTAGTTCCATAGGAACCAGTGACGGTGTACGTGATGACACTGGCTGTACCTGCCGATCCCTCTAGCGCCTGTCCACTACCTAATGCCAGCATCTAGCCTCCGAAGAAAAAAGCGTTGAGAGTTGAACCGAGTACTGCATACACAGCCACACAGATTGGAGTTCCATCCTGACTGAAACTCATTGCAACAGTTGTTCCAACAGGAGGAGCGACACCACCTGGGTAAAGAATCGGTGGGGTAACGTAGTTGCTTCCTAGAACGGCCACCGCAACGGTCATCATCCCGGTTGGTATAGGGCTATCGGCTCCAGGGGGAAGAATTGGCGCTATCGAAACGTCTGTTTGGAGAACCTGTCCATAAAGAGTTCCGGTGTATTGGGGCCGCGTCATATGCAAGCCCTGCTGCTTTAGCTGACCCTGAAGAATGGTAAGCGCATCTTGCGACATCTATTCTCCTATCGGGCTAGAGTTGTGGTTAACGGGATACCAGCGTACGGCAATGACGAAGGCTCGTAGAGGTTGGCGTACGGGGTGGGTACCTGAAGAGTGAGTGTTGCCATCGGAGCGAATCCATCTCTCTGCATTGAGTACACCATCCAGTTTCCGTTCGCCGGACCCAACTTTTCGACCTGTACGATCTCACCGATCTCGTAAGGGAAGCCCGGACCCCATAGTACGGTGCAGGTCATCTGTCCGAACGGAGATTCCACATCCCAGTCGAAGTCCATGTCCAGAGTCTGAGGAGTAAACTCTCGCAGAATAGGCAACTTCTTTCCGAGAGCCCCCATAGCAAGATTGATCGGTGGTACCGAATCGCCTACTGAATTTTTTTCAAGGAGACCCAACCAGTATTCATCAGGACCGAAATAGAAGATGCCGTTGTTCTCCCAGAGACGCCAGCCGACCGTGGACGAGGTGCGCTGGATACATGTCCATGAGTCTTCGTAAGGATCTGTGGTAGTTCCACGAGAGAGTGACTGAGCCACAACAGGCACGCCCGCGTTACCGGAAAGTTGCGACCATATGGTGGCGTAGTCGGGACCCACAAAACTTACGGCGGGGTAGGGAGAGCCTGGGTAGTTAAGTGCTAGTACAAGACCCTGCACGAACTGGGTCACGGCGGTGGACTGAGCAGTTGTGGTTGACGCGACTCGTGAGACTTGCTGGCGTAGTCGGTAGACGGCTAATGACTCGAACGTAAGCTGAAGTTGATCCCCGGCTTTCGCGGTCTGAGAAAGAACGTAGTGAAGAATTCGACCCTGATCCCTAATGGCGAGACAGACACCTTGAGAAAACTGCTGGTCTCTGGTACCAATGGAGCTCTGTTGCTGGCGAACCTGAGATGTCTCTAGGGGCACTAGAAAGGTATCAAGTAAGTATCTAGTCGGATCACTTAGAGTAAGGACGAGAGTCGTAGCGCCAGCCATATTCTTTTCGTACAGAACCTGGGTAATCGCGTCGGCATACCAGTTTTTTAGAGCGGCTCCCGTATTGGTTTTGAAATCCCACACCTGGAGGTCTTGGATGCCGAGAGGACCGAAACCCGGAGTGCCTTTCACTGCCGAAGTTTTAACACCTGGATTCATATCAAGATTAGCGGTACCAGGCTTGGTTCCATGTAATGACGACGACGATGTAGCCTTAGAACTCGCAGAAAGGGTAGTTTTCTTTGTGGCCATTTATGCGGAGGGGATGCTAATGACGGTTCCCGCTAATGGTGCGAGGTTGGTTGTAATCTTAGTGGTACCAAGAGTCTTGGGATTGGCGTCTCGAATAGCCTGTTCATTCTTGGTACTGGCCTTACCCATCTGTGACGCGGCGATCTTTAGAATTGTGTCCGTTGGCTTGATGGTGTATGGTTTGTGCGATTTGTTCACTGTCGTCTGCTGCTGATTCTTTGCGGGACTAGTGGAATTATAAGGATAGGGAGGTTGAAACTCATAGAGTACTGCCGTACCTGTTACTTGAAGTTGTCCACCAGAGGGGGTGTAGAGACGTGTCTTCTCAGTGAGCGTTGAGAGCATCCAGTGACGGTTGGTTCCAGGTGTCGGGCCGGTGAGTGTTAGATAGGGAGGCTGAATTATGCTGCCCGAAGTTGTCGGAGCATCCAGCCATCGCTGCATCTCTTCCATATCAGAAATTGGCGCGTTTGATGTAATCGTGGCATCGCTGATGAAGTTCAGTGTCAACTGGAATGGCGAACGATCAAACCACTGCGTTGCCGCAACGCGGCGGGGACGATCAATAACCTGTACACCACCACTACCCGATACCTGAGACATCTCAGCCTCACCCATCACCATGACCGTAATAGGTCGATAGGAACCACCGGAAATTGGGTGCGGGGTGATGACGGTTAGTTGTCGTTGGTGAACCTGTCTCACCGGAAGCTTTGGTCTTTGAGGAGTAGGCTGGGGAATTGCCATTATGGCACTCCTACGACGTTAGGGCCAAAACCCCACTTTATACTACGTGTAACCGTTCCACCGGTTGCAACGACACCAGATGTTTTAAGGTACGGAGAAAGCGCCGCCGCAAGGGCTGCACCGATCATGGTAGGGGTGAGACCAATTGCTGCTAATGCCGCAGCATTCTCCTTAGCGAGTTTGCTAACACTAGCACCAGCGAGGTGAGTGTCCTTAGCGGCCTTACGCATTTCTCCAATGAGCGCATCAACCTTCTTCTGACCCTCATCGGCTTGCGCCTTCTGGTCTTGGAAGTATTTACGGGCATCAGGTGACAACTTCGTAAGAAGTGCCTTACTGTCTTCCATGTACTTCAAGTGAAAGTTATGAGCATATCTAGGAAGGTCCTGAGCGACTTCCGCTACCGTTGCTTTCTTGTCATTAAGGAGCTTGTGCATTCCAGATCTGGTGGTAGCTAAGTTCAGTTTTGGATCGAAGTAGCCACCACTAATCAGCGCAGCAGTCAATCCGTAATGCTTATCCTGAGTTTGTTTTGAACTACCTACAATGTCAGCGAAGACTCCGCGAGCCAATGACTTGTCTTTATTGATGATCTTGGTGAAGTCTTGCCAGTTCGCTCCATTCTTCGTCATCATTTTTAAAACTGCGCGGCGAAGAAGGGGCTTCTCTCTACCTGCGGCATTGAGAGTATCTGGCAAGTTCATGGCCAGAGCACGCATTTGTGCTTCGGTTCCGAGATCAACCTGCATCTTGCCGTAGCGAGGTCCGAGGTTAATCGTGTGGCCGGAGAGTTTCTTGGCTGCGGCCAGGGCATTCGCAAGCTGTCTTCCCTTGACTCCATAGAGAGTGCTGGTGGCTTGCGATCCAATAGCCTCAGAGTGTCTCATCGACCCTGTGTAGATATGAGCAGCGAGTTCGTAACGCTTCTTCGCTTCGTCATAACCAGGACTGTTGGCAAGAACTGCCTGCTCGTTGAGAGCCCATGAAACCTTTCCGCTCTTGCTCTTTGTTCCAGTGTAGAACTGGTGAAGGGCTTTGAGAGCCTTCTGGGCCTTGGCTGATGCTTCGAACGCATCTGATGCAGAACCCTTTATGTGGGCGTGGAACGGCTTCGGTGTCCCACCACTAAGCCATCCACCGAGCAATGAACCTAGTTTTCCGATAAGTGGAGTGGCTAATCCCATTAACATCGGAGCAGCCATCATCGCCATCATTCCGAATGGTCCACCAGCAAGGCTACCTAGACCCCCACCAATGCTACTTAGGAGACCCCCTCCCTCCGTAGCCATGGTTGAGCGAAGATCAGTTGTGCCGACCTTAGCCAATGTATCAAGGTTGCTCGACTTGTTGCGAAGGTAATCGACATAGGACTGATTTTTTGCAAGGCCAGCACCGCTCTTTACATCAGCGTTGTACTTTTTGAACGCCTCGGCTTGTGCCGCTGACGTTTTTTCAGCAGCTTTCGCAGCCTTGGTAGCTTGACCAAAGTAAACGTTCTGAGCCTGCTGGGAATTCATTGACGCATTGCCACCAACGGAGGATGCACCAGACATAGAGGTGCGGTAATCCTTGTTGAAACCGTACAAACCTCTCTGTTCAGGAGTCATGCGTGAAAGAGCGAGATTTTCGTTATAGGCGGCGAGTCTCTTGTTATAAGCGGAGGCGGACTCGTTCCATCCTCTTTTTAGACCACTTGATGCACCAGACCCACTCAAGGCACCTGAAGTTGCCTCTGTGTTGATGGCGATCCTCTCAAGGAGAACGTTACCGCGAGACATGGTTCCGTTGAGGACATTCTCGCTTGTGCTTAGTCCGGCGACGGTAGCACCTGAACCAATCTGCGCGTCAGTTAGACCTGCGTTGATGGATGCCCCACCAAGCTTACTGAGAATTCCCTTTTCGTGGGTTTTATAGATATTGAGAAACTTGAACGCGCCTGAGTTGGCGCGAGCATTCATAGCGGTGGTGAACTTAGAATCCTTACCAGCCATAATGCCTAGACGGTTATATCCAGCACCAATGAACGGTGATAGATGTGTCGCGAGTGTGGCAAACTTCGAGATGCCAGCAACACCCAGCAAGCCGAGAGCCATAGTTACGAAGGCGATGATGACGCCCTTGAACTTAGTAAGCCCCCCGATGACACCAGTCATGATGTGACCAAATTCAAGTCCGAGAGGCGTAAGTTCCTTACCAATGTTCACCAAGTCAACAATAACGCTTTGCTTCATACGCGCAAACTGCTGCGCTGGGGTGGCTAGGGCGCGTGCTTCTGCACTATGTAGATATCCAGGGTTCATTTCCTTGATCATGTGTGCCTTAATGCCTGAAAAAAGGTTAAGGTTATTCAAAAGTTCGGCCAGAGTAGCGAATTGCTTGGATCCACCAAATGACTTCGTTAAGATTAGATCGTACGCCTGGGTTTGTTCTTTTGAAGTAAGTTTATTAGCCATCCAGTCTTTAATGAACTTAGGTGAAAGTTCATTAGCCGACATGGTTTGAAGTTTTGCAATAGCTCCCGCGAGACCAGTGCCCCCTGGACGCGCCTGACCGGGCTTAGCTGAATTAAAGAAGTATGTAGCCATTGCAGCCGGGGTGAGGTGTCCCATACCTTCTTTCATCGTCTTTGCAGCAGAGAGAAGACCCCCTGGACCCGATAGGAGATTTTCCATCTCGCCGGGCTTGACGCCAATCATTGACAAGACTTGGGTACCCTGTGCAGAGGGGTTTGCGAACAGGTTAATGCCAGTCTTTACATAGTTACCAGCAATACCACCCGTCATTCCGGTGGATGTGAGTGTGTCTACCCAGGACGCCATATCGACTGCCGACAGGTTGTTAGCTTTTGCGGACGCTAGTAGTCCTCGACCGTAGGCCGGAACAATGTCGGACATTCGTATGTCACCAGAGCCAACCTGAGCGTTGACGAACGCTGCCGCTTTGGACGCACTTCTTCCAACTCCTCTAATGTTAGAGTTTATAAGAGCGATGCCAACTCGTGATGCTTGTTCTGATTCAGCACCAGTACCAATGTTTCCCAGAACATTGAGTTTGGTAAACTGTGTAACCATAGTGGTTAGTTGCTTATTCGTAGCCCCGAGACCATCGTTCCACGATGCCGTACCTGATGCCGCACGATAGATCGTGTTTGCTACGTCGGTGAGACCTTGACCAGTGCTCTTGGCTACCGTCTCCGCGAGGTTGGTGAGGAATCCCATCTTCGACGGAGCAACACCCGCCTGGGTAATGGTCTGGGTAATGAGTTTGTTGAACTGGGTGTACTGCTTAATGCCCTCGTAGGCAAGACCAGCTAATCCGATACCAGCCCACGTTGCGGCCTTCATAAGAGCCGGGGTAGCCATTTCGGCTAGACTCGTCATCTTCGCGTAACCAGTACCAAGGTTTGCTATGGCTGCGTCCTGCATGATGGCACTAGAAGCCATGCCAACTTGTAGGCCCTTGACGGCAGAAGCATAGATACCGGCATCTGTGGCCGCAACCTTATAAGCCCCACCCTGACGAATTATGGAATCAGTGGCAGTATTCGATGGTCCGATGAATTCTTCGTTAGCTTTATTGGCGAGATCGATACCCGATGCAGCCTCTTTACCGGCCACGCCCAATTTAACTAGAGCACCAGCGAGGATCTTGACCGCACCCTCGTCATCCTTAAAGACTACGCCAGCGTCTTCGAACGCAGTAACCATCCCTGCGGCCATGTCCCGAGCGTTTAACCCACTCTTGGAAAGGGCTAGGAGAGAACCGTCTAGGTCATCAACAGAAACAGAAAGCTTTCCAGCAACATCCATGGCACCGGCAGCGGCCTTGGAGAAGTCATTAACAGATGTAATGCCCTCTTTCGCGAGAACATCAATGATGATTTGAATAGCGTTCTCAGCCATCGATGTCCTGTGTAGTAGGGATAAGACACGAAAAAAGCCGCCCCGGAGGGCGGCGGTTTCGTCCGCGTGTACGGCGGAAAAATAGGTTGAGTGGGGTTACATCCTGAACTTCGCCATAATCCCTGCTAGTTCGTAGGATGTACGGGACGCCAATGCCTTGATTTCCTCAACTTTCTCTTTCTGCACTTCTTCTCGGGCCATCTTGGTGACAGCCATTGATATAAGAAAATCCTCATTGCCCTGATCGAGAAACTGTATTGGATCTTGACCCAATCGCATAGCGGCTACTGCCCACTTGATATGCGGATCGTCTTTCAGGGCTTCTAAAAAGCCGTGTCGGCCTCAGAGTTGGAGAGGTTAGAGAATTCGAGGAGGCGATTAGTGAACCATAGAAGGTCGCCGTCCGTATCGTTGAATACACCACGAACTAAGGAGGCAACTGGATCGCGAGGATCAATAGTGATGCCTAGGTGTTCAGCGGTGATGGGGCCAGTTACTCCGTCGAACTTGGTCCACTTGGATTCGTCGTCCGAACCAGTAACGGAGTAGTAGGTAAGATCTTTTTCGTCAGCCCGGAAGTAAAGCCCCTTGGTAGCCATAGCCACGAGGTCAGCATTCGCCTTCATACCAGAGTCATCTGGTGGCGTCTCACGGTTCGCTACCTGAGCGTTGTACTCATCCTGACGCTTTTTTATGGCGTTGATGAGTTCGGTCTGCGAGATGGGACGGATACGCACGAATAGGTAGGGGAGTCCATTGTCTGGGCTCCAACGAGGGACGTGGATATCCTTGTGCATCTTTCCCAAAAACTCGGCACGCTTTGCCTTAATGTCACCGAGAGGTGACGACGGTGGTGCGAGTCCCACTTCGGACTCGACTGCGAACCTAGGCGTTATAGCTGGTTGCTCCGGTACATTGACCGAATTATCCTGTTCGTCATTAGGCGTGTCGGGTTTGATGTCAAGTGCCATTCGTCCTCCCTGGAAGAATAGTTAGTGTGGAAAAAGATCCGTTGGGTTAGTTGTTGACCGAAGAAGTGGTGAACTTAACACTCCACTGGCGTACCGCACCCGATTCGGCGTCAGCGCCACCGTCAGAGATCTCGGAAAGAACACCGGCATATGCGCGAGGAGATCCCCAACTTACCCCACCAGGGGTGAGAGGGTTGAGGGATACACTTGCGCTCACAAGTCCAGCCGAGTTTCGAATGGCTGTCTGAAGAGCGTAGTCGCCATTGTAGCTGTTGTTCTGGTCGTTGTTATCGTTGAACCCCTTGCTCAGCATGATGTCTGAGTAGACAGGGAGTGCGGCAACAATAACCTCGTTTCCCATCCCCGAAGGACGGTACTTGGTGTTAGACGAAGTAGCATCACCTCCAGAGAACTTATCGAAGGTAACGATCCAGGTCTTGCCAGTGAGATCTTTGAAGGTCAATACGGCCTGCCACTGTTGCTCAGAGGCGTACTGGAGGTTTTGGGCAGTGATAGTAGACATCTAGTGGCTCCTCAGTGGACTAGGCTGGAATAGCCGTGGTCAAGTTGTACTTGGTGATGTTGATGTTCACGTTCTCAGCGAAAGGTGAGAGCTTGACAGCAATGTTTGCGTTAACAGCTCCGGCAGCGATAGTGACGATTGTGTTAACCGCAGGACCGGTGTTCACGGAGTAAGCATCGCCGGACGTAGCGCCGTAGAGGGAGCCGCGCTGATAGTAGCCAAGCATCAATCCGCTTAGGGCACCATTAAGACGAGCGAAGAACTTACCCTTAGGGTCGATCTCTCCGAACACGAAGGTCTCGGCTAGGTTGCCCGCTTCGAATACGATTTGCATACGCATACGCACGTTGTTGAGGTAGGTCCATGCTGGGTTGAAGGCCGCAGAGCGGAATCCCCATAGAACGAACTGACCGGTTGGAACCTGCTTGATGACACAGATTCCGTCAGCATTGAGGTTAGCGAGGTCGCTCTGCACGTAGGTCTGAGTAACTCCGGTGATGTAGCTTGAGGCGAACCCAAGTCCAGCAGCAGGAGAGTTGGCGTCAGAGTTAGCGTCGTTGACAGCGGCGCAAGCAGCAGCATACGCACTTGGAGCAACCGTACGGTTGAACACAGGGCTCGTCAAGGACGAGGAGTTGGTGTTCACGATACCGGGAACCACTACCCATGGAGCGAAAACAGCAGCGTACGAAGAGTCGGCAGCAGCAGCCTGGAA
>QGNH01001518.1_pt1 | contig 19720 bp, 33 predicted proteins | sample 1735481 | NCBI WGS metagenome assembly QGNH01 (sample SAMN09239004, study PRJNA386568) | Viral metagenome, whole genome shotgun sequencing project.
TGCCCGAGGCCCGCACGGTCGCGCTGCCCGCTACGGTGAAGCTCCCCTTTCCGACGAGGTGGGGGTGGTGTCCCGCGGCGAGCGCGGCGTCAAGCTCCTGTTGGGTTCGAACGTCAGTGCAAGCCACGGTTCACAACCTCCAAGAGAACGGCCCGAGCACAGCCCGGCCGACGAGAAGAACAAGCGCGAGTACGATCAGGAAGAGCAGCATCAGAAGGGAATCTGGTCGGGATCGATGTCGCCGGGGTCACGCCGCGCGGCAGCGAGTGGCACCACCGGGGCGGCTTCCTTGGGGTGCATGACGTAAGCCCCCGCAGTCCCGGCGGGGTTCTTCACCACAGGGTCCCAGCCCGTGCAGACAGCCGGACCGCCATCAGCGGGCGTCGCCCAGACGACGGCGTTCCCGTGCTTGCTCGTGAGCAGCCGGCGCTGGCACTCCGTGCAGACCCCCTTGGCGATGATCTCGCCGCGGTCCGGAGTGAGGACGGGCGCAGTCGCCGGTGTGGCCGGCGCTGCGCTCCGTCCCGTGGAAGTGGGGGCTGTGCGATGTGCGGGCGGGGACGGGGCTGGCGGGGCGTCCTCCTCCGCTGGCGGCGCAGCCCGGTCCTCGAGATCCTGCGTTACCAGATCGGACCAGGCCGTGGCGATGATGGTCGCGGCCACGAGGGCCCGCTTGTCCGCCATCTTGAGGATGGTGTTCTCGGCGTCGGCGACGTCGGGGTTGGAAACGCGACCCACCGTCTGCCCGACGATGGCGGAGTCATCCTTGCCGAACTTGGCCCCGCAGCCGCCCTTCTTGGCGAAGCAGATCCAGCCGCCGCCGTACTCCTCCCTGCCCTTGATGATGGCGGGCTTGGAGCACAGCGGGCAGACCCGCTCGGACTGCCGGTAGCGGTACTTGACCTCCCAGGAACTGCAACTGCCCGAAGCTTGAGCCACGCACAGGTGGGTCTCGGTGTCCGGCTGCCAATAGACGCGGCAGCGGCGACGGTAGCGGATGAAAGGCTCGCCGCCATGGAGGTCGCCGGTCAGGTCGATGTCAGGAGTTTCCTCGTCCTCCAGCTCGGCCCTCAACCCGAAAGCGTTGAGGAGCGTCTCGGCGCCAGATTTGCCCAGCACCTTCTTCGCGTCGGGGCGGTCGGTGACGCCGGGGATCTCCACCAGCGCGCCCTTGACGTCGACCAGCACCTTCGCCATGAACTTGCGCCGAGCCTGCACGGCCGCCCGGGCCGCCGCGATCGAGATAACCATGGTCGGCGTCCACCCTGCGGTGGAGACGGGCGCGCGCGGCCGGATGGCGACCGCAGTGGGTGCCGGCACCTCCTCGCCGGTCGTCGCGTCGATGGTGGTGATCTCGGTGTTCACGGCTTCTCCCAGGTACGGGCTATGCGGTTCAAGCTCTCGATGAGCAGGTAGCGGTACGCCTTCGGGGTGAGTTCGATGCTGCGCATGGCCGTCTCACCCGTCAGACGGCCTGAGCCGATGTGCTGCCCGCTGCCGCTGTTGCCGTACTTCTCGCCGAGGGGTCGGAGCTGGTGCGTGCTCATCAGTCCCCCTCGTCGGCGAGCGACTCGCGCGTCTCGCCGTGGGCGTCCATCCAGCAGCGGGCGCACTCGCACGTCCCGACGCCGTGGCAGTGGTCGCAGACCTCGCCGCAGAAATCGCAGCACACCCCAGAGCCGCCGCACTCGCGGCACGGCAGCGCGCTCATCGGTCGACGCGAGGGGTGCGCCCCTCGGCCCAGGCGATCCCGTAGCGGTTGCGGTTCACGTTCTCGGCGCGGTCAGCAACCACGATGGCGCGGGCAACGTCGATGACTGCAACGTCCTTGCCGGCAGCGGCGAGCAGCAGGGCGATGTAGGCGTCCATCACGACGCCTCGGGGACTCGCGTCCCGTAGCTCTCGTCGACGGGGCCGTGGCCTTCCAGCCAGCGCTCAACGGTGACACCGTTCTCTCGGCGCTGCGCGGCGATGATGCGGCGTCCCGAAACCACCATCCACACCTCGGGGTGGCGCTTCCAGGTGCCCGAGTGGTCGCCCCCGCCGTTCAGGATGTCGATCGGGGCCAGGAGCTCCATCACCAGTCCGCCCGAGCGGCGGCCCGGTCCTCGTCGGCGCGGTCGCGGGCGTCGGCCTCATCCACAGCGCGCTCCTCGCACGCCGGGCATCCCCACCGCTCGCCGTTCCACTGGAGCTTCGCCCCGCAGTCCTCGCACTCGAGGCGAGAGATGATGGGGGCCGTATCATTCATGGGTGTCGGTCTCCTATCCAGATCGGCCACGGGCCCGGGGTGTTTGCGCACCGCCGGGCCTCTCTTCGGATATACTAGCAGGGTGCCTAGCAGGCGTCAATACAAAACGCAAGGTCCCCGGCTCCGTGAGTGGAGAGAGGCGGCCCGGCTCACTCAGGCTGATCTCGCGACCCTGCTGACGGTGGACCCCGCCACCGTGTACCGCTGGGAGGCCGGAATCGCCCTCCCCCGCCGCGGCATCAGAGGCAGGCTCGCCCGCCGTCTCGGCATCAGCCGGGAGGACCTCGAGGCGGGACTGGCAGGGTAGGGCGGCGTCCCGTCGGGCCCGGCAGTTACCGCACAGCCGCAGCAGCTGGTCCCCGGCGTCTCCCTCGACCGCGACCAGGCGGTCCCGGAAGCGGACGGGGACGCACTCCGGGTACAGGTGGAAGACGGTCGCGCCTTTAGCGTGGCCCCCCGGTAGACGCTCCCCCGGCCGCGGGAGGTCACCGTCGGCGATCGGGCCCCCGCAGTTCGGGCAGCCGTCCTCCGGGCGGTCGTAGAACCTGACGCGACAGTGAGCGCAGTGGGAGTGGTAGGTCATGGCTTGCGCACCGTTTCCATGGGGCGTGGTGTGTGCGGCAGCTCGGCGGGAGCTCGAGGCGCGAAGCGGCCGGAGAGAATCCCAGGGATCCCCGGAAGGTCACTCGGACGCCACAGGTAGACCTCGGCGCCGTTCTCGCGGAAGGCGGCGAGCCATGCCCGCTGGTCCAGCGTCGGCTGTCCGACGTCCGACTTCAACTCGATGGCGAGGATGCGGCCGCGGCCCACCGCGAGGATGTCCGGGAAGCCCTTGCCGTCGCCTTGGACTGTCGTGCGCATCCCGTGGGCTGTCCAGGCCGGCCGGGCGTGGGAGGTGCGGAACTGGTAGACGCGGAGCAGATCGAGGACCGCGCGGAGCAGGTCGTCCTCGGTCATCGGATCACCACCACGACCAGAACCGCCCAGATGACGGCTGCGAACGCGAGTCCCCACAGGATGCCGCGCATTCCATCCCCGTCGAGCTCGTCCCCTCCCCACCGCTGGCAGTCCGGCTCCCCACAGCGGCCGTCGAGGTGGGGCACGTCGCTGCCGAAGCGGCCGTCACGTCTGCGGGTGAACGCCCACGGGCGGGGTGCACTCATCTCCCGATCGCCCACGAGATTCCCCAAGCCACGGCGAAGCCGAAGAGCATCAAGGCGAAGGACGCCAGAATGACCAACTGGGCGAGTTCCCAGGGATCGAGCACGGGTGCCTGTTTCATGACGGCGTGACCAGGCGGCGCGCTGCGAGCACGCTGCGGACGGAGGCGACCCCGCCAGCCAGCTCCTCCGGCGTCACCGGCCTCTCTGCGACCGGCGGCAGCCATGCCACCGTCTCTCGCGCCTTGGGCCTCACCCCCGCCTCCCTCTCGGCGTCTCGGAATCGCTCGATGTGCTCGGCGTTCCGCAACAGCAGCGTCAGTTCGTTCCACACCTGCCCCTCCGAGTTCTCGCCGCGGTTGTGCGGCACATGGCGCCAGCCCACGACGGCGTCGAGGACGTCAGCCAGCGGGTAGCTCTTCAGCGCGAGGCGGATCTTCTGGCGGCGCTCAGTGGTGAGCACCGTGTTCCCGTTCTTCCCCGCGGCCGTTTTCCAAGCCTCGAAGACCTGGGCTACGGCCCCCGTCTCCGGCGGAGGCGGGGTGAGATGCGAAGCATCGATACTGGGTACGGGTTCGGGAACGGGACTCCCGGCGCGCTGGCGCGCACGCGAGGGAGCGTCACCCGTGACGGGCTGTGACGTCACAGGTGTGTCACCGTGACGCCGTTCTCTGTAGAGGCGCGTGCGCTCGCGGCTAGTGAGCGGGTTGAACTTCTCGTAGTTCCGGATGACGAAGACGTCCCCGTCCTGCAGCCAGAGTGCCTCGTCGGCACCGGTGGAGGTCAGGAGCTCGGCGAGGGCGCTGTCGAGATCGCGGAGGCGGAGCTTGCCGGCGAGTGGGATCACGTCCCGCTGCTGGTGGAGGCGTCCAGCCCGAGCGTTGCGCCGGCTGTAGGTGATGCCGCATACGAAGAGCCGGAAGGCTTCGGGGCCGAGGAACGCCAGCTCATCGTCCGTGTTGTCGTCGAATCGCGCCCAGCTCACGTGGGGCCTACGGCAGCTGGTGGCCGCAGGCGGCGCAGCACCCTGGCGGGAATGGCAGGCGCAGGCGGCTCTTGTTCACATCGTCGACGTCCTGGAGGAGCACGCCGGCCAGGCGCAGCCGCAGCACCAGCGTGGAGAGGCGGCCGTAGGACGAGATACCCAGCGCCCGGCCGAGCTCCGCTGTCGTGGGGCCGCGGCCTAACTCCGGCGTCAGCTCAACGATGGCCCAGAAGGCATCCCGCTGCCGTGGCGTTAGCCTGCGGATCCGCTCAGCGATTCCCGGGTTGAACCGGGGGCTCTCCTCCAGGTCGGTGGCGATCACGCCGCGCCCAGTTCGACGGGCCACGGACCGCGGCTCCGGACCAGGAGGCCGAGCGTTTCTGCGTCCTCCACCCTTCGGCGGGCTGTTCTCTCGCTGCAGTGCAAGATGGCGGCCAGCTGCAGATAGCTCGGCGGGAGACGGTGCAAGGCGACGAAGTCGCGGACCTGGTCAGCGGCGATGCGAGTGAGAGCCTGGCGCCGCCGGGTCATTGCGTCGCCGCCGTGCGCTGCTGGCGTAGCCGCTGACGTAGCCGCTTTTCGTAGGTGCTCTGGGACTCACGGGCGCACGTGCGACAGATGCGGGCGCCGTCAGGTCGGACGGTCGTGTTGCTGGTGTCGTAGGGGTGCCCGTGCGGGCAGTGGGTCTTGTTGGCGCTCGCGNNACGCATAGCTGGACCCGGCAGAGGTGGTCTACCTCGAACTCATGCCCTGGCGGGAGGGGCCCGTGCCAGACCTGCCACATCCACCGGTGAGCGGTGGTGGCGGTCGCCTTGCCTGCGATGCGGCCCCAGACGAGCCCGTATCCACCCTGGGTTGCCTTACCCGTCCAGATCCAGCAAGGGGAGCCGTAGCCGCGGTCCTCGGTCTGCCACGCTGGCATCGGGATGGACCAGAAGACCGGCCCCGCTTGGTCCTGGAAGTGGCGGTTATCAGGAGGAACTTCTTCAGCTTCCACTCTAGCCTGAGACTCTACAGCCCCCCTCAGCCGCTTGTCAAGCCCCGGCCACGCCGAGGCCATTCAGCCTCCGAGCATCAGGGAAACTTGCCAGCCGTCCCCCTGGAGTTGCGAGAACGAGTAATTCTGCACACCCCGGTGGCTGACAGAGACGCCGTAGAAGCTCTCTCGCGGCAGCCCCGAGGCGACGAAGGGGAAAGTGCAGGTGGTGCCGGCGCCTGAGACGGAGGCCGTGCCGAGCTGGCCGGTGCCGACGATGGTGCCGGACTGGTCCGTGACGGTCACCTGGGTCCCAGGGCCGATGTCGCTGTAGCCGCCCTGACCGAAGCAGTTGGACTCGGCCGTGGCAAAGTCGATGAGGGCGAGACTGCCCGTGATGCTGTAGCTCGACGTCGTCGCGCTCGTGACCACCTTGAGCGCCGGCGAGCCGCAGGCTGAGGCGCAGAGAGCCGCTGCGATCGCCCCGATGAGGACCGAACGGCCGTTCATGCCGGGGACTGTAGCACGCCCCGGGTGGGTGGGGAAACCCCTCCGCTTGCGGGTCGGCAGGCCACGAACGAATATTCGCTTCGATGGTAGTCGCCGCCCGAGGCAAGCCGCAGGTCTCCCGGATGGGGGTGCTGTGGGAGGCCCTCTTCGGCCGGCCGCCTACCAAGGCGGAGACGAAAGCCTGGGAGAACGCCATCGCCGCCAGCGACGAGTACTTCGACAAGGTGGGGTCAGACGCGCCCTGCCCCAGCTGCATGGTCCGAATCGAGCACCGCCTGATGCCAATCGCGTGAGGGAATGATGCGCACCGATCCCGCCTTCCAGTATCTGCCCCCGATGGCCGAGGGCGACTACCAGCGGCTCAAGGAGTCGATCGCCCGGCATGGGTTCCTGGCCGGTAACGAGGTTCTGCTCCTCGAGGACGGCCGCATCCTCGACGGCCACCATCGGGCGAAGGCCTGCGCCGAGCTGGGGATCCAGTGTCCGACCCGGGTGGTCGAGGTCCCCGAGGAGGCCCGCTGGGACTTCGTCTACCTGATGAACGTCCCCCGCCGGCATCTGCTCGTCGAGGATCGGACGCGCCTGGTCCGCGAGTACCTCCACCGCCATCCCGCCGAGTCGGACCGGTCCATCGCTCGGGCGTCCAGTGTCTCCCCCACCACGGTGGGGAAGCTCCGCGGCGAGGAGCATGTCGGGCCGAGCCCCCAGGCTGCCACCCGCCGGGATCATGGCGCCGAACTGTCCAGCGTGGACAGTTCCGAGGACGAAGAGGGCGGCGAGGACACGGCCGCCGAGAACTACGCCGACCACCGCAACCAGCTCTGGGTCGACGTGGTGATCGGCTACCCGGCGCCCTCCGAAGGGGAGCGCAAGCGCCAGGGGACGGTGCCCTACCCGCAGGCCTCGATGCGTCTGGAGTGGAGGTCGGGGCGGATGTACGTCACCACCCCGGTGCCGGACAGCTTGATCGCCCAGGGGCCGCTGGCGAATGACATCGCCTTCCGGCTGAAGAACGAGTTGATGCACCGGCCTCTGGAGACGGTGCGTCGCAAGGAGGCCATGGCGTGAGCGAGCGAGTGACCGTGATCGGGATCTGCAAGCCCAACTGCGCGCCCATCCAGGTGCTGACCAAGCAGCGGGCCCGGGACGTCCTGGGCAAGATCGAGGCGGCCGTGGAGCTCGAGCGCGGCCTCTGGCTGACGAACGCCTCCGGCCACGAGACGCACCTCCCGCTGGAGAGCTTGCAGAACGTGGTCGAGGTCTCCGAGCAGGAGATGACCAGCCAGGCTGAGCAGCAGGAGGCGATCGGCCGCCAGGTGCTCGAGCAGGCACAGCGTCAGGCGCTGGCGGGCGGAGGCCCAGGGATGCCGATCCCGCTGCTACGCCGTGGCTGATGGCACTAGCGTCCCCGATCCGCCGTTGCCTCCCCCACCGGAACTCCCGCCCTCGGTGGTCGCCAAGGCGGACCAGGGAGAGGCGCTGATCCGGGACACCGGGGTCCGGGTCGCCCAGCTCTCGGCCGCGTTCCTGAAGGAGCTGATAAAGGCCGGCGTCCCCCCGCCGTTCCTGGTCCCGCTCTGCCAGCAGTACCTCGCCCACCTCTGCCAGCGGTTCATGTGATGCTTGCCGTCAGCGTCGCCGTCAGCGTCCGCCCGGCCCTCTCGGTGGTCCTCTGCCCGTCCGGCAAGATCCCCTACGCCACCCACGACGAGGCAAGACGTGCTGTCAAGGGCCAGGGCACGCATCACGGCAGTGGGTTGGCGCCGTACGCCTGTCGGAGGTGTGGGGCTGTCCACCTGACCTCCAAGAGCCGGGGAGCGCTCAGGGAGGCGCAGAGACACCATGCCTGAGCAGCTCGCCACCCACGCCGACGGCTCGCTCCGCTACCGCGCCCAGCCCGGGGTTCTGAGCGGCGGCCTCTGCGTGCGCTGCCGCATCCGCGCCGGCCTACCGGTCCCGAGATTCGTGAGGCCGAGAGGTGCCTGACGCCTGCCGGAAGTGCGGCCTCCCCCACCCCGGATGCACCGGCCACCGCAGTCGCAGGGTTGACGGAAGGCTGCAGCCCTGCAAGCAGACCCGGGGCCTGGTGCCTGTCACAGAGGGGCAGGTCTGCTACGCCCATGGCGGAGCGACGCCAGCGATCCAGGTCGCCGCCGAGCGCAAGTCCAGACGCGAGGACGGCCAGCGGAAGGCCGCAGCCCTGGTCGAGGCCTACATCCAGGAGCACCCGAACGCCGACCCGATGCTGGAGCTGATCCGGATGGTGCTGCAGACGGCGGCCTGGGAACGGGCGCTGGCGATGCTGCTGTACCAGGAGGACGACGTCATCGAGAGCGTCGACTACGGGGTGGGCGGGTCGCGGCGGGAGGAGAACATCCGCTACCGCCAGTGGAAGGACGCGGCCGATCGGCTGGTGAAGTTCAGCAAGGTGGCCGTGGACGCTGGGGTGGAGACGAAGCAATTGGAGATGCTCAAGGAGTTCGCAGCGACCTTCGGGGGCATCCTGACGGCGGTCCTGGGTGATCTCGGGCTGCCTGCAGAGCAGCAACAGCGAGGCCGCGAGCTCTATGCGCGGCGTCTCCGGCTGGTCGCCGGCGGAGGGAGTTGACCCATGGCCAGTGATATCGCAGTCAAGATCCGAGCGGTCGCCAAGGAACGCGAGCAGCTGCAGGCGGCCGTCGAGAAGGTCGGCGCCAAGGAGACCGCGCTCCGGCGGCAGATGACCACGCTCGACCGCGAGAAGGAGCGGATCGAGGGTCGCATCGCTGAGATCGACGCAGCGCTCCGCCCGCTGGAGTCGCTGCTCGGCGTCAACCCAGGCCCGTCAACCCAGGCCCGTCAACCCAGGCCCGTCAACCCAGGCCCGTGGTACGCCCGACGGAGGGCACTCAGCGCTCACGCATCCTCGCGGCGATCGGGCGGCGCGATCTCGACGAGTTCAGCGCCCAGAGCGTCGCGGACGAGACGGGCGAGTTGTTCGCAAGCTGTGTAGCCTTCATGGACATTCTCGTCAAGAGCGGCCAACTTCACCGGGTGCGCCCGCGCGTCTACCGGATCGCCCGAGCAAGCGCCGCGTGAAGAACGTCGTCGACGCGCTGATCGTCCTCGCGGTCGTCCTGCTGTACGTCGCGCTGGGGGTGGCTGGAGCGTGGCTGGTGTGGCACTGGACGTCGCTGCTGGCCTGCCTGCTCGTCTGGGTCGGCGGCTGGGCGGTCGCCGGGCTGGCGTCCTGGTGGGCGCTGATCCAAGAGCCGCCGGTTGGCACACCCTGACGTCTACTCGCTGGCCGCCGACGTCCTCGACCCGCCCAAGCGGGACACCTGGGGGCTGATCGGCTACGAGCCGGCCTGCGTCCCTCGGATCGAGGCCCGACGGCGCGGCGAAGAGATCCCGGCCTGCGGGGAGTGCCCGCAGGAGCTGGCTGCGGTCGCCACCGAGGACGACATTCTCTACGGCGGGGCCGCTGGCGGCGGGAAGACGAAGTGGCTGGTGGCCCTGGGGCTGCGCGAGTGCGACCAGCACCCGCTACTCCGCGCTGGCCTCTTCCGCAGGACGTACGACGAGCTCGAGGAGGGCCCGCTGGCTGAGCTGGCCAAGTTCGGCTACGGCGAGGCCCTCGGCTGCCGCTGGGACAAGACGCTCCACGAGCTCTGGTTCCCCAACCGGGCGGTCATCCGCTTCCGCTACCTGGAGAACCTCCTGGACGCCACCCGACGTCAGGGCGGCGAGTACCAGCTCCTGCTCCTCGACGAGGTAACGCTCTTCGCCCCCGGCATCGTCGACGTCGTCCGGGAGCGGGTGAGGACGTGGGCGGGCGGGCCGCCGGTGATCGGCACCCGTAGCACGTCGAACCCGGGCGGTGCGTCCCACGGGGCGGTCAGGGAGCGCTACATCACCCCGACTGCGCACGGCGACCATGTCCACACCGACGAGCAGGGCCACACCGTGCGCTTCATCGGCGCCAAGGTCGGCGACAACCCCTTCGTGGACGAGGGGTACAAGGCCCGGCTGATGGCCATCCCCGACCCCCAGCGGCGGGCGGCGATGCTGGACGGCTCCTGGGACATCTTCGCCGGCCAGGTCTTCTCCCAGTGGCGGCATGACCGGGACGTCGTGGACCCCTTCCTGCTGCCGGAGAGCTGGACAAGGTACGCCGGCATCGACTACGGCCGCGCGGCGCCGTGGTGCGTCCTGTGGGCGGCCGTCGACGAGGACCGCCGCGTCTGGGTATACCGCGAGCTCTACGAGATCGGCGTCGACGAGAGCGACCAGGCCCGCCGGATCCTCGCGGCAGAGGCGGATGGGCAATCGCAGGCGGTCGGTGACGATGGCGTCCGCCGCCAGGTGCCGGAGCCGTTCCCGTACCGCGTCTGCGACCCGGCGATGGCGGCGCGCGCGTCCGAAGCTCCCTCGATCATGCAGCGCTACGCGGAGGTCGGCTGTGCAGTTCACGCGGCGGTCAACGACCGTCTGGCTGGCTGGGCGCGGATCCACAGCTACCTCGCCGATGGCCCGGCCTGCGCCATGCACCGCGCGCTGGGCTGGGATCGCTGCCCGCTGTTGCACGTCTTCGCTGGCTGCGAGAACCTCATCCGGACGCTCCCGGCGCTCCCCTACGACGCCCACAGGACCGAGGACGCCGACACCCACGCCGAAGACCACGCTCCCGATGCGCTGCGGTACCTGCTGATGGCGCTCGGTGGAGAGCCTCAGTACGACGTGATCTCGGATGAGACCTACGCCGCCGCTCAGCAGAGCGAGCTGGCGGCGACGGTGGGGCCGTTCGCGGTGCCGGCAGGCCAGAGGCTACACGACCTCGGTGACAGTATCGACGACGATGGCTGGGGCATCCCTTCGGCAGTCGACCAGGAGCGTCCATGGTGATGCGTTGTCCGGGCGACGTCAGGGGTGACCCGGAGCCTGGACGGGTTGCCTCCCCGGGTTGCGATGCTCAGTGATCCCGACCGAGAGCGTGCGGCGTGGCTGGCGTGGTTCCGCGAGGCCGAGGTGGAACTGGGAACAGCGAGTGATCGCCTGATGGGGCTGTGGATCAGCGAGCACAAGCTCAGCGAGGCCTACCTCGAAGCCGTCGAAGCATTCAAGCGAGCGTGGTGGCGCTGGAGGACCCGGCTGACCGCGCTCAACGCCTATATGGACCACCGCCATCGGAGGGCACATCCGTGACCACAGGACTGCGCCGCGGCCTGCTGCCGCTCGACCCCGCCAAGCACGCTCGGTTCAAGAGCCTCGCCGAGTACGGCTACACGCTGCCGATGCCGGCGTACCCGATCGACCGCACCGAGAGCGCGGCCATCCCGGCGAACGGCTGGGGCATGGGCGGCAACGGGCCCGACCCGACCCTCACCGTCAACGACCGCCAGCCGGTCGGCGACTGCGGGCCATGTGCGGTCCCGCTGCACGCTGACATGCTCGCTGCCGCGCTCTGTGGCCTCCCGCTGGGCCACAACACCATGACCAGCGACGAGATCGTGGACCTCTATCTTGAGTACACCGGGGGCCAGGACACCGGCGTGGACCTTGGCGACTGGCTGCTCTGGCTCTTCCAGAAGGGGTACATCGAGGGCTTCGTCAAGCTCTCGCTCGCCGAGATGGACGCCGCTCTGGCGCACTTCAACGTCGTGGTCGTGGGCGTCAACCTCAACCCGCAGGCGGACCAGCAGTTCGCCACCGGCTTCCCCTGGAACGTCGGCCCCGGCGACGAGCCGGACCCGAGCGAGGGCCACGCCGTTCTGTTCGTCTACCGCGGAAGCCCGACCGGCACCGCCGGGTACATCAGTTGGGGCCAGCAGGTGATCGCCACTGGCGCGTGGCAGGCAGCCTGCCCGCAGCAGGCCTTCGCGGTCATCACCGAGCAGGAGGCCGAGGCTAGGGGCTTCCCGTTCGGTCAGATCATCGCCGATCTCAAGGCGTTGGGTGGGACCGCCGTGAATCCCGCCCAGCCTCCCACACCGGTCCCGGTGACGCCGCCCGCGGCCGTCACGCCGAGCTGGCTGGGCTGTACGGGGGCACTCGCCCTGGCGGCCTCGCTGTTGCTGCTGCTCCGGTGACTGCGCGCGTCAGCCCGGAGGAATGGCTGGCGCACCAGGCGAAGACGGTCAAGTGCTCGACCTGTAAGCACCCCGCACTCGCTGAGATCGAGAAGCTCCACGCCTCCGGCTGGCCATCAGCACAGATCGCACGCTGGCTGAAAGAGGCGTACCCGGAAGCGCCGACGGCCGCCCACACCCTCCGTGAGCACTTCCGGGAGCACCCCGCATGACCGCAGATCCGAAGGTCACTCCGGAGCACTTCGCCGAGACGGAGGAGCTGAAGGCCACCGTCCGGAGTCTGGAGCGTCGGTTGCGGCTGTCGCAGGCCAAGACCCACGACCTTGATGGAGCCGCGGCAGAGCGCGACGAGCTCCAGCGGCGGCTTGCCGTCACGGGGCGCATCGGGGCCCGCGACATCACCGTGCCGCGGTGGATGGCGACCAAGGCCCAACGCTCCACGTTCCACGCCACCCCGACGCTCCTCCTGACCGACACTCACTTCGATGAGGTGGTGCTGCCGGAGCAGATCGACTGGCTCAACGCCTACAACCGCAAGATCGCCAAACAGCGGTTCCACCGCTGCATCGAGACGACCATCATGTTGGCCCGTGAGTTCCTGACCGGGCTCACCTACGATGGCTTCCTGCTCATGGTAGGCGGCGACATCTTCTCGGGGATCATCCACCAGGAACTCCGGGAGACCAACGAGGTTCCGATCCTCAAGTCCGTGGCCTACTGGGAGGACGAGCTGGCGGCTGGGCTGGACCGGCTGGCCACAGAGTTCAGCAAGCTCCATGTCGCCTGCACCTACGGTAACCACGCCCGCCAGAGCATCAAGCCCATCGCGAAGAACCGGGCGTGGGACACCTTCGAGTGGCTGATGTACACCCACCTAGCCAAGCACTTCGCTGGCTCCAAGGCGATCACCTTCCAGATCCCTGACGGGCCCGACTGCCTTGTTCAGAGCTATGGCACTCGCTACCTGCTGACCCACGGCGACCAGTTCCGCGGCGGCTCCGGCATCTCCGGCTCGATGACCCCGCTCATGCTCGGCAGCTATCGCAAGACACGCCGGGCGATGTCAGCCGGCAAGCCCTACGACATCATGGTGCTGGGCCACCGCCACGAGTATGTGTGGCTCCCCTCCTACGGGATCATCACCGGGGCGTCCCTGGTGGGCTACAACGAATACGCCTATCAGCACAACTTCGGCTTCGAGGAGGCCAACCAAGCCTTCTGGGTCGCCACTCCGGAGCACGGGGTGACCTTCCCGATGCAGGTCTACGTTCAGGACCGCAAGGCAGAGGGCTGGTGACCCACATCTGAGGCTGATCGCCCGAGCGGCGACCATCTGCACGTGACCGCCCTCCCTTGGCGCCGTGGTGCCGTGGCGCCGCAGGCCGCCGAGATCCCTGACCTCGAGGAGGCGAACGTCCTCCGCTTGCCGCTGCGCCACGAGCTCTACGAGGCTATGGACAGCGACGAGGAGGGCGCGGCTGGCATCCAGCGGGTCGGCTACGAGTGGGGCGGCGCCGGTGCCGGCGAGACCAACACCGAGACGCTGATCGCCAAGAACGGCGACCGCAAGCGCCAGCTCGTCGCCCTGGCCCAGCTCTACATTCAGTGCATCTGGGTATCGGCCTGCGTCGACGCCGCTGCCGAGGCCATCACCGCCGGCGGCCTCGAGGTGGTGCCGGTGAAGTCATCGATCGCCGACCCGGATCCACCCCGCACCCCGCAGCTCGTGCGCCTTGAGAACCTGCTGCGCTTCGTCAACCGCCGGGAGGACGCCATCCAGCTCCTCCGCAAGGCGATCGTGGACCTGCTCGTGTTCGGTGACGCCTACCTCGAGGTGGGCTTCCTGCTCAACGAGCCGGCCGCCATCTGGTCGCTGGACGCAGCCTCGATGATCGTCCAGACCGACCGGCACGGGAACTTGATCGGCTACCTCCAGGTGCTGGAGGACAACACTCGGGTGCCCTTCACGCTGGAGCAGGTCATCCACGTCTCGGTGGACGCGCCCCGCGGCGGCATCTACGGCTGCCCGCCCACCCAGAAGGTCGAGATCTCCGCCACCGCTTGGCTGTGGGCCCTCGCCGCACTCAAGCAGATGGGCAAGGACGGCTTCGTCAGCCGAATCCACGTTGACTACGACTCCTCGGCCCAGGACAAGGAGATCCAGCGCTGGTGGCAGCGCTACCTCACCCGCAACCGCGGCGTCCGGAACATGGCCACCCCGGTGGTGACCAAGAACGCCAAGACCTTCACCGAGCTCAACCGCACCTCACCCACCGAGATCCTGTCGACGTTGAAGGACCTCCGGGACCAGATCGTCAGCGGGATGCACACCCCTCCCCAGAAGGTCCAGATCGTGGAGAGCGGCAACCTGGGCGGCGGCACGGGCGAGGCGCAGGACAAGACCTGGCGCGGCGAGGTGGTAGGGCCGATCGGCAACCTGCTGCTGGAGAAGCTGAACTACTCGATCGTCCAGCAGGGCTTCGGCATCACCGACTGGGAGATCCGCTTCGGCCAGATCGACTACCGGGACTCCGCGATCGTAGAGACCATCCGGGACCTCCGGCTCCGGAACGGCGCCTGGTCGCTGAACGACTACGAGCGCGACATCCAGCAGGCCGAGACGCCGGGCGGAGACATCCACGTCCTGGTGACCCGGCAGGCGGTCCTCGACTGGGAGAACATGAAGAACTACGCGGCCATGACCATGGGCCTGCCCGGTGGCGCGGCTCCCGGCGCCGCGGCGAAGCCTCCCTCCGTCCCGTCCGGTCTGCCCGAGCCGCCTGACGACGCCGACCCCGGCGAGAGCTCGCCGGCGGCGGCCATGATCGAGCGCCACGGCGGTGACGACGCCTTCCACCGCATGGTGGCCGGGAAGACCCCGGCTGACGCCGAGATGGGCAAGCTGACCGAGGCCTGGGCCAAGGCGTACGCCCACCGACGCAAGCAGGCCCTTCGCCAGCTCGCCCCACCCAAGGAGTCAGAGTGATGTCTGCTGTTCTCGATCTCACCACCGGCCAGCCCGTCAGTGGCGAGCCCAATCAATCCCCGCCGGGCACCGTGAGCTGGGACGGGACCAAACTGACGTTCTCGCAGCCCATCACCGGCACCGCGCCGACCGCCTCGCCGGGGACCGCCAGCACCCAGATCGCCACCACCGCCTACGCAGACGCTGCGGTAGCCGCCTCTGCCGCAGCGTCTGGCTGGCAGGGTGTGTGGGCGATCGGCACCACCTACGCGAAGTCGGCCATCGTCGCCGGGAGCAACGGGCACGTCTACCTCAGCATCGCGGCAGCCAACGTCGGCTACGATCCGACCTCGGACGCCGGCGACCACTGGCAGCCGCTCGCCGCCTGATGGCCGCCCCGAAGAAGCCCCGCAAGCGGCCCGTGGTCGACGCGGCGCTCCACCCGGTCATCCAGTCCCCGCCGGAGCGTCACATCGTCACTGAGCGCGAGGATGAGGATCCCGACGAAGGGGGGATGACCGCCGAGAAGGCTGCGGCTCTGATCCCGCGAGAGTACGGATGACCCTCCGCGGCGCCGGCAGCCACGTTGTCACGCCGAAGAAGCAGAAGACGGCGGTCACCGCGGCGGTCCCGAAGAAGAAGACCCGCTCGAACCCCGCCACCGACGCGGCACACCAGCGGACGACGGCTCTCCACGTCCGCCACGCCAGCTTCACCCGGTCCTCGAACATCCACAAGGCCGCGAAGTGATCGCCCCTTATGCCTCCTCGCGTTCTGCCGGAACGAAGCGCAGCGGCGCCGGCGGCAACTGGGCTAGGCCTTATTTCGTCGCCGCCTTCGCCAACGGCTTCGCCGAGGTGGACGTGCGCTTCCCGGCGCCCGATTGGGTCCAGGAGGTCTGCGAGGCCTCCGTCCTGATGGCCGAGGACCTGGAGGGTGAGCCGTGGATCCTCGAAGCGGTCCGCCGGCAGGGGAAGAAGGCGGCGCTGTGGGCGAAGCTCCACCAGCGGCGGGACGACCTGGAGGCGACCAACCGGGCCCACCTCAAGGCCGTGCTGATCTCGCTCCTCCCCCACCTTCGCCAGCCGGTCCTGGCCGCCGTGCAGCCTCATGAGGCCGCGCAGCCGGACGATCTCGTCAGCGCGCTCCAGAAGGCCATCGAGGCGCTCGGTGACATCGAGGGGTTCAAGGCTTGGCGCCAGCTCACCCGGGACGCGCTGGCAGACGGCGCGGCCGAGGGGAACGCCGAGGCGACGGCCTGGCTGGCGTTGGCTAACGGTCAGGCGATCCCGGACTTCGACATCACCTTCCAGGGCGCCATCCAGGCGATGCGTGACCTCCCGCCGGCCTGGGACGACGTCGACACCTGGATGGGGAAGCAGACCCACGGCCTCGCCACTCAGCTCGGCCAGCAGCTGAGCGACGCCATGGCCTCCGGAGCGAGCCGCGACGCCATGGCCCAGATCGTCAGCGACACGGTCCTCAACCCGCAGGGGTACGCCGGGCTGATGCTGGACCACGCCATCGCCACCTCGGCGATCCAGGGGGCGCTCAGCCTCTACCAGAGCGAGGGGGTGGAACTGGTCGACGCGGAGGTGTCGCCCGGCGCCTGTGACGACTGCGAGCCGCTGCCTGACGACAACCCCTACCAGCTGGCGGACGCGCCCGACATCCCCCTCCACCCTCGCTGCCGCTGCGCGGTGGCCCCTCACGTCGACTGAGGGCAACGGGCGCAGCCTCGGATCGTTCGGGCCGTGGGAACCCTCGCGACCATCTCGGGCGTCGCCATCGAGCCGTGTGTCAGCTCGAACAACCGCCTGTACACGGCGGACATGATCCGGGGCGCCTATGAGCGGCTCTCACAGCGCCTCAAGGCCGGCCCCGACATTCCCGTGAGCTTCACCAGCCACCAGGACCGGCAGCACGGCAACGTCCGCCAGATCGCCGCGGTCCTCCGTGAGGTGTCGCTGACGCCCGCCACCCAGATCCGCTACCGGATGGACACCCTGGACACCGAGGCCGGGCAGGACGTGACCAAGCTCGTCAGCGGCGACCACCCGGCGGTCAACGCCGTGTCCATCGTCGGCGAGTTCCTGGGGCGGGTGCGCCAGGTCGAGGTGGACGGCCAGCAGGCCGAGACCGCCGACGGCCTCGACATCCTCGGCTTCGACATCGTGGACATGCCCGGAGTGGGCGGCGCCCGGATGGACGACGTCCAGATCCACGGGCTCTCAGGCGAGCGCCATGCAGAGCGCCGCCTCATCTTCGAGTCAGCGGGAGAGACGGCTGTGACCCAAGTGACCGAGGCTCCGACCACCCAGCCCTACGGCGCCGTCACCTATGCGGACCCGGGCTACCAGCAGGACAAGGTCAAGCGGTACCCGCTGGACAGCAAGGCCCACGTGAAGGCCGCCTGGTCCTACATCAACATGCCGAAGAACGCGGCGAAGTACTCGGACGAGCAGGTCGGCCGAATCAAGGCGAAGATCAAGAGCGCGGCGAAGAAGCTGGGCGTGCAGATCGCCAGCGAGAGCGCGCCGACCGCGTCCCTGTTCGAGGGCGACGCCTTCGCCAGTTACGGCGACGCCAACTCGTACAGCTCGCTGATTCCGATCGACCCCGACCAGGACGGCGACACCGACTTCCTGGCCTGCCCGACCTGCGGAACGATCCGCCCCGTCACTGACCCGGACCTCAACCCGGACATCGACGACGACAACGACATGCAGGCGGGCATGGAATCCGCCCCAACCCCACCGAAGGAGACCACCGTGACCGAAGCAGCCAACCCGACTGCGGTCGACGAGGATCAGCGGCTCGCTGCGGTCATCGTTGCCGCCCTCAAGCAGTCCAAGCAGACCACCGAGACCCCGGCCGTACCGGCAGCCCTCACCGAGTCCAGCGTCGCTGACCTCGTCACCAAGACGGTGGCCACGGCGGTGGAGAGCATGAAGGGAGAGCTGATCGAAGCCATCAAGGGGAGCGGCGGTGGCCCGCAGCGCGTGGGCGTCGTGTCCGGCGCATCCGCAGGCACCGCGTCGACCACTCCGCGGCTCGAAGGCGATGAGCGCCTCCGCGAGCTGTCGAAGATGTCGACGGAGAGCCTGCGTCGCAATGGCGCCGAGACCATCGCGGCCAAGGTGCCAACCCCCGCCAGCTGGCGCGTCGTCCCCGCCGGGACCCGCATCACCGGCTGATCTCCGCCGTCAGGTAGACGGCATCCCCTTCCATCAGACACTCAGGAGGCTCACACCGTGGGCACAGAGCTCGAAGAGGCACTCGCCGCGTCTCAGGTCGGCGCCCTTATTCCGAAGGCGATCGACCCGGTCATCCTGGAATACGTCCGCCGCTACGCGCCGATGGCGCGCGCGCTGCCGACGGTTCCCTGGCACACCAACACGTACTACTTCAACCAGCGGACGGTGCTCCCGCCCGGAGGCTTCGTCACTGACGGTGGCGCCCGGCCGGTCGGCAACAGCACCTACCTCCAGAACAGCTTCAACATCAAGCTGCTCCAGGCGATCGGCTCGGTCACCGGGTTCTCCCAGGTGGTCACCGCCGACCTGGTCGGCTCGTTGAAGCAGCGGGAGATCGAGGGGACCCTGATGGGTCTCGCCTTCGACCTCGAGACCGCCCTGTGCTGGGGCAACAGCGCCGCCACCGCGGGCGGATGGTTCCCCCAGTTCGACGGCTTCGACACCCAGGTCAGCGCCTTCTCGGGCGCGACCCAGAACGCCGTCAACCGTGCCGGCGCGACCTTCGCGCTGTCCGACCTCGACACCCTGATCGACCTCGTCGAGCAGAACGCGGCGATGGCCATCGGTGGTAGTCCCTTCGCCTTCATCTGCTCGGGAGTCGTGAACAGCAAGATCGCTCAGCTGCTCACCAACCAGCAGCGCTACATGACGGTCGAGGTCGCTCCTGGCCTGAACGTGGCCAGCTACCGTGACATCCCGATCCTCAAGACCTCGTTCCTGTCCGCCCGCCTGCAGCAGATGGGGACCGTGAACAAGTCGACGCAGACCACGCTCGGCTCGCTGCCGGACGCGACCACCTACAAGTACCAGGTTTCGGCCGTGATCGACCGCTACGGAGAGATCGCAGCCTCGACCGAGGTCAGCCAGGCCACCGGTTCTCCCGGCACCGGCGCCAACACCATCACCCTGGCGTTCAGCACCCCGACCGGCCCTGACGGCGCCTCGCCCAACAAGTACAGGGTCTACCGGACCGCCGGTGGCGGAGCGGGCGGGACCGAGACCCTGCTGGGCGTCGTGGACGCCTTCGACAGCACCGGCAGCCAGCAGAACCCGACCGCGGTGACCACCATCATCGACAACGGCACGGCGCTGCTGACCAACAGCGCGGCCAACACCGTGGCGGCCCTCTCGGCCGGTTACGTGGGCGGGAACTCCAGCCAGCCGCCGTTGGCGACGGGCGAGGAGAACATTTACCTCGTGCCGCTCGACGACAACTTCCTCGTCCGTCCCTACACCCGGGACTTCGAGCTCATCAACCTGGCGCCGACCACGACGGCGCCTGACCAGCTGCCCTTCGCGGTCGTGTCGGACACCTGCTTGGCCATCCGCGGGCCCAAGTGGGTGGCCCGGCTCATCCGCATGGCGACCGGCATCGCCTAAGGACCCCTCCCTATGTTGGGGGCCCGGGTTAGACCATGGCCCGGGTCCCCTTCCGGGGGGCGACCTCGACGGAGCTTCACGATCTGAGCTATGAGCTACACACCGCTCGCCTCCGTCGCCAACTTCGAGCAGGGGCCAGAGTCCGACCTCTTCAAGCAGATCGTCTCG